>Ga0302303_10001398_pt1 | contig 15930 bp, 11 predicted proteins | sample III_Palsa_E2_1_FD_194542 | JGI IMG/M metagenome (GOLD analysis project Ga0302303, IMG submission 194542) | Peat permafrost microbial communities from Stordalen Mire near Abisko, Sweden - III_Palsa_E2_1 | ecosystem: Environmental > Terrestrial > Soil > Palsa > Peat permafrost | place: Sweden... | reverse complement strand
TTCAGGATAATATCCAGTTTATCTCTTTCCAACTTTTCAATCGGCACCGATAAACTGAACTCATATTTTTTAGCCAGCGCTTTCAACACCTGGAAGATCCAGGTTTCACGAAACTCACCCAAAGGCGCTAAACCACCATTCAAAATGCTCAGCTTAGGATTTGGGATTACCGAAGCTTCATCAACCTCAAAAATATAACCCAAACCATTACACTTTTCGCAAGCGCCATAAGGCGAGTTAAACGAAAATGTATTTGGCTGCGGCTCATCATACGAGATCCCCGAAACCGGGTCCATCAAAAACTTACTGAAATAGGACACGTTATTATCCTTATCCCCTATCCTGATGATCCCTTTGGATATTTTTAACGCGGCTTGTATCGAGGTATATAAACGCTTGCTGTTCTCGTCGCTCACCTGCAGCCTGTCAACCACAATATCAATATCGTGAATTTTGTAGCGGTCGACCTGCATTTTTGGCTCAACATCGGCAATAGCGCCATCAATCCAAACCTTTAAATAACCTTGCTTACGGATCTGTTCAAACAATTCGCGGTAATGGCCTTTACGGGCTTTTACTACCGGTGCCAAAATATTTATCGGCTGGCCATCAAAGCGCTCATAAATGGTTTTCAGGATCTGATCTTCAGACATGCGTTCCATTTTCTCGCCGGTTTCATACGAATAAGCTTCGCCGGTACGGGCGAAAAGCAAACGCATAAAATCATAGATCTCGGTAATGGTACCTACGGTCGATCTTGGGTTTTTGCTGGTTGTTTTTTGCTCGATAGCGATAACCGGGCTTAAGCCACTCACCTTATCTACATCCGGTCGCTCCATCCCGCCCATAAACTGGCGAGAGTAGGCCGAAAATGTTTCCATGTAACGGCGCTGCCCTTCGGCATAAATGGTATCAAATGCCAGTGACGATTTCCCGCTGCCGCTTAAGCCGGTAATTACCACCAGCTGGTTGCGCGGAAACGAAACATCAATATTTTTTAAGTTATGTACCCGGGCCCCAAAAACTTCAACTTCACTTTGCTCGCCCAGATCTAAAGGTTTTGTAGTCATATATTTAGTGATTGAGTGAGTTGGTGATTGAGTGATTAATGCAAGTCACATAACTTACTAAGTCAATCATACCAAACACTCCAATATTTATTTAGTTTGTAAATTATAATTCAATACATAAATGATTGTAAATCACTCATTCACTCAATCAACGATTCACTCCATAATTTCGCCGCAAATATACGCAAAAAAAGGCCGACCTGCTTGCTGCAGACCGGCCTGAATAAGTGCTCCGTAATCTTTTTACAAATTAATTATATGCCAGAAATTCTGAGATTTGCGTGTGCGCGTAAACTGGTTTAAAACCATAGCTTACAGGCTTGCTGATTATTTCCTTCATCGCTATCAGGTTGTATACATATACACCGGTTTCGCGGTTTAAATGCATACGGAAATAATTGTTCTCGTCTTGCTTCTTAATTTGCTTTTGTAGTTTAATCTCGCCATTGTTGTAGGCTGCCGCTGCCAATGTCCAGCTATTAAATTCGCCGTAAAGCTCTTTAATATATTTACATGCCGCGATGGTAGATTTGCGAACGTTCATTCGCTCATCAATCCCCTTACCTACTTTTAACCCGTAAGTGCGGGCCGTGCCCGGCATAAACTGCCAGATGCCTGCCGCCCCTTTTGGTGATACCCCTGCGCACAAGCCCGACTCAACTAACGGGATGTACTTAAAATCTTCGGGGATACCATACAGTTTTAGGATGGGCTCAATAACCGGGAACAACTTTAGCGCTTTAAATTGCAGTACGTTTGACTGAATTGATAAATAATTATGCTGCTTAATTGAGTGCCTCAACTTGTTATTTACTTTAACATCATTAACCGGCAAAGCTTCGTTTGCAAAGTTGTAACCATTGCCTGGCCTGGTTTTTGTAATGTTTGTAAAGATAAATTTAGTTGAGTTTTCGGGTGCAAATGTGATGGGTTTTGATACCGCCAAATCACTAATCGCAAACCGGGAGATGATAACCAGCACGAACATTACGGAGCACGTAATTAGGTGTTTTTTAATCATTCCTGTTTTTATCATATGTATTATGTAAGTGAAAACTCGCTGCAAAGGTAAGGATATAAAGCACATTGTCAAATACTTACCCATACCTTAGTGTATTTAGGGTGACTGAACACCCCTCAAAATCGACGTTTAAACCGTTTAAACGCTGATTTTGATGTAGAACAAATAATTTAAAATATTGTTTAAAAAATCGTAACTTTGACCCTCACGCTGCGAAAGCGCTAAGCAATAAATTATGGCATTTAAGAAACAAGCTACCGGTAGCGGCAACGCATCGGGCAGATCATCAAGCAGGACAAACAAGTCCGATGACAGGCCAAAAAAATCAACCTCATCACGAGGTAAATCATCAGGTTCCGACAAAACAGATTGGAACAAACCACCAAAAAAAGAGAGCACATCAGAACGCCCGGGCGAAAGAAGAAGAACCGCAGGCAGCAGGCCATCAGCAGCAGGCAAAAGCGAAGGCGGCGATTTTAAAAGCAGCTTTACCGGCGGCGAGAAAAAAGCATACGCGCCTAAAAAACCATACTCAGGCAGGCCAAGTGATGGTGGCGACAGGCCGGCAGGACGCAGCAAACCATACTCAGGCAGGGTAAGCCCGGCAGATAGCGGCAGCAGCGACAGACCAAAAAGATCTTTCAGTGAAGACGAAGGCGGCGAAAAGAAACCGTATTCGGCACCACGCAACAAATCATATTCAGGCAGGGCAGGTTCATCAGACGACAGGCCTAAAAGAGCCTTCGGCGGCGAATCAACAGGTGATAAAAAACCTTATTCAACAGCCCGCAAAACATCATACTCAGGTAAACCGAGTGGCGATAGTGAAGGTGGCGAACGCAAATTCGCGCCAAAATCATCAACCGGCGCGCCATTTAAAAAACGCGAAGGTGCTACAAGCGAGCCTTTCCGCAAATCACCAAAATCTTCATACAATAAAATAACTCCTGATAGGGACGCGCCTGTGAAAACATTGCGTGGCCGTAAGGAAAAACCAAAAGACGATTCGGGCCTTATCCGTTTGAACCGTTATATTGCCAACGCAGGCATTTGCTCCCGCCGTAAGGCAGATGAGCTGATTGAAGCAGGTGTAGTTGCTGTAAACGGCATTGTTATTAATGAGTTAGGCCACAAGATAGACCCGATAAAAGATGAGATCCGTTACAATGGCGAGTTGTTGAAGCGTGAGAAAATGGTTTATGTATTGTTAAATAAACCAAAGGATTACATCACTACTACCGATGACCCGCAAGAGCGCCGCACCGTTATGCACCTGGTTGAAAAAGCCAGTCGCGAACGTATCTATCCAATTGGTCGTTTAGACAGGAACACTACAGGTTTGTTATTAATGACCAATGATGGTGACCTGGCCGATAAACTTTCGCACCCACGCAGCAATATCACAAAATTATACCAGGTTGAGCTGAACAAAAATTTAGTTCAGGGCGATATGAACAAAATTCAATACGGTTTGGAGTTGGAAGATGGTTTAATTAAACCTGATTCTGTTTCATACGTAACCGGGGGTTCAAAAAGAGAGATCGGCATACAGATCCACAGCGGTAAAAACCGCATTGTGCGCCGTATATTTGAGCATTTAGGCTACGAAGTAGTAAAGCTTGACCGGGTAATTTACGCAGGCCTTACCAAAAAAGACCTTACCCGCGGCCGCTGGAGATACCTTGACGAAAAAGAGATAATCCAGTTGAAGCATTTGATAAAATAGCCCCACCGTCATTGCGAGAAGCGTAGCGACGTGGCAATCCCCGATCTAAAGAGCTGCTCTGCCAATTTGGGATGTGCTATTTATCCTTATTGCCTGTGTCCTCACAGGCAATTCGCTGTTTTTTAGTCTCTGCAGGGTCTCTCGGAGAGGCCCCTGTGAGACTAAGACATTTTTCTATCTACTATATTTAGGCTTGATCAATGGCACTGGGTTTGGATTGGATATAACCCATTGTGTCGCTAACTCACATAATCGGGACGGTTCAGCATCAAGATTTCCTTTGGTCTGCGCTTCTTTAGATAAGATAATTGCTTCGTTAAGTAGAGCATCATTTAAAGATACTTCTGAACTAAGATGCACCACCAGATCATCTAACATCATTTTAAAATCACCACCCCAATTAAGGCCACCATTCCTATATATTTCATCTCTGATCTTACCTGTTATACGTATCACCTCGCCTTGAACTGTTTTTGCCGAACCGTTAGATGGAACCAAAAAATCCCATAATTCGTTAAATTGATCCTCCCATTTTAAGGACGAAACAGTTATTGGGTACACGCCGTCATGTAATCGCCTTCTTGCTGCAGGCGGCACATTAAACATTTGATATAACTTTAACAAAGCTTCTTCAGTTGCATGCAAACTTTCTTTTCTAAATTTTTCTCTGTGAAACTCAAAATTATCTCCTATGCGTGTAATTTCTTTTTGCATTTCTTCCGTCACAGAAAGTTTCCCTTTTTCAAGTAGAATGTCAGCAACGTCAACAAGATTTTTAATATTTATATTGTTTGCGCGTTTTAGCGCAAACAATAGTGGGGTTTCGCCCTTAAGATTTTCCGATAATATGTTTGCCCCTTTTAAAACAAGTAATTGTACATTATTAATATTAAACCCGTTACCCGCGGCCATATGTAGGGGTGTATTACCATTATTATCCTTAATATCAATGTCAGCACCTAATTCAAGTAAAACAGCTACAATATCATTGTTATATGTTACATGCTCATGTAGTGGCGTTGTTCCATATATCTCATCAGCAATATTTATATCCGCTCCGTTTGCTGAAAGCCAGCGAACCAATTCTTCAGGAATATTATGAAAGCTAAGTGCAGTTGCTTTGGGGTATCCACCTGTTGCATCGATCTCGCATTTTTCAAATACGGAGATCAAATCATTAATCATAGATGACTCTACAAGTTCTTTAAAATTTTGCGGAAGAGTTTTCCGTTTCTTTGCCATTATCTATTATTAGGTTATACGTTATTTTAGGTTATACTTGAATAATATGCCTGCGATTGAATATTATTAATGTTAGCTAATATACGGCTTTCTTAGTCGCCGCAGGATCTTTCGGAAAGGATCCTGCGAAAACTAACTATGAAGATTTGAAATTATCCCTTATGTGTAAACTTCAGTAATAAACTGAATCTGGTGTGGGTTGCAAAACCTTTTTTGCTTTTAAAGCCTAATTACTAACTTGCGCAATACAAATCTACTTCGCCATGAAAAAACTAATGCTTGTTATTGCCTTATTGTTACCCGTGCTAACCTTCGCGCAGAAAAAGAAACCACTTCCCTCAACATTTGATCTGCTGATCGGTACTTATACCAACGGATCGAGTAAGGGGATCTACGTTTATCGTTTTTATGAAGAAAGAGGAAGAACGGCATATTTGAATGAGATGGATAGCGTGAGCAACCCGTCATATGTTACAGCATCGGCAGATAATAAATTTGTATACTCGGTAAATGAAGGCCCCCAAGGCGGCGTTAGTGCTTTTACCTTTAATGCCAACACCGGTAAAATGGTACTCATCAATAAGCAGCCAACCCAGGGCGCCGACCCATGCCATATTTTAGAAGATAAAGAACAACGCAATTTATTTGTAGCGAATTACAGCAGCGGCAGTTTAGCGGTGTTCCCGGTAAATAAGGATGGTTCAATAGGGCAACTATCACAGCTAATACAAGACGAAGGTAGCAGTGTAGTAAAGGACAGGCAGCAAGGCCCGCATGTGCATAACGCCATTTTATCGGAAAATGAAAAATACTTGTTATACACCGACCTTGGTACCGACAAAGTGAACATTATGCGTTACAAAGCATCAAAAAATCCGCCATTAACCCCGGCTGATCCTGCTTTTGTTAGTGTAAAGGCCGGTAACGGTCCGCGCCACATGGTTTTTTCGGCAGATTATAAATACTTGTATTTGGTGCAGGAAATTGGTGGGGTGATCAACACCTATAACTATGATAATGGCAAATTAACTTTGGTACAATCGGTAGATATGCTTACCCCGGCTATGAAAGGCAATATCGGTTCGGCAGCTATCAAATTATCGCCGGATGGCAGATTCCTTTATGCCTCTAATCGTGGCAATGCCAACGAAATTGTACAATATGAAATTAACCCGGAAAATGGTCAGCTAACTTTTGTTGCCCGCACCCCAACCTTAGGCAAAGGTCCGCGTGACTTTAGCATTGACCCAAGCGGAAAATTCCTGTTGGTAGCAAACCAAAACAGTGATAACATCTTTGTGTATCGCTTAGATCCTGCAACCGGTAAAATATTAAATGTGATTAGTCATTTAGATATTGGCAGCCCGGTTTGTTTGAAGTTTGTTCCGGCTGAGTAAAACCATTAGTGGGAACATTATCTAAATCCCTATCTTTGCCCTATCCGGGATAAAAACCCGGCAAAAGTATGATCAAAGAAATTGAAATTACCTGTCCGCCCGGGCAGCAGGAAGATGAAGGCATTTTAAAGGGCATTGTCGCATCTGTCTTAAAAATCACTCCCAATAAAATTACCGGGTTTAAAATATTAAAGCGTTCTATTGATGCGCGTGGCCGCAAGGTGCTTTACCGCATGCAATTGAAGGTTTATGTAGATGAACCTTTTCAAACGGAAAGTTTTGTTGTTGATTACCCGAAACTGAAGGATGCCAAGCCGGTTATTATTGTCGGCGCCGGGCCAGCAGGCTTGTTCGCGGCTTTGCAATGTATTGAACTTGGCCTGAAACCCATTATTGTTGAACGCGGCAAAGAAGTAAAAGACCGTCGCCGTGATTTGGCTAATATCAATAAACAAGGCTTTGTTAACCCCGAAAGCAACTACTGTTTCGGCGAAGGTGGTGCGGGAACATACTCTGATGGCAAGCTCTACACCCGATCAACCAAGCGTGGTGATGTAAACCAGGTACTCAAAATATTTGTAGCGCATGGCGCAACGGCTGATATTTTGGTTGATGCCCGCCCGCACATCGGCACTAATAAATTACCGCAGATTATTACCGCGATACGCGAAACGATATTGAATGCCGGCGGCGAGATCAGGTTTGATGCGAAGGTTACTTCGCTAAATGTTCAGTTTGATGAGATCAAAGGCGTTGAGCTGGCATCCGGCGAAAAAATAAGCGCCGATGCGGTGATACTGGCAACCGGGCATTCGGCACGGGATGTATTTGAAATGCTGCATCGCCAAAACATACTAATTGAAGCCAAAGCATTCGCTTTGGGTGTGCGCATTGAACATCCGCAGGAAATCATTGACCGCGCGCAATACCATTGCGAGGTTCGGGGTGATGATTTGCCGCCATCCTATTATAGTTTGGTGGAGCAGGTTGATGGCCGGGGCGTGTTCTCGTTTTGTATGTGCCCCGGTGGTATTATTGCGCCTTGCGCAACTGAGGCTGATGAAATTGTGGTGAATGGCTGGAGCCCATCAAAACGTAACAACCCTTACGCTAACTCGGGTACCGTAGTACAGATAAATTTAGAAGATGTTGTTGGGGATAATAACGATCCGTTTAAAATGCTCCGTTTTCAGCAAGAAATTGAGCGCATTGCTTTTACAGCAGGTGGTGGTAATTTGGTAGCACCGGCACAGCGCATGGTTGACTTTGTAAATGGGCGGGTATCTTCCGATCTGCCTAAAAATTCTTATCTGCCCGGCACCAAAAGCATGCAACTAAAAGAGGTTTTACCCGGTTGGATAAACGAACGGCTAAGAAAAGCGCTCCCGGCATTCGGGCAAAAGATGAAAGGATATTACACCAACGAAGCTATTTTAGTTGGCGTAGAGTCGCGAACTTCTTCGCCGGTAAAAGTGCCGAGAGATAAGGAAACACTACAACATCCGCAGATTAAAGGTTTATTTCCTTGCGGGGAAGGCGCGGGCTATGCCGGTGGCATCATTTCTGCTGCTATTGATGGGGTAAATTGTGCAATAGCTGCTTTTAAAATATTACAATGACCATATCAGAAAAACTTCAGCAAGAATTAGAAAAAGTATTATCAGGCCGGCCGTGGTATGGCTCATCGGTATATCAAATTACTGAGCCGGTAAGTTTCGAAGCGGCATTTGAAAAATCGCCGGGAGCATCGCATACCATTGCCGAAATTGTGCTTCACATGGTTGCCTGGACTGAAGAGGTGATGGACCGTATGAATGGCATGACGGCAGGCGTACCCAGCAGCGGTGATTGGCCCGAAACCGGCACACCTACCGAACAAAAATGGCAAAGCTATGTTGAAGATTTAAAACTGGTAAACGTAAATTTGATCGGTATCATCCAAAACTTCCCCGAGGAACAATGGAGCGAAGCAATTGATGACCAGCGTGGCGACCGGCCGGTAGTAACTTATGAGGATTTGATCTTAGGCTTGATCCAGCATCATATTTACCACGCCGGGCAAATCGCGCTATTAAACAGAATGATAAATGGCTGATAAAAAAACACTGGTACTTGGCGCAACTCCTGATGCAAGCCGTTACGCTTATTTAGCTGCAAACCGATTAGTAAATCATGGGCATAGCATTGTGAACGTCGGCATAAAAACCGGCGAGGTTGCTGGTGTGCCTATCGAAAAACCGGAAGCTATTCATGATGATATTGATACAATAACTTTGTACGTTGGCCCGCAAAACCAGCCGCCTTTGTACGATTATATTTTAAGCACACATCCCAAACGTATCATCTTTAATCCCGGTACTGAAAATAACGAGCTACGCAAAATGGCTAATGAAAAAGGTATCGAAACAGAAAACGCCTGCACATTGGTGTTATTATCTATCGGGCAATATTAGTTAGAGGCGTAAAATACCCCGACCCTGCACACTAGATAAAAATTTAATTATATCTTCATTATTCGCAACGCGATCCTAAATAATGAAGACCAATAAAGAGCCGGCTACACAAGCTGTTCAAACAGACCAGCCGAAGGGTAAAAAACTATTTCTTTTTAAAACGCTGTCGGTTTTAAGTCCGTTTATTATTTGGTTTGTGCTGGAGGTTTTCCTCAGGATAATCAATTACGGCGATAATACAGATCTGTTCGTCAAACACCCGTCCGACCCACGGTACATGGTGATGAATTATTATGCTGCCGAAAAGTTTTTCCCGGATAGTGCGACCACTACCGGCAACCAGGAGATTTTCGCCATTGATAAGGCATCCAATACCATCCGGATATTTGTTTTAGGTGAGTCGACCACGATCGGGTTTCCTTATACGCCCAATGGTTCGTTCCACCGCTGGCTGCAATACCGGTTAATGCACATGTATCCGGATAAAAACTTCGAGATCATCAACCTATCACTAACGGCGGTAAATTCTTACACCGTACTCGATTTTGGCAAACAACTGGCACAATACAAACCGGATGCTGTATTAATATATACTGGCCACAACGAATATTATGGCGCTTTGGGAATCGGTTCAACCACTTATGTGGGAAGCAACCGTTTTCTGATCCAGTTGCTGATCAAACTGCGGGAGTTACGTTCGGTACAGTTGTTTAAAAATGCGATCAATGCAATTGGCGGAATTTTCGCCCATAAATCTATCGGTGATCCTAAATCATTGATGGAAGTGCTGGCTAAGAGTCAGCATATCGCATATCAATCTAAGGAATATAAAGCGGGAATCGCCCAGTTCAATAAAAATATGACCGAGCTTTGCAGCACGCTTAACGAAGAACATATACCTACATTTTTAAGCACGGTTGTAAGTAACGAGAAGGATTTACCGCCATTTATTTCTGATGGTAATGGCCTGGGGTCGGCAAACTGGTATTATGCAAAAGGGCAGCAAGCCTATAAAAATGGGAATTATGACATTGCGAAAATCGATTTCGACAAGGCAAGCGAATTGGATGAACTCCGTTTCCGTGCTCCTGAAGCAATTAATACAGCTATAAAAAGGTTGACTGGAGAATTCCCGTATGTGCATTTGGTGGATAGTAAGAGATTGTTTGAGCAATACTCACCGCATGGCATCGTAGGTTCCGAAACGATTTTGGAACATGTGCACCCGAATTTGTATGGCTATGCTATTTTGTCCGAAGCATTTTACCTGGCCATTCAGCAACAGCAAATCATAAAAGACAAGCCCGAGTGCAATATTACATTTGATGAGCTTCGTAAAGAAATGCCGATCACCCACATGGATTCGTTGAAAGGTAATTACCAAATGATGATGCTTAAAACCGGGTGGCCGTTTAACCAACCTATCCCAAAAGAATTTAAGGTGGAAAACAGCATCAATGGTGAGTTGGCAACTAAAGTAGCCCTCGGGCATATGAATTGGGAAGTGGCGATGGGCAAACTCTATCGTTATGATCAAAAGAACAGCAATAACGCAGATGCTTTGCTGGTTGTGGAAGGCATGGTGCTGCAGTTACCACAAACACCGGATTTTTACAGCTACTCCGGCAGCTTAAATTACCAGCTTAAAAATTATGCGCAATCCGCTTTTTATTACCGCAAGCTTTTTATGCTGAACCATGATACCCAGACAGCGCAATCGGTGTTCAAGCTATATTTAAAGGCAAATGATCCCGGTAATGCTTTGCCTTTTGCCCAATACATGCCTAACCAGCAGCAAGCCGAAACGTGGGAAAGGCAACTTATCAATAACAAAGCGATTTTAAAAATAAAGCCGGACAATACTCAGGCTAAACAACAAATTGCCGAAGGCTACAAGGAATTAGGGATTGATACCTTAAAGTAATTATTGATTATTTCCATCATTAACCACCAGGTTATTAACCTTGCTGGATGCTTTAATAGAGTAAAGCATACCCTTTTTTGTTTTCATCGACATAAAAACAAAAACGCAATCGTTATTGGCAAAAGTGATGCTTGTTGTTAAGCCGCTATCCGCGTGATCTACCATTTGGTAACCATTAGTGGTTTGTACTTCAGTTATGATGTAGTTATATTCATCAGAAACCGGTGTTTCGTATAAAACATTCAGTTTTAAACGGTTTATCAGGTCTATCTTAAAATACGAATGGTCGCCGGTATAAGTTAACTGGTGGCCTTGCATCCCATGCCGGGAGATATCTTCCATGCCGGTAAATTTATAGCCAAGCGGTTTAAAATAGTCATCCAGTTTTTCCATCTTAACCGCATCACTCAAAAGCCTGGTAAACGTTTTCATGGTTACAATATCAGTACCGGCAATGGGTTTGTCCTGCGCTTGTGATAAAAATGGCAAGCAGAATAGTATCACGAGTAATAGTTTTCTCATATATAAATTAAACGTATTTGCCAATGCGGATGTTACCGTTATGAATAACATCAATACCTATAGGTGATTTTTACCACAGAGAACACAGATATCTTAAGTTGCAAAATCATCAATCCGCAATTATATAACCGTTTAAGATTATCAAACACACCTCTGTGTTCTCTGTGAAACCTCAGTGCTCTCTGTGGTTAAAAACGTCTCGCCAAAGGTTAAATTCTGTTAAATAAACCACTCGCCTACAACACCTTACCAAACAACCTTGTATTTTTGAGTATAACCTTAAGCATTATGTTCAAAAGTTACTTTAAACTTACCCTGCGCAATCTTTGGAAAAGAAGAACCACTACATTTATCAATGTATTTGGGCTGGCTATTGGGCTGGCCTGCTGTGCGCTGGTATTCCTGTTTGTGCAGCACGAATTTAGCTTTGACAAAGGTTTTGATAATGCAAACAACATTTACCGGGTAATTAGCACATTTAAAGATGGCGGCTCAGCACCAACCACGGTAATGCCATATGCTACTTACTTAAAAAGCGAAATCCCCGAAGTGCAGCAAGTGAGCCGGTTAGATGCATCCAAGTGTACCTGCATTGTACAGGTTAATGATGCTGATAACCATACCCCCTATTCTGTTGACAATGGTTATTGGGCAGATCCCTCTTTCTTTGATATTTTTTCCTTCCACTTTATACAAGGCAACCGCACTACCGCATTTAGTGAGCCTAATACCATTGTACTATCGCAAACATTTGCTAATAAATTATATGGCGATGTAAACGTAATTGGCAAAACGGTAAAAACGGACAATAATATTTATACGATTTCCGGAGTGTTTAAAAACGACTTCCTAAATCACATTAATGCCGATTTTTTTGCATCAAATAACAGTACGGGCGTTCGCGAAAAAATAGCATCAAATCATAACTGGGTGGTAGATCCTAACTATTATTGTTATGTAAAGCTAAAACCCGGCAGTAATGAGCAGCATGTAATTACTGAGCTTAAAGCGTATACCCAAAGGCATGGCGCGGCAGATATGAAAGCCACCAATGACAATATGAGTAATTCCTTACAGTCTTTACTTAGTATTCATCTCCATTCGGCACAATATCAAAGTTACATGGAGGTTAAGCAAGGGAATATGAAATACCTATATCTGCTTGGTAGCATTGCCTTAGCCATATTATTGCTCGGCTGCATCAATTACATGAATCTGTCAACCGCACAAGCCATTGATCGTGCCCGCGAAGTTGGTGTCCGCCGGGTAATGGGCGCTGATAAATCGGCCATTCGTTACCAGTTTTTAATGGAAACATTGGCAATAAGTGCCTTAGCCTTGCTAATTTCCATCGGACTTGCATTCTTGTTTCTACCCGAATTTAATCGCATAACGGGGCAACAACTATCCTTTTTCGCCCCTGAAAACACCACGCTCATTTTATGGATGATCTTAATAGCCATAATCACCGGCTTATCAGCCGGACTTTATCCCGCCTGGTATCTTTCGGCCTTTAACCCGGTGAGGGTACTTAAAGGCAAAGCGACAAATTCGGTTAGCGTGTTTAATATTCGCACAGTATTGGTATCCGCGCAATTCGTCATCTCAACATTCCTCATATTCGCTACGTTGGTGATATGGAAACAACTGAACTTTATGATCAATACGAATCCCGGTTTTGATCAGGATCAGCAATTAACTATTAGTCTGAATACGGATCAGGCACGAAATAATGTTGAATATTATAAAAGTCAGTTGACTAACAATCCCAACTTTCAACAAGTAAGCGCGGCTGCCGGTGCCTTGTATTCGGGTGATATGAACATGTATGCTCAGGGAAAAACCGTTAATGATAAACACGACATTTTTCTTGATCTGGTTGATGACAACTATGTGAATACCGTTGGCTTAAAACTCATATCGGGTACAAATTTTACCCCGGTTAGCTTCCCTAATAAAAATACAACACTTGATTTGGAAGCGAATGACATAGGCCGCCAGGTAATTATTAACGAATCGGCGGCAAAAGCCCTGGGATTAAACCCCTATACTGCACCGGGTAATTATCTTTCCCGGCTTTATAATGGCGTAGTTTATAATTATAAAATTATGGGCGTGATGAAAGATTATCATTACTTCTCTCTGCATGCCGCTATCGGGGCAGGTATGATTATGCCTGCTAATTCTATCCGGTTTAGTACGTTAATAGCTAAAGTAAAAGGGCATAATATGGCAGCCGCTATAAAATACGCCAACACAGTATGGCATAAAACTAACCCCGACAGTCCTTTTGCTTATAATTTTATGAACGATATTTTTATGTGGGATTACTTACAGGACCAGCGTGAGCAGCAGGTAATGACAGCTTGTGCAGCCATTGCGATATTAATATCAGGTTTAGGATTGTTAGGATTGATAACATATAGTTTAAGTCAAAGGGCAAAAGAAATAAGCATCCGCAAAGTAATCGGTGCTGGTGTTGGCAGTATTGTAATGCTGTTTTACAAACAGTATTTTAAGCTGATCATGATAGCGAATACATTAGCACTGCTACTGGCCTGGTATTTCATGAACCAATGGCTAAGCAATTTTCCTTACCGGGTCGAGATCGGCTGGTGGATCTTTATATTGTCGCTTTCGTCGGGTGTGATCATCGCCTTTTTCACTATCGCGTTTAAAACCGTGAAAGCGGCGCTAGCTAACCCGGTAATTAATTTAAGAAGCGAATAAAATAGTTAGTTTTTCCGCGATATTCCTTGTAAGCGAATTACTTTTTTCACTCATTTACAGCTATTTTTAATGGATAGTTATTTCAAATAATGCAATCAGCATCAGCAAACATTTAATTAATGTCAATTTAACAGATATAAAATTACATTTATTTAAATTACGCAATTATTTTTTTTCTTGAAATTAAGTTTACATTAGCATTTGTAAAAATATTTTTTACAATAAAGCTGGCAGATAAACGACGTTTAAAATGATGATGCGGGAAGTTGCTTTTAACTACTAATCATCATAACAACAAGCGAAAGTAATGGGTAATAATGGTCACATTAACATAAAGGAACTGGCAAAGCACCTAAACTTGTCAAAGTCTACTGTTTCCAGGGCATTTACCGGGCATAATGATATTAATCAGGAAACCAAAGAGCGTATACTCAAGGTTGCCAAGGAATTAAACTACCAGCCTAACCATCATGCCAGTAATCTCCGGGCCCAAAAAAGTAAAAACATAGCCATTATTGTGCCCGAGATAGCCAACAACTTTTTTTCGCAGGCAATTGATGGGATTGAGACTGTAGCCCGTGAGAAAGGATATCACCTGCTTATCTATTTAACTGCCGATAACTTTGAGAGCGAAGTTGCTTATGTAAATGACCTATACAATGGCCGTGCCGATGGCATTATCATGTCGGTATCAGGCGAAGCTAATGATCACAGCTACATGAATAAGTTGGAGAAAAAACATATCCCGCTTGTTTTTTTCGATAGGGTTTATGATGATATTAATACCGCTAAAGTTACTACCGATGATTACGCCAGTAGCTTTGAAGGTACGATGCACCTGATTGAAGCCGGTTGTAAAAACATCGCTTTTTTGGTAACCAACAAACAGCTTTCTATTGGCAAAATGCGTATGCAGGGCTACCTTGATGCGTTAAGGCATGCCGGTTTACCATTTAAAGATGAATTGATTGTTGATTGCAGCAATGATATCAACCTAAATTACACCATACTCACCAACGCGTTTAAAACCCTTACCATTGATGGTGTATTCGCTTCGGTTGAGCGTTTGGCCTTTGCTACCTATTATGTTTGTCATGATATGGATATCAACATCCCTAACCAGGTAAAGGTGATCAGCTTTTCGAGCCTTGAAATAGCCCCTTTACTAAATCCGGCCCTTACCACTATTAAACAGCCTGCCTATGAAATGGGTATTGAGGCCGCGAATCTATTATTTAAAATGCTCTCGCAGGAGGAAGCGGTTAATGATCGCGTAGTGTTAGCTTCTAAAATTGTCCCACGCAACTCCACCCTGTAGTTCAGTACACTAAGCCCCTGATCCAAATTGCAATATTTTTAATACTTAAAGCTTTTTTGAGGTTTTTGGGCAGAATTTTAGCTTGCCCCATCAAAAGTTATTAACACTTTTATCAACAACCGGGAATGTTCCCGATTTCACAATAGAATTTTTGCTTGAAAAAAAATATTAATCAATTAAATAATTTGTGATTTATATGGCTGATTATCAAATATATAAATTAATGTAATTATAACATTTATTTAGTACAAATCAAAAATAGCACAATCATTACAAGCAACAAAGAATGTTAATAACTTATCGTTTAGAAAATTTGCATGTATATGGCTTACAATTAATTTTACAAGCAGTACACACGTACTAAAATTTAACCAGTTTTAAACTAAAACCCAAAATTTAATGAAAAAGACTTACTTAATCAAGTATGTATTCCTTTTGTTATTTATTTTTTCGGCAGCTTCTGTTTTCGCACAATCAGGTTCGATCTCAGGAAAGGTTGTTGACGAAGCAAATCAACCGTTACCTGG
>Ga0302303_10001396_pt1 | contig 15950 bp, 13 predicted proteins | sample III_Palsa_E2_1_FD_194542 | JGI IMG/M metagenome (GOLD analysis project Ga0302303, IMG submission 194542) | Peat permafrost microbial communities from Stordalen Mire near Abisko, Sweden - III_Palsa_E2_1 | ecosystem: Environmental > Terrestrial > Soil > Palsa > Peat permafrost | place: Sweden... | reverse complement strand
AGTAATGGAATCACATATCTATTTACTGAAGCAAATCCCCATCCTGTAAATGTATGGAAAATCATACCCATCATATTATCAGCCCAAAATGGTGAGTCAAACATACCGCGTCTAATGACAGTATTTTCGATAGCGCGATAAACACCTGCTGAGAACTCATTAGAAGCCTCAAGGTCTTGCCATTTCCAAAACTTGCTCTGATGGCCACCTATCTTAGTTTTAAAGCCTCCTGCTTCCTTATATGCTTTAATCATGCGCTCAGACCATTTCTTGGCATCGATCCCATATTTACGTAAAAATTCATCTTCTTTTGGCTTGAGTGTGCCTTTTTGTTGTTTTAACAAAAGACGCATGAACTCACCTTGATAGACAGAACCTGCCAAGCGTTGATTAGCATTTTCAAAATAATTGGTTAAATCAATATTTCCAGAGTAATGTGCCATCTTTTGAGCGCCACCAACCCATGGACCAAGGTTCACATAAGGTTGTGTTTCCATCGAAATAGTTTTATCAGCATAACCATTTAGAACATCATTCAAACCAAGATGGATTGATGGTAATACCTCATGAACTGATTCTCTGTCTGCTGTTTTAAGCCAGCCACCAAAGGTTGTGAGAATGGGTTCTATACCATCACGTATGAATGGAATCACGCCTGCCTGCAAGCCTATTGCACCTGTATCAGCAATCTGAGTAGCAGGAAGCCAATGCAAGTTAACCATCGCTACCATTGAGCGTATAACACCTTGTGTGACTATTTCCCAATTATCTCTTTTAGAGAGACCCATCATCTTTTCATAAGATAACTTAACTTGTTTCTTAGCGACTTCGAATTTTGCTTTCTCTTTACTTAAAGATTTATCGATTTTTGCTGATTCTTTTTTTAATTTATTTGCAATAGATTTATCTTTTTCTTTAGCAATTTTCTGAGCTAATTCTTCTTTTTTCTTTTCGAATGGCGCTTTGAATGATTCAAATCTTGTGCCTATTTTAGCGATAATATGTTCAATACCTGAATCAGGGGTAATATCTTTATAGACATTCTTTAAATGAGTTCTTCGTGATAAATACAAAACATAGTTATTAAGTTTTGACATTAAATCTTTTGTCATGAAATTATTATCATAAAGAAGCTTATCAGGTACCAATAAAGTCCTTTTCTTCAAAGGATTTTCAGCGGCATTACCAGTTATTCTTCCTATAACATCTGCAATGATATCTTCAGGATTCATATGCATTATTGAATCATAAGCAGCTTTAGCATGAGTTTCTCTATGAAATTGAGATTCATAAACATCTCGAAATTTTAATCTATTTTCAGGATCTTTGAATGTAAAATTAAATGAATCATGCGATTGTTTATATAATATTGGATTAATTTTACCAGCATGTGCATCAGCTTGCAGACGATCATTTTCAATATCTAATTTATCTTGCAATTCTCTTAATTTATCTTCTTCTGCTTTTACTTGATCTAACCCTTCAACATATTTTTTAGACTTAGGAATAGCTTTTTCAATTGTTGATTGATTTTTAGCAGTTGATAGTTTTCTACTTCTATCTGCCTTAGCTTTAGCAACAACAGATTTTTGTTCATTTATTTGTTTTTCTAGTTCTTTACCAGGTCTTAATAATTCTTTTAGTTCTTTTCCTTCATCGGCTGACAAAGCATGAGGATCATCAAGATGTAAATTATATTCTGGATTAGATCGCAATTCATTTTGAAGTTGATTTTTCAAAGTTCGTAATTTTAGTCTCATACCTTTTAAAGTATGTTCTTTTGAACCAGGAACAATTTCACGATTTGGTTCTTCAATGATGCCTTCAGTTAATCTTGCTTTTTGTTCAATAGGTGCTGTTCCTATTCTTTTGGCTTCAAGATTGCCAAGAATTTTGACTGCTTGAGTATGTTTCGTTTCAAAATCTTTAATTTGTGAAATTAAGTCAATAATAGGTTGCATGCGACTTTGTATGACTTCATCAGCTTCAGCAAGATATTTTGATATGACTGGAATCCAACCATTTTCACCTTTTAAATTAGCATTCATATATGGAGTATCATAAACACGCATCAAATGTCCTGGTGCTGTACGTGGAGAGATTATTCCTTCGGGGAAATTATTAGCTTTTTGCCATGCTTTGAAAGTCTCATCTTTCTTTTTATTAAATATTTCAGCTGCTTTATTAACAGCATCAATATCGCTTGTTTCTTGAGAAAACACGACTCGCTGGACTTTATCATCGAACTCTTCCCGACTTAAATATGAATATTTTTCTGCGTCCATTCCTAGATTTTTTACGGATGTATTGTATAAACTCATGCCTGCTCTTGCAGCACCAATCAAAGGACGCGCTTTGATATTAAACCCATTTGCTTCCACATGAAGTGCATTCATTTGAGCAGCAATCCCACGTAAATCAGCAAATTCACGCTTCATGAAATATTCAAAACTTTTAGATCTTGTTTCCTGTTCAGTTACACCTTTGGTTAAAATTTGGTGATCAGCAGCATAGTTAATAAATGCTCTAACTTCAGGATAATCTGAATTGAGCATATTCACTAAAGGTGATCCAATAATAGGTGCACCTTTTAAATTAATCAGTCCTTGACCAATAAATGGAATCTTAAATATCCCACTTTTTTGAAAAGAAGAATTAGCCATTTCTTGATACTTTTCTACTTCCGCAGCGCTTAAATTGCCAGTTGTATCAATTGCTTTAATTCCTGAAAGTTCACCTTTTTCATTAGTCGTATGAAAAAAATCTACTCCTTTAATATTGCCTTTAACGACTTCGCGTAGATTCCATAATTCCATCTTTTCAAGAGCGAGACTTCCTGCACCTAATGCACCAAATAATACTTCACCAAAGACAGTATTAATTCCAGCATCGACTACAAAATCATGAAGATTACCATTAACTCTATCAAGTTGTTTTGCAGCACTTTGTATTACAGAAGCTGTTGCAATGCCTGGTGTAGCTCTAGCAGCAGCCTTTAGAATAGTGGGAGCAAACTTGGCATACTTTGCCCATCCAGCAATAGGTATCCAACTAACAGGATCAGTAATTGCTCCAGCAAAACCACCAATTATTTTTGAAAATGTTGAACCATTTTGAAGTGCTTCGTCATGTGCTTGTTCTGATAAAACTCTATCACGAATTGATTGTTGTTCTTTCGGGCCTCGAGCGGCCATCATTGCTGGAATGTATTGAGGGTTAATATCGTAAAACATTTCACGATTTGCACCAGGATTCCAATTTGAATTAGGGACATCAGTTAAAGGATCTGATTCATTTAATTTGTTATATCCTGCATGAGTCAATTGTAATGTTGAATTGAAATCATAGAATTCAGCAGCCGCTGATTTAATGAAACCACCTTTTTCTACAGGTGCATTTTCATGTGTGGTGACTCCATATCCCTGATGATCTTGAGGATCAATACTATAGGGAATATTAGGACTAAACTCGAATTCCATATCGAATGGTATTTTAGAACTTGGTGTTTTATCTTCTAATTTATCCATTATCTGATACCTTTTTTATGAGCATCTAGATATTGATGATCAATATATTTTTTATCAGGAGTATATGTGTGAATTCCTAAATAGGGAGCTAGCTGTACGAGAGGTCGTATTCCTGAATCCGTCTTTAATGCAATGTCCCAATTGTAAGAATTACCAATTAGTACAACATCATAAGTTTGGCTTTTAACACTATTTCCAGAACGAGTATTGTGTTTAACTTGAATTGGCTTATAATTTTCCCAAAGGCGAGATTTGCCCATATTTTTAGTTGGTAGAATATCCCAATACTCATTTGATTTTTTCTCATTAAAACTATTTTTCATTGGTAAAAACTTTTCATCGAGTTTACGCATCACATCTTGCTGGATAAATGGTACGACAGAATGATTGTCAGGATAGCCTAATATCTTCTCAATTGGATGAAGAGTCATATTGGTGCCACCATTAACTTTTGTATAACCAAAGTTTTGATCAACATCTTGCTTCGTTAACTGCTTTGCAACATTAGCATCTCTATTACTCATTTGATAATAAGTTGAGAACTTTTGATAAACATAATCACCATATGCATTTGCTACACCAGTATTTAAGAAGTCATCTTTATCTAATTGAGCGATATTCTTTAGTGCATAATCACCAGGTGTTGTTGCAAAGTTTGCCGTTTGGATTTTAGTGTAATCATATAAAGCTTGTTTGTTAGCTTTGATTTGTTCAGGTTCTTGATTAGCATTTTGAATTGCGACTTTTGCTGCTTCAACTGGATCAAGAGAATCACGTAAAGATTGATATTGAGCAACAATCGTTTTGTCTTGATCATTAAGACCTGTCAATGCATGTTCAGCATCCATGCTGCGCAATTCAGCTATTTGATCACCGGCAGAATCCATTTGAACTGGATTCCCACTATGAATTTTATTTTTCAATATCTGTGAGAAAATTGGAATCTTTCCACCAGCACTTGCAGCGACGATTACTTGTGCATCTTCATGTGAAACATTCGGGTTATTTTCTTGATATTTTTGTGTAAATAAATCGAAACTTCTATTTAAAGATTTCTCATTAAAATGTGCGAACTTTTCAGGATCATTCCAGCCAGAAGAAATATCTTTCAGATTATAAGCTGTTGTCTCATTAGATTTTAGGGCATTCAGATATCTTAATTGTGCCTGCTGATATTGAACAGGACTAACTTGACTTTCAAGTGCAGCAAGGGCTTGAGGAGCTGATGTTATATCCCGCGCTAGTGTGGTATTGAATTTAGCAACATTTAATTGCTGATCTTGTGCTCTCAAGGTTTGTTGTTGATTAAGAGTTGCGAGAGTATTTTGATAAACAGCATCATGATACTTGTCTGGAATCTTAAATTCATTGTCTGCTAGTTTCTTTGTAAATGCTGGTGTCGAATTATTTTTTTCAGCTTCAATCGCTTGTCTCGACATCTGACCTGAATAATAAGTCGCCATTGCTGTATCTTTCTGTTCTTGTGCTTGCGTCTTAGAAATATCTTTTCTTGCATAAGCAGAATCGACTGCTGCATTTACGGCCTTTACATGTGCTAATGCTGCTTTGTCATCACCACTTATTGTAAGAGTATGAATATTTTCAATATTTATTTTATTCGCTGAGGATAAGTTATCAACACGATCTGTCTTTTGTTCTCTAAGCATTCTTTCGGCAAGTTGTTCACTTTGATTGATCATCACTGATCCATAGCGATACTCCATATCAGGACGCATAGAATCAGGTGCTAGAGAGAATATCTTTTCAAGTCCTTTGCCTACCTGCATTTGTGATTTGCTTATCATGCTGGCATCTATACGAGGCTGTGATGCTAATTCAAGATTTGATTGACTGATAAGTTTTTGAGCTTGCACCCCAAGAGTTGATTGCGCTTGAGTCTCATAACTTTTCGCCATTGTCTTATCGAATTCGGTTAAGGGTATACCCAAATCACCCTGAGGGTTTTTACCTAGTTCACCCCCAATCTTTTGAGCAATCTTATTTGATGCTTGCGTGGCAACATAAGACCCTAGTGTAGACATCCAATTGGAGGCTGCTGCATAGTCTCTAGAAGCGCCAGAATAATCAGGTATTGTTGATGTCTCAGCGGAAACTTGACGCTTTATAGGCGCTGGTAATTGCTCCTGTGCAGGAATCTGTGACACTCTATGAGAGAAATCTAATTCAGCCATTTAATTATCCTGCATTGGTTAAACCGAATGATTTGCTCACACCTGACCAGCCCGAAGCGCTCGTTGGGAAACGTTGCATGGATCGTTGGCCAAAGCTATTCCATAATTTGGTATTCTCAGTCATATTTTGTAGTCTTGAGATTGCAGCACCACCTCTTAATTGATTTTCTTTTCCTAATAGATTGAGACGACGTACTCTTTCGTCAGCATTAAAGTTAGCGAATGACTCATTTATGTTATTCAATGCACTGCCAGCACCTGATTTCGTGCCACGCGCAGCATTGACAGCTATTTGTGAGCCGATGTTCTTTCTTAAGTTTCGCATAGCTTGCAATGAGGCATCTTCAGTCTCTAAGCGAGTTTGATTGATGTTTGCTTCGATACCTGCTTGATTTACCGCTTCCCCATAAGCGGCCAAGCGTTGTTGATTTTTAGTACCAAGATAATCTGTTACCATGCCAGCAGCTTGCATTGCAAGTAATAGTGCAAAAGGCATTTTTGTCTCCTTATGAAGTCTCTATTGAATAAAACACACCCAGCAATATCATATTAAATGGATCGCTATGCTCAATCGTATATGTTGGAAAATTAAAATCATCCCATCCACTGAAGGTAGCAATTTCAAATATTCCGCTAGCAGGCTGTGGAGGATTTCCAATATTTGCCATATCAAAAGGTGATAATGCAATTGGTATACCATTAATTGTACCACCAATGGTTTGATTAAACATAAAGCGTACAAAGCGACAATGAATTGGCTTCGTTAATGATGATTGCTTTGCTGAATTTCCTTGCGCTATATTCAATGGCATTGGTTCAATAATTGTATTGATAGAAAATCCTATGTAGGCTTCAGTCACATCAACGGTTTGACCATGCGCTTCAAATATAATTTGATTACTTGTATTTGTTTCTGCGGCAGCAGTAAATCCAAATCCATCGCCAACCATCGCAATATCTTGTGCGTTAAACAAAGCACCTGTATTTATAGTATCAACCGCATTTCCAGAATAATAAACTGCACAATCTAAGAATGTATCAAAGGTCAATTGTTCTAGTGTGAATATTGGAATTAAATACCATGGTAAAACTTCAGGTGAAGAACCTGCACTTGTAAATTTGATTGGATTAATTCCAGTTAGAGCATCTTCTTGACTTAAGTAAACCGTAAAATTTCCTGATGATGTCACAATTGCCCAATAGTACTGTGAAGTATTTATCTGTGGAACACTATTAGGTGGCGATAAGAACATCACAGCTGTTACACCATTTGTATTAAAATTTGTAGTGATTGCTTGTATATTTGTTTGAGGTGCTGAAGGTGTTGGCATAGTAGCGAATGTCATAGATTGACCCGCAGCTTGATGAGCTATTTGTCTTTGACACATAAACCAACATCGTCCATCAGATGAACTCGCAGCCTGCAAGAAAGAAGCATCACCATAACTTTGCTCCATGATTTGAGGAGTGAATCCGGAAACATTCTGCGAAATCAAAGTTTGAAATGCAGCCATAGATCCATTTTCATTGATAATAAAAACAAATCTACTTCCAGCTCTGGACAAGTCAATAAAAGCAGTTTCGTCAACAGGATTACGAATTGTCTGTTCATTAACGACGGATACAATATCACTCGTGTAAGCATTATTAATACCATCCCATAACATTTGATGAGCATCATTCCCGGATAGCACTAGAATTTGATTATCAACTGCCTGAGGTTGCAAAACAGTTGCAGGAGTGGAATCCTGTAACTGTAATGTAAAATTGGTTGGTGTAATTGCTACAACATCTGAAAGAGGGCTTGAATAAATGCCTGTATTAGTATGAACCGTGATACTGCGATAAGGCACAATGAATTTGATAAAATTCATGTTATCTGATGTTGGATACCATGAAATCGCATCATCATCATCATTGGTTAAATCACCAAAATCTGAATAGTCATTTACGACACTCGCCCAAAAACCATTTGGCAAACTCGTGTTATTAGCAAATAATGCACGACTTTGATAACTGGAACAAACTTGTGGATAACCTCTAGTGGCACTCCAGGCAGGCTCAGATAATAATACTTGGCTACCTTGATATGCAGCAGCAGGAATAAGGTTTTCAACAGCTATTGTGAAATGTGACGTGTCTGCGACGGCAGTAATTCTTCCTGATCCACCACCAGCATAGAATGCACCACCAACATAAACTGATGTTAATGGTGTATAACCTGAACCTAACGTCACTGCTTGTGTAGCACCTGATTGAGCAGCAACAGTAAAAACAATTGCATCATATGAAGTTGTTTGACCATTAAAATCGTAAACCGGAACATTCTTAAAAAATGTATTCGCAAGTGTCCAAGTATTTTGAACATATGCTGTTGTTGTACCTGTACCTAAACTTTGAATTGTAATCGCAGCTGAAGTGTCAGATTGGTTCTTTAAGAAGTATGCAGCATCTTGTGCATCTGCAAATAGTGTCGCGACTGTTGTGCTAGTTGCTGCTGCAAAATATGTAACATTTGGTACGATCTGAGGAGTGGTTTGCATAATCGAACCACTACCTGTTTGTGCAAATTGAATCGGATAAACTACACCTGCTGTAAAACCTGCTGATGTTAAAGTGAATGTTGTAGTAGTGAATGCACTTACAACAATTCCAGAATTAAGTGATCGAGTTAAATCTTGTGGTTGCATGTTAGCCGCTGCCATTCTAAACGCTGAACCGATAACAGTCGTGCTCATGTTATAGACTTGGTTCTGTGTAAAAGAGTTTGACACTGTTGCAATCAAAATCCCTTCAAGATAAATGTAAATTGAACCTGGAGAGATTACTAATTGGTAAACGCATTCAGCTAAATATTGAAAGGTTGCAAAATAGATTTGATTAAATGAGGTGATAGCTGAATTGAGTTGTGCGCAAAATAATGTACCAAATCTTTTTCCGGCTGCACCTGTCGGATAAGTTAAAACATTCTGAGCGGTCTTTAAACCATTTTGATATTCATTAACAGTACATCGTGCATACATGAATGGTGATAATTCACCTTTGGTGAAGATATCTTGTGACCATAATGTATATGCCATGTCTTCATCTCTTATCCTATTTGATTACCAATGATACCAGTAATGTTACGTTTTGTGAGCATTGGAATTTCCCAAGCATTCCATTGAGGTCTATTCTGCGCATCTGTTGCTGATGCAATTGCCCATTGAACATTGCGATCAATTCTTAACTCTGCCAAATAATCAGGTTTTTGTGCAGCTGCTAATGCACAGAACATAGCTAAATCATAAATAAAGAAATCAACAAAATAAGCGGGTAATTGCGCTATTTCAGGTAAATAAGCAAATTCCATGTAGACAGGTCCATCAACGCCCCAATTACACCAAATTTGATTATTAGAATAAATTTCGTAAACATAATTCTGTGGAATGATTCTAATATTCTTTAGATATCCAGCTGGCAATAAATAAATTTGATTGAAGTTAGTTTGTGGTGGTGGAACTTCAGTTGACAAAGTTAATTGCTGAATTTGAGTAGCGAAACGCCAGTTGCCAGTACTAATTGTGCTAGGCAAGAGAATATCAAAAGCTTGTGATATTGCTATGATCAGATCATCAGCATTTTCAAGCGTAATGATAGGTTTATGACCAAGTTTCATTGCAGCCAACGAAACGATGCTTGTTTTGCTGTATGCCACTTGGTCACCTCTTTAATCATTAACTATTGCTTGGGACAATCTTATACCAGGTCTTAGCTGTAAAAGTACTATCGCCAGTAGTAAATGCTTGCGTCACATTCGAAAGATATAATCCTTTATTCACCGTTGTTGTAAATGGTAATGCAACAGCGCCACCACCGAATGTAAACGATGTGCTTGCAGCGGCAAAGAACGTTGCAGCAGAAAGAGTAGTTGAGGCAATTACTCCAGCTCCATCAGCAGTGCTATCATACTGTACTGCGACCACACCACCAGCAGCATAATCAACAGTACCATATGTCATTTCTAAAACTAATTTATCAAATATTAAAAGTGTATTTGCACCAGGGGGAGCCACTAACTCTACAGGAGCTGCAAACATACCATTGAATTGTGATGCACTTATAGAAACTTCAGCATAATTCAAGTAATTAGTATCTAACAATAATGATGTACCACTAAAACTTAAACCATTTCCAAGTGTCACTTCTTCATAATTATGCGCCGATCCTGTTGGATTTGCTAAAAGGACATTACCAACGGATGCTTCTTGGATTTTTGCATAAGTCACCGCATTATTAACAATATTAGCTGTACCGATAGAACTTGTTAACCCCATCGATTCAGTTGTGACACTTGTAGAACTCACGGCAGTAACAACTAATGCCATACTTGCATCTGTTCCACCACCTAAAATCATGTCACCTACGCATAGAATAGGCCATAAACTTAAGAAATAATTTGATGCTTCAATCGTAGCAACTGTATCATTTGGACTTAAGTAATAATACATATTTGGAGCATTAAGTGTTGTATTACCAACCCCATAAACATCAACGACTTCTTGACCTTGGTTCAACGCTGGTGAACCACATGTCCAGTTTGCATCTGTAAAAGCCATGTTAAAAACTCCTTTATTTCATTAAATAATATTAAACCACAGCTTCATCACAGTTGATTTGGATAATACCCAAGTTATCGATTGTGATAGCACCTGCTGAGAAAATCCCGTTAATTAACCAAGAAGTTTCACGTGGCAAATAGTTAATTTCAGTTCTAAAATCATGACCAATACCCATACCTGTTGATTGTTTATGCCAGAAAAAGCATTCACGGATATTTGGACTTAAAGAAGCAAATGGCAAGCCACCTTCAAGCATGTTAGGAATTACCAACAAATTAATTCCTAAATAATCTCGCACAAATCCTTTATCTAATACTCTGTTCTGAGTATAGAAGGTCGATACGAATTGATCAGCTTGTAATAAAGCTTGGAAAGCACTTGCTGAAACAGCCCCAAATCTTTCAGGCAATGGCACAGCATTATTATCAAAGAATTGAATAACGTCTGTGTATTTCAAGTATGTTAGATTTGTACCGCCATCAATAATAGTCGAACCAGGACTAACTGCTAATGAATTAATGATAATTTGATCTGAACGACGACCTAATGCGTTAGCAACAATCATCGCATTTTCCATCTTCGCATCAAAGTTAACTGTTAATTCTTGAACTGAGTCAACAGCAGTTGGTGCGGTGTACTTTTGCAGAATTGCAGAATATTGGCTGTAGCCTGGATCTTGAATCGTAACAGTTTGCAAATAGCCTGTTGGTACAGCTTGGATCTGATTTACTTTACGAAAAGAAACTGTAGCACCGATTACATCTCGTCTAACACGAACTGTATCGCGTAATATAAAACCTAGAGATTGATATTGTGCTTTAACGAGTGCATCAAACTCGATTTGTTGGGCAGATGTTAAAGAAGTTGACATTAGATGAAGCTCCTAAAATAAATAATGAAATAAATTTCACCATTGTCTTTTTGGGCTTCATGCTATTTAGATTGTCTCTTGCGAGGTCTAGGCAGTAAGTTGTCCAAATCAATTGGTATACTGGTTAATATTATATCACTTTAACCGCCAACCTTGTCAATGTAGTTTGTATTATTTTTAACAGCTACTTCCATACGTCGTAATAAATCATCTCGGTATGATTTATCAGTTTTGTATTTTTCAAGATTAGTTGATAATTCCATCTTCAAATCATCAATTGTAGCTAACGTATTGACTGATCCAGCATTGCCGGGTATTTGTGCAGCATTAGACATGACTTTTCCTCTTAATTCTTCCAGTGCTTTAAATGCATCGGCATTTCTTAAATTAGATCGCAATGCTTCATAAGAATCTTTAGTTAAATTTGCTTTAGCCCAATTATCAACTATGGAAATTCTATTTTGCGCATCATCACCAAGTTTCTTAATTTCTTCATTGATGTCAGTACTAAACTCATCCATATACTTATCGAATGATTCAAGCATTGTGTCTAACACATCTTGTGAGACTCGTTTTTCTTTTGCGACTTTTTTTAGATTCTGAAATGGTTCGTAGTCCGGATCGATGTATTTTGATTTTGATAAATCGTACTCATCAGGAACCGTTCCTAATCGTTTTTCAAGCTCAATATGACTTTTAGCTAAATCAGCAGTTGTTTTAAATTTTTCTGGCAACCAGGTTGGTCTATCACCTTGTCCTGGCAATCCTTCATCAATAAACCATTTTGGTTCTGGTAATTGTTCATTAGGAGTCTCTGACATTATTTTCCTGCCTGTATTCTCTGTTCATGTGCAATAATGGAACTTAAAAAGAAACGTATTAATTCTTTAAATCCTTCACCCCAAATTACATCTTGCTCATAGTTCGCAGAACCTTTTGCAGCTAATGCTGGAATTAACCATCTTTCCTTCATCACTTCCAATAATCTTTTACCTGGCTCAAATTTAAGAAAAACTTCATAACAAAGTTTATCTAATTCGATAATTGCTGGTTGATTTTTTAATGCATCAATATTTTCTTGATATTGTTTAGCATAATTTTCAGGTTGTAAAATTGGATTATTATCAAAATTCTGATTTTCTTCAAATGACATTCAGACCTCTATTGAATAGGTGGCGCGATGGGTTGTTGACTTGGATTTCCTGGTTGTTCTGGCATACTTCCAGCAGGATTTGCTAGCTCCATCATACTTTGCTTATCTTGCTGCATTTGCATGATTCGTTTCACGTCTTCAGGTTTATTCAAAAATTCATCATCAACTTGAAGCATCTTAGCCAACTTATATGGAGTTGTTGCTGGATTAATATAAAGCTGCGTAGCTTCCGGTCCCATGATTCCCTGCATGATCTGTACAAATTGAATAAAGCGTTCAGCATCAGAACGACCTTTGCTTAACTCAAGTGGAGACTTGTATTTAAACCGAATTGGAACGCCTCCAATATCAGGATAAGGTAATATCCCCATGGTATGTAGGATATAAGCAAATCTCTTAATGACAGGCCATATCATTTCTCTAATTTGACGCGAGAATGTTGGACCAATTCTTTCAGCTAAAGTAGATTGTTTCATCGCTAATTCATAAGCAGTTTGCGGTTGTACACTCTTAGAATCTTGGGCTTCTTCAGCTAGCAATAATTTCTTAATCTGCATTCGCAAATCAGCTGTTGTCATTTGAGCAAATTCGGGTGATGCAGAATTGGGTAAGGGAATTAATGGAACTTGACCATTACTTCCAATAGGACTAATAGGAATAATAGTAAAAGGTTCAAGCTTAAAAGTATGCGGATTGAATACCGCATCAGAAAATCCCATGTATGGTCTGAATGTATTTAAGTTTGCTGATGCCAATTCTACACGTGCCATTTCATTTAAAGAAATAATCGATGGCAACGCTTCCATAACAGGACCGCGTCCCCAAGTTTCATTATTACACTTCTTCCAACGCCATACGATACCCGGGTTTGAATCCAGCCATTGCATATACAGCAAATCATTATCAGCCCAAACAGCATAACAATATTTCTTAGGTTGATTGGAAAAGTAAGCAACACCTTCATAAATATTTCGAATAACTGCATCGGGATCACCTGCTAATAATTGTGCTAAATTATTAGTGATAATAATATTTGGCCATCTTGTATGCAGATCAGCAATCTTTAAGTTTTGCCATGTTCTAAACCAAGATTCGATATTACCATTCACGGCTTCTTCAATTGCTAATTTATCCGCTGGAACACTCGTGCACATAAATGGCATTTCATCATTAATTTGATTAATGATTAATGCTGCTGTTCCAACTGCTAAATCGTAATAGCATTCATTAATCGTACTATCAAAATTACATGCATGAATATATGAAAATAATCTTTTCATATACGCATCTAAAATCAACTGTGCTTCTTGAAGAATAGGTAAATTACTTTCATCATCGGGATCATCGACCATGGTTTTATCGACTTCAAGAAATGCCCACTGTGTATCAGGAGGTGTCATTGCATCATGGATTTTCGATACAAAAGTTGAAACTCCTTCCACCGCTGTAGTGTCGTAAACGCGAGTATTTTGAATTGTTCCTTGGAATTCTTTACCTGGAAGATAATATCTATTCCGGAATGGAATGGCGTAAAAGTATGAAGCCTGTTGTATTGGTATCCATAAATCAGCGACATATTTCGCGGCATTATAGCGTTTCCTTAGAACTTCTAATAATGAATTTCCTGGCATTGCAACTGGCGGCATTCCTTGCGTTGTATCCATTCATTATCCACCTAGTTTGGTTGATACATCAGCTTGAGAAGATTGTTGACCTTGACCTAAAATTCCAGCTGGACGATAGTTTCGTCTTAATGTGCGTATCTGCTTTTCTTGAATCCTACGTTGTTCCACGTTTTGCGCATCTTTGGCTTTATTTAATTCTGTGCGTGTCAATTCTGATTGTTCTTTGTAAGCTTTGACTTGATCATTCATCATCGCAGCTTGATTACGTCTCTCAGCTGCATCAGGTATTCCCAAAGTATGTTGAGCGACATCTGTAACTTTATCTGATAGTGGCTTCGCCGCACCTGAAATCCAATCCCATATACTCATCTCAATACTCCTAAATCCAAATGTGGACGTAAATCGTCTTCACTTCAAATTCCTCTGGCTTGATCTCCCGATCAACATAAACTATTCGCCAAGGAATCTTAATCTTTTTGCGCAATTCCCTTATTTGAGAAGCTATTCTGGACATTTTGATTCGCACTCATCGTCATCAAGTCTGCTTTCAATTCATCAATTTGTTTTTGCAATTCTAACTTTTCGTGTGTATTTAATCCAACGTTTACTGCTTCCATCAATTGCTTGATCTCTGAAGCAGTAAAATCACCTTCAGATGCTTGAATCAAAACTTGATGATAATGATCTAGAGGGGATGCCTTAGGATCAAGATTTAATTTGATTCTAGAGTTCTTGCCAACTCCAAATCTACTCCATCCAATCATCTTCCAATGTTCAAATTCGTAATTTACTGTACCCATTACATATTCTTTATCACTTATATTCCTACCTTCTTTCTCCCAAATTTGTCTCGATAATAATTTACAAAAACTATATAAATCGCAAAATAATGGATGAGCTTTCACCCAATTATAAAACGTTTTTTCTGTTATCATGGCATCCACACAAAATGCACTCATGGTGCCTTTGTTTTCATCCAACATAGCATCAATAAGCATTCGGCAATGTCGATCTTCATTATAATGCTTATTTTCGCCTTCTTTGAAATATCTAAAGATTTTTTCTACTTTTAAGTTTTCTATTAGAACATCTTGCATAATGTGAGATATCCTTTTCAAATTAATTTAATGTGAGTATATACCCTTGTTAAATATTAAACAATTTAGAGAGCTAATTATAAGACCTACATTGAATGATCTTCTTATGTCTTCTTTGGATGCTGAAGAACTTTTAGTCTTCACCTGTGCCAATGAATCTCTTGGAGGGACGTATTTACATCAGATTAATGGTCCAGCTTTAGGCATATTTCAAATTGAACCTGAAACATATAATGATATTTGGCAAAATTACATATTGAAAAATCAGCCTTTACTTTTACGATTAAATACAAACTTTAATATAAATAGAATGCCTGATGCTTCTCAGTTGATTTACGATTTGAGATTCGCCACAGCTATCGCAAGAATATTTTATGCAAGAATCCCTGAAGCTCTTCCATCAGCTAATGATAAAATAGCAATGTGGAATTACTACAAAACTTATTATAACACTTCTGATGGGAGTGCTACTAAAGATGCTGCATTTGCTAATTACCAGAATTTTCTTGATAGCTAACATCAGGATAGTTTTCTAAAAGAGTTCGTATATCAATGTTAGAAAAACAAATTTTACAAAGTAATCTTGTTGTACGATTTATTTTTACACCCTCAACTTCAGTTGCCTTCCATTCAATCGGTATGTAATCGTGCGGACCACCATTCTTTCCGCATTTCTCAATTGCATCTTTAATTCGTTGGGCTTTCTGTTGATCCATTGCAGGAGTTAAACTCATATTGTATTAATTCCACTTAACCTCTTAAAAAAAGCCCCTTGGAGGAGGGGCAACTTAGGATGCGTCTTTCTATCGTATATAAGGACGAAACAAATATAAGGTATTTGGCGGTGCAGTACAAGAGACTATACGATGCTCCTCAGCCGCCTA
>Ga0302303_10001395_pt1 | contig 15955 bp, 13 predicted proteins | sample III_Palsa_E2_1_FD_194542 | JGI IMG/M metagenome (GOLD analysis project Ga0302303, IMG submission 194542) | Peat permafrost microbial communities from Stordalen Mire near Abisko, Sweden - III_Palsa_E2_1 | ecosystem: Environmental > Terrestrial > Soil > Palsa > Peat permafrost | place: Sweden... | reverse complement strand
TGCTGGACGGCGCCTGCGAGCCGGAAGCCGAGGGCAACACCAAAAGCTGGCCGATCGGAGCGGCCAACGAACCCGAGCCGGTAATTTTGCCGCTTGAGGCATACGCCGAACTACTTTGCGCGGAGAGCGAAAGATTCAACTCGCCGGTATCGAGATTGATCCCGATCGTGATCGAACCGGAACGGTCCGTCGCATCCACCGCCGAAACCGAACTGGCCGCGCCCGAGCTGTAGACCGAGGCGGTCGAAGCGCTATTTTGCGTGCTCTGGTCGTAGCTGGCGGTCAAGGTAATCGGGCCGCCCTGGGCCAGCTCGGTGGCAAGATCGGCGGTCGCGTTCGACGCCTGAGCCGCGGTAAACCCGCTTTGCACCAGCAGCGAATTCAGCGTCGAGGTCAATTGCGCATTGGCGCCGGCGATGATTTCACGATGTCCGGTGGCCGGGTCCACTTCGGTCGCGCCTTGCAGCGCGCGGGCAAATTCCAGCGTCAACTGGCCCGTGCCGGTAGCCGCCGTAACGTTATTCAGATTGGCGCTCAACGACACGGAAGCTTGCGCCACCTCGGTGTCGGATTCGACCACGGCGACTTGCGAGGTGCTGACAAAACTGGCGGTGGATGAGGTCGGCGGCTGCGTATATTGCAGGTTCTGGGAAACACCAAGAATGCTGGACATGTAACACCCGCTGAAGTATGGGTCTGCCGCATCGCAAACGCGGCGATGACCTTGAGCTGAAATGCCTAAACCATGTCTGGGTTTACGGCCGACCTGACTTTTTCTTGAATTTTTTATTTATGGTTTTCAAGCAATATCAGTTTCTTTGATGACTGATCGAGATTGAAAGCGGGGTAAAAATATAATTAAATATCAGGAGAAAAATCTCTCCGATACTTCACGAAACCCCTTTTATTATCTCCGCGAAATCCCATGCCGGCGAAAAACCGGTGTGCCTCAACCCGGGTGACGGAACTGAGCAGCATCATTTTCGAACAGTCATGCGCCGCGCAAAACTGTTCGACATGGCGCAATAGCAGCGCCCCGATGCCCTGACCTCGCACGCTTTCATCGAGTACCAGATTCTCCACCACCGCAAACGGCTGGTGCCGGAACATCACGTCGCTGCATAAGGAAACCAGCACCGTGCCGCGGACCTGCCCGTCGACGTCGCACACAAACAAGGCGGTGGCCGGATCGTCGGCCAAGGCTTCGATCCGGCCGGGTAAAACGCAAATATCGGGGTTATCCACCAACTGCCGAAACAGTCGCTCAAGATACGGCGCATCGTCCGCAACGGCCCGGCGCATAACCGTATGAGGGAGATTCATCAAGATGAATGGCCGATCAGGATTCAAGCGCCGAAGGTTCAATCATGCCGGCTCAATTCGCCCCGCTTTTGGCGGCCACAATCACCTGGTCGAAGGTGCCGTCGTCGGCAAAATGCGTTTTTTGCGCTTGCTCCCAACTGCCGAAGGCTTGGTCGACAGTAAAGGTCTTGAGCACTGGAAATTCAGCGGCATGGCGTTTCATCACCGCCGGATCGCGCGGACGCAGGTGGTGTTCAGCGATGATTTCCTGGCCGGCCGGCGAGAATAAAAATGCCAGATACGCTTGCGCTTCCTTGCGTGTGCCGTGCTTGTCGACCAGTTTGTCGACCACCGCCACGGGCGGCTCGGCCAAGATGCTGGACGAAGGGTAAACCACCTCATATTGGTTGCCGCCGGCGTCGCCGGTAATCAGTGCCGCTTCGTCCTCGAAGGTCACCAGCACATCGCCCAGGCCACGCTGGGTAAACGAGGTGGTCGCGCCCCGGCCGCCCGAGTCGAGCACCGGCACGTTGTGCAACAAGCGGGTCACGAAATCCCGCGCTTGATCCTGGGTGCCGCCGTGCTGCACCCGCCAGCCCCACGCCGCCAAATAGCTGTAACGGCCATTGCCGGAGGTTTTCGGGTTCGGCAGAATCACCGCCACGCCGGGTTTGACCAGATCGTCCCAGTCCTTGATGTGTTTAGGGTTACCTTTGTGCACCAGAAACACCATGGTGGTGGTGTAGGGACTGCTGCCATAGGGAAAACGCGTACGCCAGTCGGCGGGCAGCAGATTGCCGCGTTGATGCAGCAAGTCGATGTCGCTGGTCTGGTTCATCGTCACCACATCGGCCTGCAATCCTTGGGTTACCGCCAATGCCTGCGGGCTGGAACCGCCATGCGACTGGCGCACCGCGACGGTTTCGCCGGTCTGGGCATGATAACTGGCGATAAACGCCGTATCGATATCCTTGTACAGCTCGCGGGTCACGTCATACGAAACGTTCAGCAGCGTGACCTGCGCGCACGCCATGCCGCTTGCGCCAAGCGCACCGAGCGCCGCCGCCAGCGCGGCTAGTTTCCTCAACTGCATCGTCGTTCCTTCTGGTCTGGAGTAAATGCCACGGCCGTCAATTCTATGCCGATCCGGCGCCTCAGGCCATCCGCGCGCTTGCCGCAACAGCATCTGTCCCTTTACGGCGTGCGCCCATACAACGGCCGCTATACAGCGCATTTTAGATGGTGGACACTGAGCGCTGTACGCGAAGCAGACTCAGCGAGCGCGGCCCGGAGGCTGCGTCGCATCGATCAAGGCCGTCAGACAAATAATCAAAGTAGCACGGACCGCACGCCATCCCCCCGGCCGCGAGATCGTTTGGGCAGCGTTTGAGTAGTGGCACGGTAACCGCAACGGCATAGACGCTTTTCCCCACCGAGTAGCAGGAGACATCAAATGGAAAACCTCCGCGTAAGCGTACGGCTCTGGATCGCATTGGCGGTGATGTGCTGCGGCATCGTGGCAATCGGTGCCTGGGGCGCATTCCACACGCGCAACACCATGATCGAAGACCGCGAGGCCGAACTCAAGAATATCGTCAGCGTGGCCACCGGCATCGTCGACCAGGACAACGCCCAGGTCGCCGCCGGCAAACTCTCGCTCGAAGATGCCCAGCACAACGCCCTGGCCAGCATGCGCGCGATGCATTATGACGGCAGCGGCGGTTATTTGATCGTGCTCACGGCTCACTCCACCGTCTTGATGCATGGGGTGCGGCCGGACCTTGAAGGCAAGGATATGAGCGGCTTCACCGATCCGAGCGGCCATCATATCTTCCAGGATGGCGTGGATCTGGCGGAAAAAGAGGGCGAAGGCTTCCGCAGTCTGCAATATCTGAAGCCCGTGACCAACGTCATGGCGCCCAAGATCAACTACGTGCGGCTCTATAAACCCTGGGACTGGACCATCATTACCGGGGTGTTTCTGGACGATATCGATCATGCGTTTTATGTGATTCTGGCCGAATATTTTGCCGCCTCGCTGGGACTGTGCCTGGTGGTTTCACTGGTGATTATCCGCAGCATCCGCCGCCAGCTCGGCGGTGAACCGGGTTATGCGGCGAGCGTGGTGAGCCAGATTGCGGCGGGTGACCTGACGGTTCATGTGGTAGTCGCCGATGCCGATAAAAGCAGCCTGTTGTTCGCCATGAAAGGCATGCAAAACAGTCTTGAACACACCATCGGCTCGGTCCACAGCGGCAGCGAGTTGATCGCGGCGTCGAGCAAGGAGATTGCCGCCGGCAATCTGGATTTGTCGGCGCGTACCGAGCAGCAAGCCGCCTCGCTGGAAGAAACGGCGGCGAGCATGGCCGAGTTGACCACCACCGTCAAACAAAACACCGAAAGCGCACGGCAGGCCAGCGTGTTGGCCGTCGATGCCTCGGACATTGCCGATAAGGGCAATCATGTGGTCGAACGGATGGTCGGGACCATGAGCAATATCGCGGCGAGCTCCACCAAGATCGCGGAAATCACCAACCTGATTGAAGGTATTGCGTTCCAGACCAATATTCTCGCCTTGAATGCGGCCGTGGAAGCCGCGCGAGCCGGCGAACAGGGTCGAGGCTTTGCGGTGGTCGCCTCCGAAGTGCGCAACCTGGCCCAGCGTTCATCGGCGGCCGCCAAGGAAATCAAGGACCTGATCGAAACCTCGGTGGCCGCAATCAAGACCGGTTCCAGCGAAGCCGAACAAGTCGGGCAAACCACGGCGGAGATCCGCCAAGCGGTTAAGCGGGTGGCCGACATCATTGGCGAGATCGCCTCGGCGTCCGAGGAACAAGGGCGCGGCATCGAGCAGGTGAATCAGGCCGTCGGGCAAATGGATCAAGTCACGCAGCAAAATGCGGCGCTGGTCGAAGAAGCCGCGGCGGCAGCGCAATCGCTGGAAGAACAGGCGATGAAATTGAAACAAACGGTGGCGCTGTTCAAGGTCGAGTCGTCGAGCGCGGCGCTTCAGCAGCGTAGCGGCACCACCTCCTCGGCGCGCCGCGACGCGCCACGGCCGGCGCCCGCGCCGCTCGCCGCGCGAGCCCCCACGCGCGGGTCGAGCCCCGTCCGCCCCGCCGCCAAAGCCGACCGGCCGGTGCCACGCCCGGCGGCGGCAAAACGAGCGGCGGCCTCAGCTACGGCGCCACGGGCGGTGCGCGCCAGCGACAACAACGGCGAATGGGAAACTTTTTAAGCAGGGATCGGCCACGTCCGGTACAAGAGCCGGAACGGCCGTTGGGGTAAACGGCAGTGATTAAAAATCGGGTTCACCCTAAGGCAAGCCCGATTGATTGCACGGACTTTGTGTTGTACAGTTTCTGACCTGATGAAAGATAAGTTTTCGGTGCTGCACCCCCGAGGCAGCATAGACAGCAGATTGTAAGGCACCCCGGAGATGCAGCGTTCTTCGCACCCTCGTATCTGAAAACCGAAAGCGAAAAATGACTATTTATCGTCAAGCGGATACCGCGCCTATCGCGGACAAAGTCCTGCTGCAAATGTATGTACGGCAATGTCTCAAACTTGCCATCGGTCATCGTTATGTCCATAGCGATTTCCATCCGGACCAGCGCACGATGGCGCTTTGGGAAGGCTATTACTCGGTCGGCATTCCGCCCTCACAGGCAGTGAATTGCTGGTTCAGGCCTTTGCACTGACAAGTCGGCGCCGCGCTAGTATGATGGCCGCTCCTGTGGCGTATTCGGCGTGTCTATCCGTGCTGCTCGGGCAATCGCTTACGTGCTCGCTTATGTGACGGATCAGGCCGCCGCTTACGCCGCCCTTTCCCTGCATGCGCGCTTCGGGCGGCATGCTTAGAGTGGCTCTATCATGTTCTCCGACACACTGACGGCCGGCCTCGGCAAGGCCGAGCTTTACACTGAACTCGCAGCGCAGGCCCAAGGCTTGCTGGCTGAAGAATCCGACAATATCGCCAACGCCGCCAATTTCGCCGCGCTGGTGTTTCACGCGCTGCCGGATCTGAACTGGGCCGGTTTTTATCTATTCGACGGCCGGGAATTGGTCGTCGGTCCGTTCCAGGGCAAACCTGCTTGCGTGCGGATTGCCCTGGGCCGAGGTGTGTGCGGCACAGCCGCCCAGAGCCGCACCACGCAGGTGGTACTCGACGTCCATCAATTCGCGGGGCATATTGCTTGCGATGCGGCTTCGCAGTCGGAAATCGTGGTGCCGCTGATCGCGCAAGACGGTACGCTGATCGGCGTGTGGGATGTCGACAGCCCCTCCGTGGCGCGCTTTGATGAACAAGACCGGATCGGCATGGAAGCCCTGTGCCGGATTTTCGTCGAAACCGGCTGGCGCGTCTGAGCCTCGCCCCTCGGGTTCCGGCGTTGCCTGCCTTAAAAAAGCCATGAGGAGCCATGATGAAAGACCTGCCACGCCTGATGCCCACTCAAGCCACCGCCGAAACTTTCGGCGGGGTGACCTACCACGTTGACGGCGAACTGGTGCCCGTATTGTCGGTGGACGTATCGCAGCAATCGGTTTATTTCGAGCACCACATCTTGTTGTGGAAACATCCGCAAGTCCGGATCGGCCTGAAAGCCATGAAAGGCATGTTGAAGCGGATGATGGCCGGGATGCAGGTGTTTGTGACGGAAGCCAGCGGCGATGGTGTAATCGCTTTTAGCCGCGACGGCGCCGGCCATATCGTGCCGCTTCATCTCAATCACGGGCAAGAGATTCACGTGCGGGAACATCAGTTCCTCGCGGCCACCGGCAATATCGATTACACCTTCGAACGGGTGCGCGGCGTGTCCAATATGCTGTTTGGGCAAAACGGCTTTTTTATCGACAAATTTCATGGCTCAAGCGGCGACGGTGTGCTGTGGCTGCACGGTTACGGCAATGTTTTCGAGAAGGTATTGGCCGCCGGCGAATCGATCGACATCGAACCGGGCGGCTGGTTATACAAAGACCCCGGAGTCAGAATGGAAACCGTGGTCGACCGCCTGACCAGCGGTTTTTTCGGCGCCGGCATGAATTTTATTGTGAATCGTTTTACCGGCCCCGGCCGCGTCGGAATTCAATCGATGTACCTGCATTTGCCCAGCGCGGAATAAGCTACATACCGGGCCGCATCTCGTATCGATCTCGCGCGGCAGCCGAACAAGCTGCCGCCGCTCTCGCTTTCCTCGTCCTTTCATTGCCCTTTCATCAAGACCTGTGCTCCGCCCGCCTCTGGCGCCGCGCCGCGGGTATACGTAGCAAATAGACAACAAACCGCATCGGCTTCAAGCGCCTCGACAGCCCCCGATCTCGGACGGGGCCGGGCTTGCGCTGTTCCGGCGCCGCCCCGCCGGGCACCGCGCAAGCCGTGATAGCGCCGCTCTCAAGCGCCGTCGCATGGCATAAATTGCCGTTCAGCAAAACCAGAAAAATCGCATATGGATTCCATTTATCATCATTAAAACCCAAATCCGCGACAGGTATTATCGGTCAAACTTTAATTCGAATCGTATCGATAGTACGCCGAGTCCGGCCGGTGATTTAGTGTCGGCAGGCAGGCAATTTTTAGAACCACAAGGCACACCACAATGAAAAAACTGACTTATCTCGCAGCCGCCGTCGCAACCCTCGCCACACCTGTCGCTTTCGCTCAAAGCAGTGTCACGCTATACGGTTTGATCGATGCCGGTATCGCTTATGTGAACCATGCCTCGGGCTCAACCTCGCTGGTCAAATTCAGCAGCGGCAACACCTATGGCGATCGTTGGGGCCTGAAAGGCAGCGAAGATCTGGGCGGCGGTTTGAAGACCGTGTTCCAGCTCGAAAACGGCTTCAACCTCGGCACCGGCGCCGCAGGTCAAGGTTCGCGCGAATTCGGCCGCAAAGCCATCGTCGGCTTGAGCGACGACAGCTACGGTAGTGTCACGGTCGGCCGTCAATACGACCCTATCGTCGACGTGGTTCAGCCGCTTACTGAAGACGCTTATTTCGGCGGCACGTTCGCCACGCCGGGCGATTCCGACAACTATGACAATAGCGTGCGCGTAAGCAATTCGATCAAGTACGTCAGCCCGCTGATCAATGGCCTGCAAGGCGAAGCATTGTGGGGTTCGGGCGGCGTGGCGGGTAGCGTGGCCAACGGCCAGACCCTGGGCTTGGGCCTGAGCTATGCGCAAGGTCCGCTGGCCTTGGCCGTGGGTTATTACCGCGCCGACGGCGGCAACACCACCTCCACGGCCGCGCCCGATACGCGGACCTTTACCAGTTCGTCGGACTCGATCTTCAATACCGCCATCAATAGCGGTTACGCCAGCGCCAAGACCGTGCAAATTGCCCGCGCCGGCGCCACCTATGCCGTCGGCAACGCCTTGCTCGGCTTGTCGTACAGCAATGTCGCGTATAAACCGGACGGCTTGTCGACCTTTACCGAGACCGCCAAGCTCAACGTCGGTGGAGCGTTCCTCAATTATCACGTCACCACGCCGCTGTTGCTCGGGGTTGGTTATAACTACACCAAGGCCAGCGGCAACGTCTCGGCGCACTATAACCAGTTCAACCTCGGTGCCGACTTCGCCTTGTCGAAACGCACCTCGCTGTATGCGCTGGCAGCCTATCAAAAGGCCGATGGCACCACCCTCAGCGCCACTGGCGCACCGATTGCAGCCACCGCATCGATCGGTTCATACGGGGTGAATTCGGGCGCGAACAATCAGTCTCTGGCTATCGTCGGGATTCGCCATCGCTTCTGATCGACATCCTTGATCGGCGTGCTTGAGCGGCGCTCCCGATCAACTCAGACGGGCATCGGCGCCTCGCGTGCCGATGCCCGCGGCAGCGACATCATTCGATGTCGCTACATCTCCCACCTGACGCAGTTATTACCCTGGTTCCGCGCACCGCACCCCGCCCGCATCGACGCTTTTGCGCGCCGGCCGCGTGCCGCCCCTCCTTGGCAAACCCCCAGCAAATCATTAGGCAAGCGCGATATAATTTCCGTGTCATGGCGTACCTGATCCGGCTCTCGGGCGAACCCCGCCTGACTTGCCGCTGGCCCGGTCCGGACCGGGCAAGGAGAATCTTATGCGAGTGGTGCGTTGGCTGGCCGAGGACGGTCACGGTCTCGAACATTTGGTGATGGAGCGGCGTCACGACGGGGTATGGGTCGAGAGCGTGGTGGTCGGCCAGCGTTTTGGCGCCCTCTACGGTTTGCAATACCGGATCGAATGCGACGCGCATTGGGCGGTCCGCAGCGCCACCCTCAATTTAACCGGCGGCGGCAGTTTGACCTTGCGCAGCGACGGCGCAGGCCACTGGTGCGACGGCCATGAGCAAGCCTTGCCGGAACTCGACGGCTGCATCGATATCGACATCTCGGCGACGCCATTTACCAATACTCTGCCGATACAGCGGCTAAAACTGCCCCAGTCGGAGCGGCAATTCATCCGGGTCGCTTATATTTCGGTGCCCGACCTGCAGGTGCGCGCGGTGGAACAGGCTTATACCTGTGTGGTGGCCGGCCGCGAATACACCTACGAAGGCATCTTCCGCGATTTCACCGCCACCCTGAAGGTCGACCAGGACGGCATCGTGGGCGATTACCCCACGCTGTTCAAACGCCTGCGCTAAGGCGGCGTTGCCGCGCATATTATTGGCGGGACAAACAATCCGGCCCCGATAAATGAAGCATGAAGCCCCACAAGGCGGCAGTCACAACGGCCGAACGCAACTATAATTGCGCGGTGAGGTCATACTCGGGCAGTCCCGTTCTGAGCGGCGCCAGCCCGGGCAGTCCGCGCGCAGCCGCTTAGCGGCGTTGCATCCCTGTCTGGCCGTCGACACCCCGCCAGTTCAGTGCAGGGTCCGAATAGTCCAGTCGATTCAGCACCTTCAGTACTCTCTTGCCCATGTTTAATAAATTCGGCCTGACTTCGGCGGCCTATATGTTGTTGCTGGCCGGCGCACTGTCTGCCTGCTCCAGCCCCAAACCCGCCACCTACCAACTGGAAAAATTCGATTCCAGCGCCAGTCCGTATGCGCACAGTTTCAGCGGGACCGCCGCAGAAACCTGCAATGCCGCGCGGCGTGCGCTGCTGAGCCAGGGGTACACCACGACTTCCAGCAATGCCGATGCGGTCGACGGCAGCAAGAATTTTCAACCCGATAAAGAATCCCACGTGGTGATCGAGTTTCATGTGGTGTGCACCTCGGATTTCCCCGCCGCCCGCACCAGCATGGTTTACGTCAACGCTTTGCAAGATCGTTATACGCTGAAAAAGAGCACCACCTCGGCAAGCGTGGGCCTGAGCGTGCTGGGCGCGATTTCCCTGCCGATCGGCTCCAGCGACGACGCGCTGGTCAAGACTTCGAGCGAAACCATCCCTTCGGGTCCGTTCTACGACCGGTATTTCGGCCTGGTCCAGCATTACCTCAATATCCGGCCGGAAAAAGAACCGATTCCGGCACCGGATAGCCGTTTGCTTGAAATGGTCCCGATTTCGAAAACCACCGGCACCATTAAAGATGGACCGGCAGCGGCAGCAGCGGCGGCTTCGGGCGCCAGTGCCGCCGCTGCGATGCCGGCCAGCGCGCCCGCGGCAGCATCGGCGGCGTCGGCGGCGTCGGCGGCATCTGCTCCGTCGTCTTCAGCAACTTCGGTGCCGGCTCCGCCGGTGTTGCATACGGCGCCTGATGCCACACCGGCCTCAGCCGCGTCGCCCGCTGCGGCTCCAGCTCCAGCTCCAGCTCCAGCGTCCGCACCGTCGCCGGCTTCCGCTCCGGCCACGTCACCCACGTCGGCCAACTCCGCACCGGCGATCGCAACTTCTGCCACTCCACCCACGTCGGCCAATCCTGCGCCGGTTATCGCAGCGCCAACGGCTGCCGCTGCAGCATCAAGCGCTGCGGCTGTGGAGGCCGTGGCCCCTGCCTCCGCCGCGGCAGGTCAGAGCGCCGTCAGCAGCAACTAAGGTCGGCCGCCCACCAGGCCGCCCACCAACAACGCCACCGCATGCCGGGCAATCATGTCCGGTGTAATTTGCGGCGCATGGGTGGACTGGGGCGCGCAGAGCTTGGCCAGAGGCAATAGCGTCAAGCCAAACAACGAAAGCACGATCAGCTCCGGCTCCAGTCCGGCGTTCAGCCGCCCTTGGCTTTGAGCTTGCCGCAGCCGCTCGATAAACTCTTCTTGCTGGTTGCGTCCGTGGTGCTGCTGCAGGCGTTCGCGCAAGCCGCCGCCTTCGCTCAGCACCTCGCGCATCCACAACGGCGCATACCAACTATGTTCGGCGCCGATTTCGACCATCTGCCGGGCCAATCCCACCAGGAGTTCGACGGGATCGTCGGTACCGTTCAGCGCGGCGATCATGCGTGAGCGAATCGGCTCAAGCCGCTCGGCGATCAGCACATCGAGCAAGTGATCGCGCGATTTGAAGTAGTAATGCACCATCGCCGCGGTGACCCCCGCCGCCCGTGCAATTTCGGTCAAGGTCGTATTCACTACCCCCCGCTGGGCGAACAACTCCAAGGCAATACCGAGCAAGGTTTCGCGCTGCGCGGCACTGCCCGCGGCCCGCACCGGGCGTCCGGGCCGCCGCGGCGGCGCGGACGCCCGGGATGCGGGCGCAAAATCGAGCTCAGCGGTGGGCTCACCCACCGTATCAGCCCCAGCCAGAACCACAGACTCGACAAGCGTTTTTGCTCGCTGCCGGCTAATTTTCTTCTTCCCGGGCCTTTTTTGGGCCGGGGTTGCCGTGGCTTGTGCCTGTTTTCCAGGGGTTTTTGCTTGCGGCATGACGGCGTATCCTTGCGCGGAAAATTTAAGCTACAATATTAACTTATGTGTTAATTAATTCCAACTCTACTTTTCAACTTAACCCACATCGCTATTTTCCTTTCGGACAAAAATCATCGTGGACACGGCCATTCAAACAGACAAAGTCGCATTGCGGGTGGTGTTCCCCGCTTTATTGATGGTGATGCTGCTCGCGGCGCTGGATCAGACCATCATGTCGACCGCGTTGCCGACCATCGTCGGCGAGCTGGGCGGCCTGGAAAACCTGTCCTGGGTAGTGACCGCCTATCTGTTGAGCTCGACCATCGTGGTTCCGCTCTACGGTAAGTTCGGCGACTTGTTCGGCCGCCGCATAGTGCTGCAAATTGCCATCGTGGTGTTCCTGCTCGGCTCCGCCTTGTGCGGGCTGGCGCAAAACATGACCGAGCTGGTCTTGTTGCGCGCCTTGCAAGGCTTGGGCGGGGGCGGCTTGCTGGTGACCACCATGGCGGCCATCGGCGACATGATCCCGCCGCAGGAACGCGGCCGCTACCAAGGCATGTTCGGCGGCGTATTCGGTCTGGCCACGATTATCGGCCCCTTGCTCGGCGGCGCGATTGTCGAGCATCTTTCCTGGCGCTGGATTTTTTATATCAACCTGCCCCTGGGCATCGCCTCCTTGATCGCCATCGGTGCGGCGTTCAAACCTCACGTGGCCCATGTCAAACATCAAATCGACTATGCGGGCGCGGCGTTCCTCGCCGGCGCGCTGATTTGCATCACCTTGTTCACCAGCCAGGGCGGCACCATCCTGCCCTGGAGTTCGCCGCAGTTATGGCTCACCTTGTGTCTCGGCGTGATCTGCACGGTCGGTTTTATTTACGAAGAACAGCATGCGCCCGAACCGCTGATTCCCTTGATTTTATTCAGCGAGCGTACTTTTGTGCTGAGCAGCGCGATCAGTTTTATCGTCGGCTTCGGTTTGTTCGGCGCGGTGACGTTCATTCCGCTTTATCTGCAGGTGGTAAAAGGCTCGTCGCCTTCGACCGCCGGTTTGCAGATGCTGCCGATGATGGTGGGCATGATGCTGACCTCCATCGCCAGCGGACGAATTATCAGCAAGATCGGCAAATACCGGGTGTTCCCCATCGTCGGTATGGCGTGCGCCAGCGCCGGCATGCTGCTGTTGTCGCGCCTGGAAATTGCCACCGATGTGCACGTGATGTACGGCTACATGGCATTGTTGGGTTTTGGTCTGGGCATGGTGATGCAGGTCTTGGTATTGGCCGCCCAAAATGCCGCCGAATTCCGCCACTTGGGGGTGGTCACCTCGGGGGTGGCAATGTTCCGCTCGATCGGCGGCTCGGTCGGTGTTGCCACCTTCGGCGCGATCTTCTCCAACGGTCTGCATGCACGGCTGACCAAGCTGCTGACCGAAGATGTGCAATTACCGCCGACCCTGGACCCGGTGCGGATTCGTCAATTGCCGCAAGCCGTGTATGAGACATATTTGAACGCCTTTGCCGGTTCTCTGCACACCGTCTACCTGGCGGCTGCGGTGGTGATCATGCTGGCTTTTGTGATGGCGTGGTGGCTCAAGGACGTGCCGCTGCGCAAACATGGGGCAAGCGACACGCCGTTCGCCGAATAGAACTGGTCGCCGGAGTGGATCGCCCGGCGGCTGACCCACACAGGCGGGCGATCAAGGGTCAGGTCCAGCCTAACCCTTGGTCGCGCCAAACGTCAGCCCCGCGACAAAGTGTTTCTGCATCGCAAAGAACATCGCCACCGATGGCAGGGCCGCCAGGATCGAGCCGGCCGAGACCAGATTCCACGCGGTGGTCCATTGCCCGCGCAAAGCCGCGACGCCCACCGTCAGCGGTGCGGCATCGTCGCCTTGAGTCAGGCACAAGGCCCAGAAATAATCGTTCCAGACAAAGGTGAATACCAAAATCGCCAAGGCGGCCAAGGCCGGGCGGATCAGCGGCAGGATAATGCGAGTGAACACGCCCCATTCGCTCGCGCCTTCGATGCGCGCCGCTTCAACCAATTCAAACGGCAGCGCCTTGATAAAATTACGCAAAAACAAAGCGCAAAAGCCGGTCTGAAACGAGATATGAAACAGGATCAGCGCGCCCACCGTATTGAACAAACCCAGTTGCAAGGACAGGTCGCGCACCGGAATCATCAAAATCTGCACCGGCACAAAGTTGCCCGCGACAAAGGTAGCGAACAGCGCCGTATTGCCGCGAAAGGGATAGACCGCCAAGGCAAAGCCGGCCATCGCGGCCAGGGCAATCGAGCCGATCACGGCTGGAATGGTAATCAAACAGCTATTCCAGAAGTAATGCAGCATCGGCGACGTAATCAAGGCATCGCGGTAATTGGCGAACAGGGCAAAGTGTTCGGGCCAGCCCCAATAATTGCCTTTGAGCAATTCCTCGCTGGAGCGGATCGAGGTCACCAGCACCGCGATCAGCGGCAATAGCCAGATCAATAAGGCGCAGGGCAAGGACAGTTTATACAGCACCCGGTTGATGGGGTTCCAGTGCTTGATCGGCATCGGGTACATAACGACTTTCCTTATGCTTCGGTGCGCAGCATACGGCGCAATTGGTAGACGATATACACCATCATGATGGCGAACAGGACCACCGCAATCGCGGCTGAATAGCCCAGGTGGTAATACTTGATCGCCTGGTCATACATGTAATACGCCAGCACCGTCGAACTCTCATAAGGACCGCCGCCGGTCATCACCGAAATCAGGTCGAAGCTGCGCAAGGCGCCGATCACGGTCACCACGATGGCCATAAAGGTGGTCGGACGCAGTTGCGGCAAAATCACGTACCACAGCATGGTCCAGCCCTTCGCCCCTTCCATCCGCGCCGCTTCGATTTGTTCGCTGTTGAGCGAGGTCAAGCCGGTCAGATAAAGAATCATGCAGTAGGCGGTTTGCGGCCACAATGCGGCGAAGATAATGCCGAAGGTGGCATAACGCGCATCGCCCAACACCGGCACGCCGTGGCCCAATATCACTTTGAGCAAACCAAAGGTCGGGTCGTAGAACCAACTGAAGATCAAACCCACCACCACACCGGGCAGCACAAAAGGGGCAAAAAACAAGGACTTGACCAGCCGTATGCCGCCGACCGCCTGATTCAGATACAAGGCAACCGCCAAACCCATCGGCGGCGCCAGCAGAAACAACACCAGCCAGATCACGTTGTTTTTCAGCGCGGTATAAAAACTGGCCGCGTGAAATAGTTCGATGTAATTGCCCAAACCGACAAACACCTTGTCGCTCATCCCATCCCAGCTATAAAAACTCAGCAAGATGCTGGAGATGATGGGGTAGATCACGTACACGCCAACCATCAGACAGGCGGGCGCCAGAAACAGGAAGGCCGCCACGCGTTGCCGGCGCGCATGCGGCGACGCGGGGCGGCGGCGCTGCACGGGGCGGGCTGCCGTCGCGGCGACCACAGCAGCCTGGTTCGCACCAGGTTGACGGCTGACAGATTGCATGACTTACGCTCTCCTGACGATGGCTGGCCGGGGTGCGGCACCGCGCTGCTCTGCCGCCCCCCGTGTGCTTGAGCCGCTTACGTGGCTGCAGCGCTTACTTCTTGTAGATCCGCTGACGGGCGGTCTCGAGTTGCGCCAGCACCTCGTCGATCTTGCTCGTGTCGGCCATAAATTGCTGCATGCCTTTCATTCCTTCGTCGGCCATTTCCTTGTTCATATCGCGATCGTAGAACTGGGCGATACCGCCTTTGGTATTCGACAAGATCTGAAAACCGATCTTCGATATCGGATCTTCCGGCTCCGCGGCATGGCTGTTGGCGGGTAAGGAACCCAGACCTTGCGCCAACTGGGCGCTGATCGCCGGAGTTTCGACAAAAGCCAGGAAAGTATGCGCATCGGCTTTATTGGAAGCGCGAGTAGGAATATGCAGAGACTCGACCGGACCGTCTTCCGCGGTCGGTACTTTGGCATCGATAATGGGGAATTGGAAATAACCCATCTGCGGCTTGATATCGGCGGGGAAACCAGAGGAAATGAAAGTCCCCATCAGCATCATCGCCGCTTTGCCCTGGAACAGGAAAGGTTGAGCCGAATCCAGGTCGTAAGACAGCGAGTTGTCGATAAAATCTTTGTTGTCCACCAGTTGCTTCCACGCGGTATACACTTTCTTCACGCGCGGGTCGGTGTAGGGCACGGTGCCGGCCATCAGTTGCTGGTGAAACACATTACCGTTAAGGCGCAAGTCGAGGTAATCGAACCAACCGGCCAGAGTCCAGGCATCGCGTCCGGCCACCGCAATCGGCGTGATGCCGGCGGCCTTGAGTTTATTGCAGGCGTCGAGAAATTCATCCCAGGTCTTGGGTTCGGCGCTTATGCCGGCTTTCTGGAACAGATCCTTGCGATAGAACATGCCCCATGAGTAATACACCGTCGGCGCGGCGTATTGATGGCCGTTATACGATGAAGCGCTTTTGGTCGAGGCATACATCTCGTTCCAGCCATTCTTGTTCCAGTCCGCCGTCAGGTCTTCGAACAAGCCGCGTTTGGCGTAATACGCCATCCGTTCGCCATCATGCCAATTCACGATATCGGGGGCGGCCGTGGTCAGCCAACCCGCCAGTTGCACCTTGTACGCCTCTTCGTCGATAAACGAAATTTTGACGTCGATGCCCGGATGCGCGGCCTTGAATTGGTCGATGACGGACTGCCATACCGCGCGCTGACTGGCGCCCTTGAATGCCACATTCACCGCCAGCGTTCCGGCCAATGCTTGATTGCCGGCCAAGGCCAGGCCGGCAGCCGCCAGCGCGACGGCAATCAGTCCACGACGCAAGCTGACAGATAAGG
>Ga0302303_10001393_pt1 | contig 15964 bp, 14 predicted proteins | sample III_Palsa_E2_1_FD_194542 | JGI IMG/M metagenome (GOLD analysis project Ga0302303, IMG submission 194542) | Peat permafrost microbial communities from Stordalen Mire near Abisko, Sweden - III_Palsa_E2_1 | ecosystem: Environmental > Terrestrial > Soil > Palsa > Peat permafrost | place: Sweden... | reverse complement strand
CTTGAAGAAACCAACGAACCTTATGCTATTGCCAAAATTGCAGGTATAAAAATGTGCGATGCTTACCGTGCGCAATATGGCTGTAACTATATTTCTTGTATGCCAACTAATTTGTACGGTTATAATGATAATTATCACCCGCAAAACTCGCATGTGCTGCCGGCTATGATTCGCCGTTTTCATGAGGCTAAGGAAAATAATGCGCCTAATGTTACTATCTGGGGTACGGGATCACCAAAACGCGAATTTTTATTTGCTGATGACCTGGCAGAAGCTTGCTATTACCTGATGCAAAACTATAATGAACCGGGATTGGTAAACATTGGTACCGGCGAAGATTTAAGTATAAAAGAACTGGCCGAATTGGTAAAACAAATTGTTGGTTTTGCTGGCGAAATTAAGTTTGATACCTCTAAACCGGATGGCACACCAAGAAAGCTGATGGATGTTACCAAATTAACTAATGCCGGTTGGAAATATCATACCACTTTAGCCGAAGGTATTGCATTAGCTTACCAGGATTTTTTAAGCAAAGGGCTGCTGGTTGCCGAACGATAACACCTGTTCTCAAGTTTCAGTCTTAACCTAAATCACTAAAATTACTATCTTTGGCCTATAATATCGCTATGAAAAAGATCATGATTACCGGCGGTGCCGGCTTTATTGGCTCACACGTTGTGCGCAGGTTTGTAACGCAGCATCCCGATTATTTAATTGTAAATGTTGATGCGCTTACCTATGCAGGTAACCTTGAAAACCTGGAAGATATTCAGCATAGCAAAAACTATGTTTTTGAAAAAGCCGATATCAAAGACAGCACCCGGATTACCGAAATATTTGATAAATACGGCATTACCGATGTAGTGCATTTAGCAGCAGAATCGCACGTGGACAGGTCGATCCTGAGCCCGATGGATTTTGTTTATACCAATGTGATTGGTACGGTAACCTTGTTGGATATCGCTAAAAATAAATGGAAAGGTGATTACGAAAACCATCTTTTTTACCACATCTCAACTGATGAGGTTTACGGCGCTTTAGGCGAAACCGGTTTGTTTACCGAAGAAACCAAATACGATCCGCATTCACCATACAGCGCGAGCAAGGCAGCGTCTGATCATTTTGTGCGTGCATATTATGATACTTACGGTTTGCAGGTTGTAGTATCCAATTGTTCAAACAACTACGGCCCGAATCACTTTCCGGAGAAGTTGATCCCGCTTTCTATCAATAACATCATTAACAACAAACCATTACCGGTTTATGGCGATGGAAAATACACCCGAGATTGGTTATATGTGATAGATCACGCTATCGCTATCGACCTGATCTTCCACAAAGGCAAAAAAGGCGATACCTACAATATAGGTGGTTTTAACGAATGGCAAAACATCAACCTGGTTCATTTGTTATGCAAACAGATGGATGAAAAACTCGGTCGCGAACCAGGCACCAGCGAAAAACTGATCACTTTTGTAAAAGATCGTCCGGGCCATGATCTGCGTTATGCTATCGATGCTAACAAGATCAATAAAGAACTGGGCTGGTCGCCATCAGTAACGTTTGAAGAAGGCTTATCGGCTACTATCGATTGGTTTTTAGCCAACAAAACATGGCTGGATAACGTTACCAGCGGCAACTATGCCAAATATTACGATAATCAATACGAAAACCGCTAATTAATAGCGAAACCAATTTTATAAATGACAATTACCCCAACTCCCTTAGCGGGCTGTGTAGTACTAACCCCACGCGTATTTAACGATGAGCGCGGGCATTTTTTTGAATCATTTAACGAGCGCACATTTAACGAGGCCGTAGGCAGCGAAGTGCATTTTGTTCAGGATAATCAATCTTTCTCAACCAAAGGCGTGCTAAGAGGCTTGCACCTGCAAAAAGGCGAACACGCGCAATCAAAACTGGTTAGGGTAACGCAAGGCGAAGTGCAGGATATTGCAGTCGACCTGAGAAAAAACTCACCTACTTACGGGCAATATTTTTCAGTGATCTTATCGGCAGAAAATAACCAGCAATTCTTTATACCTAAAGGCTTTGGTCATGGTTTTTTGGTGTTGAGCCCAACCGCGGTTTTTCAGTACAAATGCGATAATTATTACAATAAAGAATCCGAAGGTGGTTTGCATTATGCCGATCCGGCTATCAGCATAAAATGGGAGCTTGACGAAAGCGAGCTAATTGTTTCGGGTAAAGATAAAGAGCTTCCTTTTTTGAAGGATGCCGGTGATTTTGGATTTTAACAGATGGAAAATATCATCGTATTTGGCGGATCAGGGCAGTTAGGGCAATGTTTAAAAACGGTAGCCCGGGAAAGAAACGTTAAGAATATTCATTTTTTATCCTCTGCCGAAGGCGATATTCAGGATGAAACCTCTATAAAAAATGTTTTCGATCATTATAAACCGGCCTACGTAATCAATTGTGCTGCTTATACAGCTGTTGACAAAGCCGAAGATGAGGTAGAACAATCCCGTAAAATAAACAAAACAGGAGCGGAGTATTTAGCCACTGCCTGCAAAGCTGGTAAAGCTACCCTGATCCATATTTCAACCGATTTTGTTTTTAAAGGCGATATACCGCACCCGTTAACCGAAACCGACCCAACAGGGCCGACAGGCGTTTACGGGCTTACCAAACTAGAAGGCGAGCAAGGCATAGCACAAATATTAGATGAGCATATCATCATCCGCACCAGTTGGTTATACTCCGAATATGGAAATAATTTCGCCAAAACCATGCTTAAGCTGGCTACAGACCGCGACATGCTTAAAATTATAGCCGATCAAGTGGGTACGCCAACCTATGCTGTTGACCTTGCGGGAGCTGTATTGGACATCATTGTTTCGGATAAAAAAGAATACGGTATTTATCATTACAGCAATGAAGGCGTAGCCTCATGGTATGATTTTGCCGTAGCGATATTTGAACTTTCGGGAACGAAAATTAAAGTGTTGCCTATCCGCACAGCAGAATATCCAACAAAAGCAACCCGCCCGCCATATTCGGTTATGGATAAAACAAAGATTAAGCATACATTTGAAATAGCGATACCTTACTGGCGGGATAGCCTGTCGGTATGTATCCAAAAGCTTAAAAATTAACACCGTACCTCACACCATGAAAGGAATAATACTTGCCGGCGGTTCCGGAACACGCCTATACCCGATAACAAAAGCCATCAGCAAACAATTAATGCCGATATATGATAAGCCGATGATTTATTATCCGCTGTCGGTTTTGATGCTGGCAGGGATAAAAGAAGTGTTGATCATCACCACGCCCGAAGATCAGGATGGTTTTATACGCTTATTGGGCGATGGTTCGGAATTAGGTTGCCGTTTTGAATTTGCGGTGCAGGAAGTACCAAACGGACTGGCGCAGGCATTCGTTATCGGCGAGAAATTTATTGGTGACGATAAAGCCGCTCTTGTTTTGGGTGATAATATATTTTACGGTTCGGGTTTCAGCAAGCTGATCCAAAGCTTTAACGATGTGGATGGCGCTGCCATTTTCGCTTACCCGGTTTCAGATCCGGAACGTTATGGCGTGGTGGAGTTTGATGCTGATTTTAAAGCATTATCCATCGAAGAAAAGCCGACAGAACCAAAATCAAATTACGCGGTACCGGGATTGTATTTCTACGATAATTCGGTAGTTGAAATCGCTAAAAACATCGCGCCATCTCCACGTGGCGAATACGAAATAACCGACGTTAACAAAGAATACCTGAAACAAGGCAACCTGCATGTTGGCGTAATGGATAGGGGCATGGCCTGGTTAGATACCGGTACTTTCGACTCGTTAAGCGATGCATCTGAGTTTGTGCGCGTGATAGAAAAACGCCAGGATACCAAAATTGGTTGTATTGAAGAGATTGCCTATCGTATGGGTTTTATTGATCGCGATGCGCTAATGGTGCTTGCCGAAAAATACATCAAAAGCGGTTACGGTAAATACCTGAAAAACTTGCCATTACTATAATCTTTGTGCATGTTGTGGTTTATTAACCACAGGGATCACAGAGAACACTAAGATAAAATATATCGAGTGATTACCTTCTGCATAGGCTCTATGTCACTCTGTGGAAACCTTTTTGCACTCTGTGGTTAATGGGGAAGTACAAAAGTTTTTAATTATTGTTTATTATGGGTTACTCAACTTTATACGACTGTGTTACCGATCTTGAAAAACACGGTCAGTTAATCCGTATTAAAGAGGAAGTTGGCCCTCACCTGCAAATGGCAGCCATCCATTTACGTGTGTTTGAAAATGAAGGCCCTGCCATACTTTTCGAGAATGTAAAAGGCAGTAAATTCCCGGCAGTATCCAATTTATTCGGAACGCTGGATAGGTCTGAATTTATTTTCAGGGATACGCTGGATAAGATCAAGACTTTGGTCGATCTTAAATCCGATCCCATCAAAGCCATTAAAAATCCTTTTAAATACGCAAACGTAGGCCTTACGGCACTATCGGCCTTGCCGATGAAAGTTGGTAAAGGCGCGCCCATAAACTTCGGCAAAACGCAGATTAGCGAATTACCCCAGATTGTAAACTGGCCGAATGATGGTGGTCCGTTTGTGACCATGCCACAGGTTTATACCGAAGATGCAGATAAGCCCGGCATCATGAATGCCAATTTAGGCATGTACCGTATCCAACTGGCCGGTAACGATTATGAGCCGGATAAAGAGATCGGCCTGCATTACCAATTACACCGGGGAATTGGCGTACACCAAACCAAAGCAAACGCGAAAGGCCAGCCGTTAAAGGTGAGCATATTTGTGGGTGGCCCGCCATCGCACCCGGTAGCAGCAGTAATGCCATTACCGGAGGGATTGTCAGAAATGACCTTCGCCGGGGCATTAGGAAATAGAAGATTCAGATATTTTTATGATGCCGAAGGTTTTTGTATTTCGGCAGATGCCGATTTTGTAATCACCGGTACGGTAATGCCACACGAAAATAAACCCGAGGGCCCTTTTGGAGATCACCTGGGTTATTACAGCTTAAAGCACCCATTCCCGCTGATGAAGGTGCATAATGTGTACCATAAAAAAAATGCGATCTGGTCATTCACCGTAGTAGGCAGGCCACCGCAGGAAGATACCAGTTTCGGCGCTTTGATCCACGAGATCACAGGATCAGCCATACCCAAAGAAATCCCCGGCTTGCATGCTGTAAACGCGGTTGATGCGGCCGGTGTGCACCCGCTTTTGTTTGCCATTGGCAGCGAACGTTATACGCCCTATACCAATGAGCGCAAACCGCAGGAAATTCTCACTATCGCGAATCACATTTTAGGCAAAGGCCAGTTGAGTTTGGCTAAATACTTGTTTATCGCCGCAAAAGAAGATGATCCGAAATTAAATGTGAACGATATCGGTGGATTTTTAAAGCATATCCTGCAAAGGATCGACTTAACCCGCGACCTGCATTTCTACACCAAAACCACCATTGATACGTTAGATTACAGCGGCGACGGCCTAAATACAGGCAGTAAAGTAGCCATAACCGTTGCCGGAGAGATTAAAAGAGAACTTTGGACGGATCTGCCTGCAAACTTTACCATGCCTCGTCCGTTTACTACATTTAAAATGGTAATGCCGGGCGTGCTCGCGGTAGAAGTACCCAAACATATCAACGATAAAGATGTAGGTGATATGCTGAGTATTTTGGATGAGCATTTTATCGATGCAGATCTGAATGGTTTGCCGTTGATCGTACTTTGTGATGATGCCGCCTTTACCGCGCAAAACCTGGATAATTTTGTTTGGGTAACGTTTACAAGAAGCAACCCATCGCACGATATTTATGGCATACACAGCTTTACCGAGCATAAACATTGGGGTTGCAAAGGCCCGGTGATTATTAATGCCAGAATAAAACCGCACCATGCACCGGTTTTGGAAAAAGACCCGGCAGTAGAGAAATTGGTGGATAAGATGGGTGAGAAAGGTGGTGCTTTGCATGGGGTTATATAAGCCCCGCCCAAACCCTCCCCGGTAGGGAGGATTTAAGAACAAAAATAAAAAGGCTCCCCTACCGGGGGAGATTTAGAGGGGGCGGTTGCTCATGCCTGAAAAAGAAAAATTAAGAATAGATAAATACTTATGGTCCATACGGGCGTTTAAAACACGTACGCTGGCATCCGATGCCTGTAAGGCTGGCCGGGTTAAGCTGGCTGGTAACAACATTAAACCATCGCACGAGGTTAAGATAGGGGAGATTTACCAGGTATCAAAAGGCCTGGAACGCAAGGTGATTAAAGTTACCGGTTTGCTGGAAAGCAGGGTAGATGCCAAGACCGCGATTTTCTTTTATGATGATGTTACACCGCTTGAGCAAACTACGGCCTACAAATCCATGTTCCATGCGCCGGTGTTGAGCCGCGATAGGGGTACCGGTCGCCCAACTAAAAAAGACCGCCGGGAGATTGATGATCTGAAAGATGATTTTTTCACTACCCCCGACGAAAAGGAATAATTAGAAATAAAAACGATATTTACATTTTCAACCCAATACATGTCATCTACTGCTATACCAATTGATCTGCAACATATTAAAATAGCTATTATTGGTTTGGGCTACGTGGGTTTGCCGCTTGGGGTAGAGTTTGCCAAGAAGTATAAGGTGGTTGGTTTTGATACCGGTAAAAAACGTGTAGAAGCGCTTTGCAGCGGTAAAGATCATACGCTTACAGTTGATGATGAGGCTTTAAAAGCCGTTATTGAAGCCGGTGAAAATACACCTCACGGTTTTGTTTGTACTGATGATATTGAGCACATCCGCGATTGTAATATTTATATTGTAACCGTGCCTACCCCGGTTGATAAAATTAACCGCCCCGATTTAACGCACCTTTATAAAGCCAGCGAAACCGTTGGCAAGGTTTTAAAAAAGGGAGATGTGGTTATATATGAATCTACCGTTTATCCCGGCGCTACCGAGGAAGAATGTGTGCCGGTTTTGGAGAAATTCTCGAACTTAAAATTTAATGTTGATTTTTTTGCGGGATATTCGCCTGAGCGCATCAATCCCGGTGATAAAGAACATACGCTGGTAAAAGTAATGAAGGTAACGTCGGGCTCAACACCTGAAACCGCCGACCTGGTTGACGGTCTTTATCGCTCCATCATCCCCGCAGGGACACATAAAGCAAAATCAATCAAAGTAGCCGAAGCTGCCAAAGTTATTGAGAATGCCCAGCGCGATATTAACATCGCTTTTGTAAACGAGCTGGCTAAGATCTTCCACCGTTTAGATATCGATACCGAAGAAGTGCTGCAAGCTGCAGGCACTAAATGGAATTTCCTCAAATTTAAACCGGGCTTAGTTGGCGGGCATTGTATTGGGGTTGATCCTTACTATTTGGCGCGAAAAGCCCAGCAAGTTGGTTATCACCCCGAAATTATACTGGCTGGTCGCCGCTTAAATGATGGCATGGGCGAGTATGTTGCCCACGAAGTTGTTCGCCTGATGGTGCGCAAGGATATTGTGGTTAAAGAAGCTAATATACTGGTGCTTGGCATCACCTTTAAAGAGAATTGCCCCGATGTACGCAACAGCAAGGTAGTCGATATACTAAACACGCTGAAAGGTTACGACACCAAACTTACTATTTACGACCCCCACGCCGAACCTGCCGATGTAAAGCATGAATACGGCTGGGCTTCCTCCAAAATACTTGATAAAAGCATCGACTATGACGCGGTGATCATAGCGGTAGCACACGATGAGTTTAAAACGCTCGATCTGCATCAGATCTCAAAACCCAATAAAGTGATTTATGATGTTAAGGGTATTTTGGATAAGGATAGTGTTGATGGGAGATTGTAAGTAAGAACTTATGGAAGGTTTTGTATATTTACTTAAATCTAAATTAATGTCACTAATTAATGCGTAAAGTTTCACTACTTATTGTTGGATTGCTAATTGTCGGCTTTGCTGGAACATGCATGTATTTTGTTGCTGGAGTAAGCGCTGTCAACCCTCCAATCAAAAAATATGAATTTTCAGGAACAATAGATCATTTAATTCATGAAATTCAAAGATACTCTTCGATTGACAGTAATGTAACTATTAAGATTACCGATTTAACAGGAGATAAAAAGGATGGCTATGGTGTATATTTTGATGTTAAGATAAAGCTTGATACAAGTTTAATTATCTATAAACTGGAATGTGAGAAAAGTAACAAAAGTACAGATGTTTCAAAAACATTGATTAAGCTTATAGGAGCATTTAATGACAAGAATTATAACGTTGGGGGATATGGAATTGAAGCTACCGGTGTCAAAAAGATGGTATATAATTTCGATACGAAATTTTTGACCGGATTAAGGCAAAAACAACACTTAGCAATTACTCAGTTATAAACTATTCTTAATTAGACTTCTACACCGAAAACAAAAAAGCTGAAAGTCAATGCGCTCGCATCAAACTTTCAGCTTTTTATTTAAACCTTTACCTTAAATTATTTTGCCGGCTCTTTGGTATAGGCGTCATTCAGGCCTTTTACCATTTGGGCAGTAACGTCAAGGCTTGGGTCGCCGTAAACAACAGCAGCACCATTTTTTGAATAGGTTAACACCAATTTATAGCCATTTTGCTTAGCAAATTGTTTCGCGAAATCATCAACCTTGTCGTATACTTTTTGGTATTGGGTAGCTTTATCCTGTTGCAATTGCGCAGATTCATTTTGTTGATAGCCTTGCAATTGTTGTTGCTCGCGTTGCAGGCGTTGCTCAGTTACCTGGCGCTGATCGGCAGGCATAGTTTGCTGATTTTTTTGGTAATCAGCAACTTCACGTTGAAATGCATCTGTTTTTGATTGCATATCGCCTTGTGCCGCTTTTAACTTTGCCTGTAGCGCGTTGTTAACGTCTTTCGCGTAGTTATACTGACTGTATAACGTATCCGAGTTAAAAAAAACAGTAGATTCTTTACCACCGGTGCTAGCTGCTGATGGAGCCTCAGCCGGGGCCGATGCAGGAGTGCTTTGCTTGCATGCTGCTAAGCTACCGGCAACTAATACACCTAAAGCCAGCTTTGTAAAAACAGAAGATTTTTTCATTATATATTTTATCGTTAATTAATAGATCAGCAGGCTGTTAAAGGCAAGCTTTTCCTGTTTGTTTTGGTTTAAAAAGTTTACAAAGATAAACTTTAGGGCCAAGTTTCCTAACGATTTTAAAATGGTGTTTATAATGGGTCATTTTTATCCACAATAGCTGAAAACCGGAGCAAAATGAGTATTTTTGTTTAAAGAACTCCACCTTGGAGAGTAGCTATTGTTTTAATCAATTATGAGCGAAGAAAATCAGGACAAATCAAATTACGGCGCAGATAATATACAGGTTTTAGAAGGTTTAGAAGCGGTGCGCAAGCGCCCGTCGATGTACATTGGCGATACTGGTGTTAAAGGCCTTCACCATTTAGTTTATGAGGTTGTAGATAACTCGATAGATGAGGCTTTAGCCGGCTATTGTACCGATATTAATGTTACCATACATCAAGGTAATTCTATCACCGTAAAAGATAACGGCCGTGGTATCCCGACAGGTATCACCAAAAAAGAAGGCAAATCGGCCCTCGAAATTGTAATGACGGTTTTACACGCCGGTGGTAAATTTGATAAAGATACCTACAAAGTATCTGGCGGTTTGCACGGTGTAGGTGTTAGCTGCGTTAACGCGTTATCAGTACATGTAAAAACAGTTGTTGAGCGCGAAGGCAAAATGTTTACCCAGGAGTATGAGCGTGGTAAGCCGATGTTTGATGTGAAGGAAATTGGCGTATCCGACCGTACCGGTACTACCCAAACCTTTCAGCCCGATGCGGAAATATTTACGCTGACCACCGAATACAAATACGATACTTTAGCCGCCCGTTTACGCGAGCTGGCTTATTTAAATAAAGGCATCCGCCTTACCTTGAGTGACGAGCGCGAACCTAATGAGGACGGTACATTTAATACCGAAGAATTTTTCTCAACAGGCGGCTTAAGCGAGTTTGTAAAATATTTGGATGGCACACGCCCGTCTATCATCCCTGAGCCTATTTATGTGGATGGTATTAAGCAAGGCATCCCGGTTGAGTTGGCATTGCAGTACAATGATACTTACACAGAGAATGTGCACTCGTATGTAAACAACATCAACACCATTGAAGGTGGTACACACGTTGCAGGTTTCCGCCGTGGTTTAACCCGTACGTTAAAGGCTTATGCTGATAAAGAAGGTTTGCTGAAGAACATGAAGATAGAAATTACCGGTGATGACTTCCGCGAGGGGTTAACCGCTGTAATATCTGTTAAAGTGCAGGAGCCGCAATTTGAAGGCCAAACCAAAACCAAGTTAGGTAATAACGAGGTAATGGGTGCGGTAGATATGGCCGTGGGCGAGATTTTAGGCAACTACCTGGAAGAACACCCTAAAGAGGCCCGCATGATTGTTAATAAGGTTATTTTGGCCGCTACAGCCCGCGCCGCTGCCCGTAAGGCACGCGAAATGGTACAGCGTAAAAGTGTAATGGGCGGCTCGGGATTACCGGGTAAGCTGGCCGATTGCGCCAACAGCGATCCGGCAGTTTGCGAGATCTATCTGGTCGAAGGTGACTCGGCGGGTGGTACCGCTAAGCAAGGCCGTAACCGCGAAAATCAGGCCATTTTACCATTACGTGGTAAGATACTGAACGTGGAGAAAGCCATGGCACACAAGATTTACGAGAACGAGGAAATAAAAAATATGTTTACCGGTCTAGGTGTAAGTGTAGGCACACCGGAGGATGATAAAGCCCTAAACATTAATAAATTGCGTTACCACAAAATTATCATCATGACGGATGCTGACGTTGACGGTTCGCACATTACAACACTGATCTTAACGTTCTTCTTCCGTTATATGAAGGAACTGGTTGAGTACGGTTATGTATACATCGCTTCGCCACCGTTATACCAGGTTAAAAAAGGTAAGGAATTTGAATATTGCTGGAACGATGCGCAACGTGATGTTGCTATTCAACGCCTAAAAGGTGCCGGTAAAGAAGACAGCGTACACGTACAGCGTTACAAAGGTTTGGGTGAGATGAACGCCGAGCAATTATGGGACACCACCATGAACCCGCAAACCCGTACCCTTAAACGTGCCACCATCGAAAACGCTGCCGAATGCGACCACACCTTCAGCATGCTGATGGGTGATGAAGTAGCCCCACGCCGCGATTTCATAGAGCGCAACGCCAAATACGCTAAGATCGACGTTTAATTATTAGCGATTGTTATATTGAAAAGCCCTGCTGAAAAGCGGGGCTTTTTTGTTTTTAAGTTTATATTCATTTCCATGTCCTTGCGAGGAACGAAGCAATCGCGAACTATATTTTTGCAGGCGCATGTGCTATATGGGACCAATATAACATTAGCCTATGGCCGGTGTTTTCACCGCGCCATTTCTATAAATTATTTCGAACTGTATTCGTGGCTTCATGGCGGTGCGGTGAAAACACCGACCGCAGGCTGAATAGACATATATAATATCATTAATTGCATTAACGATATTTATACACCCTTGTTATTGTTTTACTGGCGCACACGTACCGCGCGTGTTATTAGTTAAAAGTATTTATGCCTAAAGAACCCCAAGGCTACCACATCAATTAAAAAATGTACAGCGATAATTATAGTTAAGTTATGATATTTTTGATAGTGATAGCCAAATATCAGGCCTATGCCTAAAGTAAAAATAAACTCACGAAAGGTGTGGTAACTTAAATGGGCCATTGCAAATATCACCGCCGAGGTAACAACAGCCGCATGTTTATTGCTAAATAAAAGCGATAAGCGGCTCAAGATATATCCCCGAAAAATAAACTCCTCTGTTATGCCTGCGGTTAGTGCACCAAAAACAAGAAGGATTGGGTTACCCTTCATAACATTATACAATTTTATAACCACCGCATTGTTTTCATGCAAGCCAAGCCAAAATGGTACACGTGCTATTATTCCGGCAGCTATGTTTAGCAGGTACAAAATGATAAGCCACTTTAAATAAAATAAAGCCTTGTAACGCTGCTCTGGCCAAAGCAACATGTTTTGCATTTCGCCTTTTTGCGCGTAAACATACATGCAGCCCAAAACCAACCATATTAATAATCTCGACAAAAATATGTACCAGGTGAGATTGGTAACAGCAAACAGTAAAGTATTAGTGAGGTAAGGGAATAGTATTATCGGCAAAGCAATGCCGGCTATCATTAACATGGCAAAACGCCTTTTTTCGATAGCAGGGTTTATTGCGGATAATTCTATTTCGGGTATAATCTCTTCTTGTGTATCCATTGTTGAGAATTGCGATAAGGCATATTGTAATGCTAAATATAAACAGATATTTAGCTTAAACAAAAAGCCATGCCTGTTTTGCCTATGGTAGGTGTTTTCACCGCACCATCCAAATGTGTTATTTACGAATCATATTTTATAATGGCATTAACGGTGCCGTGAAAACACCGCCCACAGACGAGAGAGTCTGTTTCAATAGCGATAAACATTACTTTTTAACACACTTAAATTCAGTTGCTTGCAAACAATTCTTGTTTCATGGTTGAAACAAAGTGAAATAGATAATAATCTGATTATTAATTGATAACGTGTTTAGGTTTGCACCGGTATGTTTCGGTTAATTTCGGTATGTTCGGGTATGTTTCGGTGTGTTCGGGCTTGTTTCGGTGGGTGTTGCAGGTATTTAAACCGACGTTTTTTTCGATGTCAAAAAAAATGAAACAGCGGTTTTAAACAAAATGTATTCCTGTTGGTTGTTCACTATAATTTCACTCCCAAACCGATATGAACAAGTTAATGATTATCGCCAACAAGATCAGGAATATGCGGATATTCCGTAATTATTCGCAGGATTACCTGGCTGCCAAATTAAAAGTATCGCAAAACGCTTACAGTAAAATTGAACTGGGCCGCACCAAAGTTACGGTTGAAAAGCTTTTAACCATTGCCGATGTGCTGGAAACCGATGCCTGCGACCTCATTAGCGAGGATAAGGAAATCAAGCTTTCGTAAAAACTGCGTTATCGTCACCGCAGCGTTAATTACGTACTTTTGTGACTCGATAATCCGGCATAATACCTATATTTGATTGTTTTTAACTGACTTCAAATATTATGCTTAAAGGATTTTTCAGCGTTCCGCAACCGCAGAACGAGCCGGTATTGAATTATGGTCCGCGCAGTGTTGAGCGCGAGGCATTAAAGGCCGCTTTAGAAGAAGCGCGCTCAAAGGTTATAGAAATACCAATGTACATTGGTAGCCAGCAAATACACACAGGCAAAAGGTTCGAAATTCGTCCGCCACATGATCATAAACATTTATTAGCTACTTTCCCTGAAGGTGACGCGTCAACCGTTAACGCGGCTATCGACGCTGCTTTAGCAGCCAAGCCAGAGTGGGAAGCAATGCCATGGGAACAAAGGGCGGCCATATTTTTAAAAGCCGCGGAGCTGTTATCGGGCCCGTACCGTGCTAAAGTAAACGCGGCAACCATGCTGGGCCAAAGCAAAAACGCTTATCAGGCCGAAATTGATTCAGCATGTGAGCTGATCGACTTTTTGCGCTTCAATGTGCATTACATGGCCGAGATCTATGCACAACAACCACCAATGAACCCAAAAGGTGTTTGGAACAGGGTTGAGCAACGCCCGTTAGAGGGTTTTGTATTCGCGCTTACGCCATTTAATTTTACCGCTATTGCAGGTAACTTGCCAGCCAGTGCAGCCATGATGGGCAACGTAGTGGTTTGGAAACCAGCTTATCCGCAAATATATGCAGCTAATTTACTAATGCAATTATTTAAAGAAGCAGGCTTACCTGATGGTGTTATCAACCTGATTTATGTTGATGGCCCGGTTGCAGGCGAGGTGATATTTAATCACCCTGATTTTGCAGGTATCCACTTTACTGGCTCAACTAAAGTATTCCAGAACATCTGGCAAACTATCGGTACCAACATCCATAAATACCGAACTTACCCACGCATTGTGGGCGAAACCGGTGGTAAGGACTTTGTATTAGCCCACCCAAGTGCCGATGCTGACGTAGTTGCAACTGCCTTAGTTCGTGGTGCGTTTGAGTACCAGGGACAAAAATGTTCGGCTGCAAGCAGGGCTTATATCCCGGCTTCGTTATGGCCTGCGGTTAAAGAAAAAATGCAACGCGATATCGCCGACATTAAAGTTGGCCCGGTTGAAGATTTTGGCAACTTTGTAAATGCCGTTATCACCGAAGCATCGTTTGATAAATTAGCTAAATATATTGATGCCGCAAAAGCGGATGAAAGTGTTGAAATAGTTGCCGGTGGTACTTATGATAAAAGCCAGGGTTGGTTTATTGATCCAACCGTGCTAAAAGTAAACGACCCATACTATGTAACCATGTGCGAAGAGCTATTTGGTCCCGTGTTGACGATTTATGTTTACGAAGACGATCAGTTTGATGCTTTACTTGATATTGTAGATAAAACCTCGGTATATGCGCTTACAGGCTCTATTATCTCTCAAGATAGGTATGCCATTGCCAAAGCTACTTATGCTTTGCGTAATGCGGCGGGTAACTTCTACATTAATGATAAACCTACCGGCGCGGTAGTTGGTCAGCAGCCATTTGGCGGTGCCAGAGGATCAGGCACTAATGATAAAGCCGGATCAGTATTAAACCTGCACCGCTGGGTATCACCAAGAACTATTAAAGAAACTTTTGATCCACCCAAAGATTATAAATATCCGTTCTTGAATAAAGAAGTGTAGGGGGGAGAGTCAAGAAATAAGAATCAAGATTCAAGACAAAAATAAAAAGCCGGTAAATTATTTACCGGCTCTTTTTATAATATCAAAATCACTAATTGCAGCTATCTGATTCCTGACTCTAATTCTTGATTCTATCTTCCTATTTGAATTTAAACACATTTCCCATATTCGCGTTATCAAAGGCGCTAACTTTCATATCCTTTATTAAGCCGGTTTCAATGCTGTAAACCCAACCATGTACGCCTAATTGTTGCCCCTTTGCCCATGCGTTTTGCACAATTGATGTTTTGCAGAGATTATTAACGTTTTCTATCACGTTGTATTCTACTAACTTATCGGCGCGTTCTTTATCGTCTTTTATCAGGTCGAGTTTGCTGGCATGGAGGCGGTAAACATCCTTGATATGGCATAACCAATTGTCTATCAAGCCAAATTGATGGTTGCTCATTGATGCGATAACCCCACCGCAACCGTAATGGCCGGTAACAATTACATGCTTCACTTCAAGCACATTTACGGCATAATCCAGTACCGAAAGCATATTCATATCCGAGTGGATAACCATATTGGCTATGTTGCGGTGTACAAATATTTCTCCCGGTTTGGTATTGGTAATCTGGTTGGCCGGTACGCGACTATCGGCGCATCCTATCCATAGTATAGGTGGTTTTTGGCCGTTGGCAAGCTTGGTGAAGTAATCCGGATCCTCGCTGAGGGCTTTATCAATAAATTTCTTGTTGCCCTCTAATAAGGTTTCGTAAGAGATGTGGCTGGTATCGTGTATCAGTTCTTTTTTAGCACTCATGGGGTATAAAAATAGTGTTAAAGGTTAATTATCCGCATTTATCGTTCAAAAATTAAATGCGGAAGTTTTTGCAAAGCTATGTTCGAAAGATCAGAATACAAAATGTAAACCATATCACCGCAATGAAATAAAAAATATTAGGGCTAAGGATGAAAATTAACAAGTGTAAAGGTAAATATGTAAAAGTTTATTAGCTTGTGTAAGCTCTTGTAAAACAATGCGGTAGATAATTAACCCCCAAAGCCCGGTAACACACCATTGTAAAATTAGGCTGCAACTTAATTATCGCTGCTTTATTACAGAACTAATGTGTTAAATATGTGTTAAATTGGT
>Ga0302303_10001389_pt1 | contig 15982 bp, 12 predicted proteins | sample III_Palsa_E2_1_FD_194542 | JGI IMG/M metagenome (GOLD analysis project Ga0302303, IMG submission 194542) | Peat permafrost microbial communities from Stordalen Mire near Abisko, Sweden - III_Palsa_E2_1 | ecosystem: Environmental > Terrestrial > Soil > Palsa > Peat permafrost | place: Sweden... | reverse complement strand
GGCCATCCAGACGGACGGGTGCACAATCAGAAGAATCCACGCCAGGCTCGAGATCAGCGTCCCCAGAATGATGGCGTGAAACGCCAATATGCGCTTGGTCAAAAACCCAATCACCATCGTAAACAAAATCACCACAATCGGATCGGTGGCCAGGATTCGCGCGGTGTCTGCCTTGGGATCGATGTAGGCTGAAATGTAAAGTGGAAGCGCGATGAATTCCTGCCAGAAAACAATCCAGTATCCCGTGAAAATCAGCAGAAACAACATGAACCGCGGATTCGAGAGCACGGTCAGAAAGTTTTTCCCCACCTGACTCAGACTGGCTCGCTCGCCTTCTTCGGCGCGGCGCGGCTCTTTAAACAGCAAGAGCACCACAAAGAACATTAGAAACACGCTCAGCGCCGCGATGCGGAATACATTTTCAACTACCCCGTGTTCTTGCGCCCACGAAGCCAGCAATGGCCCCGCCGTGCTGCCGACATTGACCAGCGTGTAGTAAATCGAATATCCCACCGAGCGAACATTTTCCTTGGATGCCCGCGCCGTGGTTCCCACCACGCACGGCTTCACCAGGGCAACGCCCAGCGCAGGCAATATCAGGACGAAGGCCACCAGCGCAACTAATGGCACTCTGTTGCGCAACGGCGTCAGCCACGCGGAGCCGATCGATCCCAGCGAGAAGTAGGCAATCGTCAAAATCAGATAGGCGATCGAAAGCGCCCGCCGAAAGCCCAACCGGTCGGCAAGTGCGCCGCCCCCGATGGCGAGAAACCAAACCCAGCCGCCAAACATTCCAGTGAGGCTGCTGGCGCGCTCCACGTCGAAATGCAGACCCTCGTGCAGGTAACGGGCCAGTACGGCAAAGACCGCGTAGTAAGAAAGCCGCTCGAACAACTCGCTGATATTGGCGACCCAGAAGGGCCGTTCGAACCCGGTACGAATCTCCTGCAATCGTTCGGAAAAGCTCAAGCGTGGCTCCTGAAGCTGGTGTGGCGCGGGCGCCCTTCGACAAGCTCAGGGCAGGCCCCCGTCCGCGTTTTCGTCGAGTTGGAATTAAACGCCAATGCGCTGCTTGACTTCTTCAGCCGAAAGTCCCCCAATGCGAATCACTTTGTTGCGACTGCCATGGCCGGAGGCAATGGTAACGGAAGATCGCGGAACCTTCAAAAGCTTTGCGAAGAATTCCATGCAGGCCTCGTTGGCCCGGCCATCGGCGGGCGGCGCGGTAAGCGAAACTTTGAGCGCGTCGCCGAGTTCGCCGGTGATGCCATTTCTCCTGGCGCGAGGATGGACTCTTACCGGAAAGGTAACCCCTTCGGAGGATTCATGCACGGCAAACATAAGCCCTGACTCTAGGAGCGTGCTTCACTCCTTAGAATATGTGCAACAAAAAAAAGGGCGCGGGCGAGGTGCCCGCGCTCTTAAAACAGGACGATTTATGCATTGGCCAGGACTGGCTCAACTCCATAAATCGAATGCCATGAAGTGGCAGCTTTGAGTTTGCCGTTCACGTTGTTGATGTTCTTCACGCCTTCGGTCTCCAGCCACTTGCGGAACGCCGCGGCGCCCTGCTTGGCGTAGATCGGGATGCCCTCTTTCCATGTGGCGCGTCCGCAAAGCACGCCGTTGAACTTCACTCCCGATTCCCCGGCCAGTTCGAGCGTCTCGCTAAACTCGGCGTTGCTGACTCCGGCGGAAAGGTAGATGAAGGGCTTGGTCGCCACGTTGGCGGCGGAGTGGAACAGATCGATCGCCTCTTTCTTCGTATACGCTTTCTGTCCGCCGAACGACTTGCATCCTTCCACGAACTTCATGTTCACCGGCACTTCCACTTTCAGCACATCCACTCCGTAGCGATCCTTGCTGAACTCGCGCATGCTCTCGGTGACGATGTGCGGCTTTTTCTTGGCATACTCCAGGGCTTTTTCGTCGGCGCCTTCTTCGTAGCCAACGAATTCGAGAAAGTATGGGATGTCGTTGGCGCGGCATTCGTCGCCAATGCGCTCCACCCACGCGTGCTTCTTGTCGTTCACTTCTTTCGAATCGAACGGCGAATAATAAAGCAGAATCTTCACGCAGTCCGCCCCCGCTTCTTTCAAGCGGCGAGCCGACCAGTGATCGAGCAGGTCGCCCAAACGTCCGGGACCGGTTTTGTCGTACCCAGTTTTTTCGTAAGCCAGAAGCAGGCCGGCGTTTTTTGCGCGGCGCTTGGACGCGGGCAGTCCCCACTCAGGATCAAGCAGAATGGCGCTGGCATGGGGCGTCAAAACTTCGGTGACCAAAATTTTGAACTCTTCCATCATGGCGTCGCTGATATCGCCGCCTTTTTCCTTGGCCAACGACTTTTGCAGCGAACCGCGCTGATCCATCGCGGCAGCGGCGATAACTCCGTGCTCGTTCGAAACTTTTCTAAGACCGGCAAGTTTTCCAGGGGTAAGCTTCATAGATTCCTCCAGGACTGCATAAAGAAGATGAGTGCGCGAAACACTCAATTGTAAACCAAGGGCAGAGGAAAGCGGCGTGGAATGGCGCGTCTGTAAACCATGGCTTTCCCGGATCAAGACTGGGAGTCGCGATTGTCCCGATTCCTTACGGATGCCGCCAGATGGCAAGTCCGCCTGCGCCCAGGGCGAGGGCTCCAAAGGTCGCGGATTTGGCTTCCGAAGCCGGCGCCGTAAACATCTCACTCGTGGGCTCAACGCTCTCTCTATCGGTATTTCCGGTACCTGTATCTCCGGCAATGATGGGCTTGTCCGGCTCTGTCTCATAGGCATAGCCAGTTAAGACCGCCACCAGCCGCCGCTTTTTGTTCGACTGCACCGTCAGCCGCGCCCATCCGTAGTGCCACTCGTCATCGATCTTGAAATGAAAGCCCAGATAGCGATTCGATACGTTCAGCCAATACCCGAAATAATAGAAAGTTCCGAAGACCCCGAACTGCCCCGCCATGGTTTCATGTCTGAGCTTGAACAGTGCGGGCGGGCCAATCTGAACCCCAGCCTGTAAAGGTGCCGCGTAATTAGTATGAAAACGAGACGCCGCCTCCACTGCATTGCCCTCCGCCGGCAAAGCTTGCAAAAGAAAAGCTGACGAATACGGATAGCCAAATGCCAGATTCACTTCAAAAAGATTCTGGATAGTGAAATCGACAATGCCGTCGTGATTGAGATCAATGGCATAGTTCTGGCTCCGGCCGATGGTCTGATGGACCTGCGTGTATACAACCTCCGCCTCCGTGGGCTGCGCGAGAGCCAAGACGCTCACTCCAGCCGCGCCGGCGGCGAGTGCATAGCGCGCGAGATCGCGCTGCAAAGGATTAGGAAGCGCTGCTGGGTTTCGAGATTGCGTGGAAGACCGTGACATTACCCCTCCTGCGGGCCGGAGGTCGCATTGTCCCTCCGGCGAAATCGATTGCCAACCGCGGGCTTCCACCCCTTAATAAGCCGGCTAAGGCGTTATGTCGTAAACCACGCCGCCACCGGAGCCGCCCGATTCGGTGGATCCATAAAGATGACCGTTGACGGGGATCGCACCGGAATCGGGTGTGCCGCCGTCGGCGCCGCCCGTAAAACTGTAGATCACGGTTTCCGACCATTTGCCATTGGAGCCGAGCCGCAAGCGATACACGGTGCCGACGTTGAAGGCGCCTCCTTGATACGTCGTGCCGTAGAGATTGCCGGATGAATCCGGCGTGAGGCCGCTGTCGGGAACTTCACCGTCACCAGGCTTCCGGCCAAATTCATAGAGGTAGTGGTTCGTCCATGTGCCGTCGGAGTTCCGTGTGAGTTCAAATACGGTTCCCGAACCGGTCGGGGACGAGGTGTCGGTAGTACCGTAAAGATTTCCGGAAGAATCCATCCACAACGGTGCCGAGATTACTTCGCCAGGAGGAACCATGTTGTAAATCGTGCTCTCGGTCCAGGTGCCGTCGGAGTTTGGGGATAGCTCGAACACCATGCCGAGACTGCGCGTGCCGCCCTCCAGTGATGTTCCGTAGAGATTCCCTGCCGCGTCCATGATCAATTCAGCCTCCGAACCGGCGAGGTGTTGGATAGCAGGGAAGCTGAACAATGTGCTCTGGTTCCATGACCCATCCGAGTTCGGAGAAAGCTTGTAGACGCAGCCTGTTTGGAAGTCGCCGCCAAACAGCGTGGTGCCGTAGAGGTTACCGGCAGCGTCCATGACGACACCCGCCTGAGGATTGGAGCCGTCCGTAAATCCCGTGAATGTATACAGGATGGTCTCCGTCCATGGTCCGGAGGAAGAGGGAGTTAGTTTGTAGACGTTTCCCCAGTGGCCTCCCCAATTGGTGGTGCCATAGAGGTTACCCGCCGCGTCGAACATAAGATTGCCGAGCGGGCCCTGGCCGTCCGCGCCATCGAACTCGAATATGGTGTGATAATTCCAGCCGCCTCCGCCGCTGGGAGCGAGTTCGAATACGAAGCCACAACCGCCACCGCATTTGCCAGTGCCGCCGTTATAGACATTGCCGTAGAGGCGCCCCGATGGTCCATAGGTCAGTTTGGAGGCCTGGAAAGACCCCTGGCGGGTGAAGGTGTAGAGCGTCTGCTCGGTGGACTGAGCGACGGCGATGCTGGATAGCAGGAGCGCGGCGATGAACAGGCAGGTTGGGCGGAAGGGAGCGAGAGAGAACTGTCCCTGCATTGGTTTACCTCAGCGGCTAGATTGCAGAGCAAGAAGGGGGAGAGGACTCTGCGAGGCACAACTATAGCACACAAGTAATTCGGAAGGTCGAGCGGGATTACCAAGCAGCCGCCTTAAGACGAAATCGTCGGGCGTTAATTGCTGGCGAAGACCGGGAACTGCACGGGGAATTTGTTAGTCCACTGAGTGTCTTGCGGTGTATCCGTCGCGGGCCACAACCTCGATTTTCTGCTCTTTACCCTTCTGATCTTTCACTTTCAAAGGCCCGCCGTCAGGCGCAACAACCTGGACTTTCAGCTTCCGGTAAGTCCCGTCCAGCTTGTCGTTCGTGGGGCGATAGGTGATGGAATATTCATGGCGGATGTCGTCTCCGATATCCCGGAACTCTTCGCCGTATTCGGCCTGAAACCGGGGGAAGTAGGCGCGGCCGCCGGTCATGGCGGCGAAGTTGCGCATGGTGTTATCGGCCTGAAGATAGTCCATTTCGCTGGCGTGAATGCCCATACCACGGTTGTGACCCCCACCCATCAGCCGAGCAATCTGCCCGACACTGATTGGAAAGATGGTGACATCTTTCGTGTCTTTCACTTTCTTCGTGATCTGGTCCAGCGTGAGTGGGCTGAAGCTGTCGTAGCCCGTAGTTATCAGGATGATGTATTTCTTTCCCTGCACGCGATCAAGACGATCCAGCGTGTCATACAAGGCCTTGAACAGGTTAGTCTCGGCGAATCCCGGCATGCGCAACTGGTTTAGCGCTCCGTAAACCGCCCTCTTGTCCTGAGTGAAATCCACCAGCAGATGCGACTGCATGTCATAGGATTCGACTGCAACCCAGTCATCCTTTTGCAGCGTGTTGGCGAAGGCATACGAAGCCTGCAATGCGTCGATAATAAAACTATAGGTGGTTGAGGCGAACTCGACCAGCAATACCGCTGTGATCGGAGCTTTGGCAACGTTGAAACTGCTGATGGTTTGCGGCGCTCCATCTTCAAACAAACGGAAGTTATCCTGCTTGAGGTTGGGAACAAACTCTCCGCTCTTCGTGGTCACCAGCACGTCGACATTCACCAGCGGGGCGTTTACCCGGATCGAATAATCCGGCATGCCTTCAACCTTCTTAGGGGTGGGGGGCGGTGGTGGGGGCGGAGCATCCTCGGTCTTTTTCTTCGGAATGGCATACGGCCCGATATCGCCGCCGGGCCCACCCGAGTCCGCCGGAGCATCCTGCTTGGGCTTGCCATTGTCGTCGGTTTGTGCCGGCGGTTGGGTTTGGGTCTGCGATTGGTCCTGCGCGGACACCCGAAGCACCGCGCACGGCAGAGCCAGCGCGACTGCAATTGCCAGAACCAGTCCGCGGCAATTCTGCGCGCTGAAGCGTCGATTCTTGAGGAAAAAATTGTCTACCATGATGAACCTCGGGGACGTAAATAGACTCTTGGGAGCGAAAAGCCCCTGTGCTAGTATAGACGCAGGGATTCGCGATTGGGATGTTTTGCCCGGCGCTCGTCTTCCCCCCTCTTGGCAACGACTTGTAATTTGGCGAAATCTAATCCAGTAAACAGGACTTCTAGCCGTCCTGTCAGGCGTCGTACATGAAAAAATTGCTTTCCGCATTCTCCGCCGTCCTGTTTTTCTCCCTGATCGCAGCCGCGCAGAAGTCTGATTCCGCGCCAAATCCGCCCATCATCCCCGTGAGCCAGATTCACACTGGAATGCGCGGCGTAGCCTACACCGTGTTCGAAGGTGTAAAGCCCGAGTCCATGGAAGTGGAAGTGCTCGGCGTGCTGCACAACGTCAATGGACCGAAAGGCGACGTCATCCTGGTGCGGCTGCACGGGCAGAAAGTGGAGTACACCGGCGTCGTCGCGGGTATGAGCGGTAGTCCCGTGTATTTCGATGGCAAGCTGGCGGGAGCGCTGGCCTTCCGCATCGGAGAATTTTCCAAAGAGCCGATCGCCGGAGTTACGCCGATCGCCGATATGCTGGAAATCAACGCCCTCGATCGTTCCCCGGCGGAAGAGAGCGCCGCGGTCAAGCCAACCATAAATAGTGTCGCCGGAAAAACCGCCGCCCCTTCGATTTCATCGTTGCCCGGCTCCGAGCAAAATTTGGCTGGAAGCGGATTCGCGAACTACCTGAAACCCATCGAAACCCCGCTCGTCTTCAACGGCTTCTCCGAACAAGCCATCCAGCTTTTTGCCGGCCAGTTGGGCTCCGCCGGCATCGTGCCGGTAATGGGCGCCGGCTCGGTCAGCGACGACAAACAGCCGGAACCGGTCGAACCCGGATCCGCCATCAGCGCCATTCTGGTGCGCGGAGACATGGACATCGAGGCCACCTGCACCGTGACCTATGTCGATCCCCAGCGCCTGCTCGCCTGTGGACATCCCCTCTTGCAATTCGGTGCCGTCGACCTGCCCATGAACAAAGCCGAGGTATTAGCCACGCTGCCCTCGCCACTTAACGCATTCAAGATCATCAATACAACAGAGCCTGTGGGAACCTTCGTCCAGGATCGCCACACCGGAATCATGGGCGTCTTCAACCGGCAACCAGAAATGATTCCGGTCAGCCTGAGCATCCACAGCAGCACCGGAGTAAAGGAATTTCACTATGAAGTTCTAAATAACCCGAAGCTGACTCCCGTGGCGTTGATGGTGACGGTATTCAACGCGCTGCACGGAGTGAATGAGTTCGGCGAAGAAATTACTTACCGCCTGGCCGGCAGCATCGGCGTAAAAGGCTTTCCAGAAGTCACCATGCGCAACATGTTCGCTCCGGCGGAAGGAGCGCAGCCGGCTGCCATGCAAGCTGCAATTTCTTTGGGGGAACGCTTCGGCCGCATCTATGACAATCCCTACAGCGCCGCTGCGGTCGCCGGAGTAAAGCTTGATTTCGATTTAGTCCGCGAACGCCGCTGGGCCCGCCTCGAGAGCGCCCGCACCAGTGTGACCGAAGCTCGCCCTGGCGAAGAAATTACTCTGGAGACCGTTCTCGCCCCCTACCGCGGCGAGCGCATTGTGCAGCAGATTCCGGTGAAGATTCCGACTTCCGCCAGCAAGGGAACTCTGCGCATTCTGGTAAGCGACGGCGAAACCCTCGACCACATCGGCCGTTCCAATCCCGCGTTCGGACGCAAGCTAGATCTTGCCTCTACTATTTCGCTGCTTAACAAGGAGCACTCCAACAACCGCGTTTACGTCTCGCTTCTCGAAGCCGATCCCGAAGCCCGCGTCGCCGACAAAGTGATGCCCACGCTTCCCATCTCGGTCATGAATGTGATGGATGGCATGCGCGGCAATCAGGAAATGATCGTCAGCGGCGAATCGAACGTGGACGAAACGGCGACGGCTCCGCTGGATTATGTTGTGTCGGGCGCGCAGTTGCTGACGGTGACCGTGAAGTAGTACCGAGTTGCGAGTCCCGAGTCCCCGCCCAAAAACAAATTCCTTCCAACCGACTTCAGGGTGATAGTGCGCATGCCGCTCCGGCGGTGCTTGCGCTATAATGCACGATCTTTCCCTTCTGGTGCGCCGCTGGAACCGGCTTCCCTTTTTGGATTGATAGAGCGAGGAAAATATGCCCCACGATCTCGACGAACAACAGAACGACGAGAGCCAGCCTCAACCCCGCCGTCACGCTTGCGGGGAACCTCTTCGGATGCGGCGAAGATGGACGCTTCTAGCGCCTCTCCGAGAGTGAATCATGGTTTGCGGTTCTCGGCGCAGAATCGTGATGGCGAACGGGCCCTATCAGCGTTGAAGGGGGCTACCGGGCGACCGCACACAAACCCTCCAACCCATCCGCAATGCTAAAATCATTAGTTTGCATTCTTCCATTGAAGGTACCGTCATGTCCGAGACCGCGTTGCAATCCGCTCCCACGCCCCTGACCACACTCACCGAAGACGAGATCCTCTTTCGCGACAACATCCGCCAGTTCGCCGACGACAAGATCCGTCCCCTTGTCAAAAAAATGGACGAGAAAGCTGTCTTCGAAAAATCTCTCATCCACGAATTCTTCCAGCTCGGCCTGATGGGCATCGAAATCCCCGAGCAATACGGCGGCGCCGGAGCCAAATTCTTTGAAGCTATTCTGGCTGTCGAGGAACTCTCCCGCGTCGACGCTTCCTCCGGCGTCATCGTCGACGTGCAAAATACGCTCGTCAATAACGCTCTGCTCCGATATGGCAATGCGGACCAGAATAAACGTTATCTCCCAAAGATGTCAACCGAAACCCTCGGCGCGTACGCTCTCAGCGAAGCTGGCTCCGGCTCTGATGCCTTCGCCCTGCAAACTCGCGCCGAACTCAAAGGTACTGATTACGTCATCAACGGCCGCAAGCTCTGGATCACCAACGCTAAAGAGGCCGGTCTCTTCATCCTCTTGGCCACCATCGATCCCTCCGCCGGATACAAAGGCATCACCGCATTCCTCATCGAAAAAGATTTCCCCGGATTCACCGTCGGCAAAAAAGAAGACAAACTCGGCATCCGCGCCTCCTCCACCTGCGAGCTAATTCTAGAAGACTGCCGCGTCCCCAAAGAGAATGTTCTCGGAGAGCCCGGCAAAGGTTATAAGATCGCCATCGAAACTCTCAACGAGGGCCGCATCGGCATCGGCGCACAAATGATCGGCGTCGCTCGGGGCGCATGGGAGTTCGCCGCCAAGTACGCGCAGGAGCGCAAGCAATTCGGCAAAGCCATCGCCGATTTCCAGGGCATTCAATTCCAGATCGCCCAGATGGCCACCGAAATCGAGGCCGCCCGCCTCATGGTCTACAACGCCGCCCGCATGAAAGATGCCGGAGTGAACTTCGTCAAAGAAGCCGCCATGACCAAGCTCTTCGCCTCGCAAGTCGCCGAACGCGTGACCTCGCTCGCCATCGAAATCTACGGCGGGTACGGTTTCACCAAAGATTATCCCGTGGAAAAATACTGGCGCGACGCCAAAATCGGCAAAATCTACGAAGGCACCTCCAACATGCAGTTGGCCACCATCGCCAAGCTTTTGCTCGGAGGAAAGTAACCGGGGCCAATCATCTTCACTCCATCTAAGAAACTACGTTTCTTAGCTTGGGAGTACCGCAGCCCGGGCGGCGCCGTACAGGCCTGCGTCACTGCCAAGCAGGGCAGGGACGATGATAGTTCTGCGCGCGGTCCTGGATTTGGTGGGGACCGCAGCGCCTTCCTTACGCGAAGCATCGTTCGTTCTCATTGTTATGGAAGGATCGGCGGGAGCGGTGGCGGCGTAGACCAGCGATCGGACGCGGAGTTCGGAGAACATGGTGGGAGAGTACGCGTCCCAGGCGCTGGAGGCGCCACCCCCCAGCACGAACATGTCGAGATTTAAAACATTGATCAAAGCGGCGAGCAGGATGCCGAGGTAACTGCCGAAAGTGCGGAAGATTTGGCGTGCGTCCTCGTCGCCCTGGAGGGCAAGGTTGTAAACCGCTTTGGCGCTAAATTCGGGATCGGAGGAAGCGGCTTTCGCCAGCGCTGGCGCGGTGCCGCTCGCAATGGCTTCACGGGCCATGCGCGTGATAGCGCTGGCGGAGGCGTATTGCTCGGCGCATCCGTGATTGCCGCAGCCGCAGGGGTAGCCGTTCGGTTCGAGAGTGATGTGGCCGAACTCGCCGGCCATGCCGTTCATCCCATGCCAGATTTTTCCTTCCAGCACGATGCCGCCCCCGATGCCGGTGCCGAGCGTGGCTACCGCCATGTTGGGAATGCCGCGGGCTGCGCCGAGCCATTGTTCCCCCAGTGCCGCCACGTTCGCGTCATTTTCTAGAACCACGCGGGCGCCCAGCCGCCGTTCGATTTCCGCCCGTACTGGATATTCGTCGAAGCCGGGAAGATTGGCGGATTTGCGGAGCATTCCGGTCTGCAGGTCAATGATGCCGGGGATACCGAGCCCGGCGCCCAGAAATCTTCCTTGCCGCTTATATTCGCCGGAGAGCCGCTGAATAGCCTCGCACATCTCGGTGATGACATGATCGGGTCCGAGAGTCGTCTTGGTGCCGAGGGTAACTTTTTCGAGAAGCTCGCCGTCACTGCTGACGGCGGCGATCCGGAGATTGGTGCCGCCAAGGTCGACTCCGATGGAGAAATCTGGCATGGAGAAGAGACTATCAAAAACGAGCCGCTTGTTCGCGTTGTATTAGCTGGTAGTGGTGCAGTTTGATTGTCATTCCGAACAAGCGTTCTTTGCGCGGTGAGGAATCTGGGCGAGCCGCGCGACGCGTCGCGTTCTTTGCGACGCAATAATCGCGCGTTTGGCTCGCTTCCTTATCAAACTGCACCACTACTCCCCAGCGAGAGGACCATTCCCGGAATTTATAGAATCGTCCCGGACCGGGACTGTGCAAGTCGCAATAGGGGCTTTTTGCTTGACCGGGAGTTTGATAGGCGGCTAGCGTTTAAAGACGGAACGGACTCACGACGCAGAGGAAATTGCTTCGGCGGTAAATTCTGGGTCAGACAGCAGTAGAAGCACCGAAACAGAAGAATAGCTTATGAGCGTTCCGATTAATTCGTAACAAGTCAGAGTTTGAGGCGAGGTTCGCGGGAAGATGGGAAGTTCAGGGACGGGAATTACAGGGGCAGTGGCAGCAGTTTTTCTGTTGGCTGAAAATCGCCTGCTACGAGAAGCGCTGTTGCGGATTCTGTCGAAGAAGGACGATATCCAAGTGGTGGGGGCTGGACCGTACGGTCCCGATACGTTTGAGGAGATCCTGTCGACGCGGCCGAACGTCGTGGTCCTGGATTCAGTCTCTTCCGTATTATCGGAGCCCGGTTTGTTGCGAGAGCTACATCAGCTCAACCCAGCGATCAAAGTTGTGATGGTGGGCATGGACGCCGAAGAATCCATTTTTCTTCGCGTGGTCCAGGCGGGCGCCGTGGGTTACATACTGAAAGACGCTTCTGCCATAGACGTGGCCCGGACCATACGGGCGGTGGCGGCGGGCGAAGGGGTCTGTCCCGCCTCACTCTCCTGCGCGTTATTTCAATGGATAAGCCAGCACAAGCCTGCGCTCCCGAGTCCGTACCTGAAGACCAGCCTGGGGCTTAGCCGCAGAGAGCAACAACTCGTCGGACTGATCCAGCGCGGACTCACGAATAAAGAAATGGCGAACCAGCTCAACCTCTCCGAGCAGACCGTGAAAAACCACGTACACCGCATCCTGCGGAAGGTGGGCGCTCCGGATAGGCTATCCATCGCAGACGTTTGCCGTAGCGTCGGCCTCAGCGTTTAGCTGCCGCCGGAGGATGACCAGCACTCGGGTCGGCTCTGACATCGTTATCGCTCGCCAAGTCTCCGCGACGGCCGAATCCGTCAGCGGGTGCCCACGCTGAACTCATATACCGTCACACTGTGAAACTTCTCGCCCGGCTTCAACTCGGTCCCGGGAAAGCTGGAATGGTTCGGCGAATCGGGAAAATGCTGCGTCTCGAGACACAATGCGAATCGCGGCTTATAGACAATGCCCTGTTTGCCGGTAATCGATCCGTCCAGGTGATTGCCCGTATAAAGCTGCACTCCAGGTTCTGTGGTCAGGACCTTCAGAATTCGCCCGGTGGTTGGTTCGTAGACCTCGGCGGCCTCTGCCAACTGGCCTTCGGCATGATCAAGCACAAAGTTGTGATCGTATCCCAGCCCCAGCTTCAACTGTGCATCGTTGGCGTCGATACGTTCGCCGATGGCGTGCGGCATTTGAAAATCAAAGGGCGTGCCCTGCACCGGCTTCAACTCTCCGGTTGGAATCAGCGTCGAGTCCACTGGCGTGAAGCGCGCAGCGTCGATCTTCACCACATGCCCCAGCACTTCCCCTTTACCCTGGCCTGCAAGATCGAAATACGAATGATTGGTGAGGTTAAGCACGGTATCTTTATCCGTCGTCGCCGAGTACTCGATTCGCAACGACCCTCCCTCCAGCGTGTATCGCACCGTGGTAGTCAGTGTTCCGGGGAATCCCTGATCCCCATCCTTGCTTACATAAGCAAGCTCAACTCCGTCCTTTATCTGTTTGGCCGTCCAAACCGCTTTGTTAAAACCGCGGATGCCGCCGTGCAGCGCATTATCCCCGTCGTTCTTAGGGACGGAATAAGTCTTACCATCAAGTTGAAAACTTCCATGCGCGATCCGGTTCGCGTAGCGGCCGATGATCGCCCCGAAATAAGCGGGGTTTGCCCGGTAGCCCTCGAACGAGTCATAACCCAGCACCACATCGTCGAGCTTTCCGGTTCGGTCCGGCGTGCGCAGCGAGACAATGATGCCCCCATAATTCGTAATGCGGACCTCGGCCTTGCCGTCGGCCAACGTGTACAAATCGACGGCGATCCCGTCTGAAGTCTGCCCGAAAGCCTGTTTAGTGACGCTAGTCTTCGCCTGCATCGCTGCCGTAAGCATAATCAGAGCGCCGAAAATTGCAAACCAGCCGTTGATCTTATCGGGAACCATAGCTCCTCTTCTTTCCGCGCGGTTTATGTTCGCTCGGTATTGTACAGGCCCGACGGTCGGCGTGCGCAAGGCAGCAGCCGAACCATGCTCACAGTACAATGGCACGCAATGGATTTATCCCGCATGGGTGGAAGCCGCTTGCGCTGGTTCGTCCTTTGCTTATTGGCCTGCCTAGCAATTGTGGAGTTTTCAGTGCGAGGTCCGCTTCGCGCATTGGGCAAGGACGGCCGCAATTTTAATGACTTCGTTTCGCCCTACGAGCAGACCCGCGCCTGGATTTCCGGGCAGGATCCGTATGCTCCAATCGTCCTGAAGAACCTGTGGCCGACCCCTATCCGCCCGCACTTTGTGGTTACGGAAAGCGCAGATGGAACTCTGGCGGCGAAGCGTGGCATACCGTCCCCGTATCCGATCACGGCTTTTCCGCTGCTTCTGCCTTTAGCCGAACTACCCTGGCGAATCGCGATCACGGTGTGGGATCTGATGTGCACTCTGCCGTCTTTGCCATCGCCTGGTTACTTGTCCAATTTGCCGGCGTTCGAACCTACAGTTCGCTAGACCTGGTGATTTTCATATCGGCGTTGCTTCCGGCCCCCATACACACTGCGATAGCCACTTCAAACATTGTCACTGTCGCTTGTGCGTTGGGCATAACTGCCGCCTTATGCCTCACTCAGAATCGAAGCCGCACGGCGGCCATTTTGCTGGCCGTAGCGATCGCGTTGAAACCCACGGTGGCCCTGCCGTTCCTGATCTACGCACTCGCGCATCGCAACCGTATGAAAGTGATTGTTACTGCGATCACTACAGGCATCGTGCTGCTATCCTTAGCCGTTATTCCACCGCACGGCAGAACTTTCTGTTGCCTAACCTCGCCGCGAACAATCAGCGCATGTTCGCTCCCCGCGCGCCATCGACGATTTCAGCACGGCCAATCCCCTGCATTTTCAGATGGTGAACTTGCAGGGCGCGCTCTTTCCGATTTTGCAAGACCGGACTTTCGCTCAACTTACCGCCGCGCTGGTCTTCGTCGCCCTGCTTGCCCTTTGGCTGATCGCGGTTCGCCGCGGTCCGCGTCTGGGTCTTCTTGACTTGGCCATCCTCACCTCGGCATCGCTTCTCCCCGTCTATCACCGCTTCACCGATGCCGGTTTGCTGCTGGTTGCCATGGTCTGGGCGCTGAGCGAAATGAAGGGAAAGAGGATTTCCGCGATTGCATGTCTTCTCCTCGCAGTCCATTCCTGGTTCCCGGCGCTGCTATTCTTCATGAATATGCCGGGACGTATGCGATTCTCGATGCGCTCTCACACTCGATACTGGGAATGGTCCATTCTTCCGCACGAGGCTTGGCTGATTCTGGTGATTTGTGCAGTTTTGGTCACGGCGCGCTTTCGTCCTTCTGCCATTAGCGCGGACCAAAGCTCGTGATTCGCTTCGGCGGTTCGAATGACTATATTTTGCGGGATATAGCCAAACAGTTCGGAAATCCGATCACGGCTCGAACTAAGCCGTGGGCTGCAGAAAGCCCTGAGTTGGAGCAACGCCGGAAACAGGCTTGGACCTGGTAACTCGCAGATCGGCCTCCATCTCCGAAGTCAAGTCGACCAGCAGAAAAGCCAGCACCCAAAAGAATAGGCAGAGATAAGAGCCGGCCGCGAACAGCCAGTCTTCAAAGGCCGCATGAATCAGACCCGCGACCGTGACCATCGCAAATGGAATGGCGTAGTGATAGGGGCTGCCCGTTCTCCGCATCCACCGGTAAACCCGGGCCGCCGATCGCAGCAGCAAAAACAACAAAAGCATAAAGGGCAAAATACCCAGCAATCCCATGTATTCGATCAGTGCCAGATAGCTGCTGCCATGTTCGCGATTCGTCCCTTCTACCGTGTATATCGACGACTGCTCGAGGTGCGGCTGTTCAGCTCCCAAGTCGCTCGTTCCGAATCCGGTTCCAAACCAGGGATGCTGGATGACCGCGGAAATTGTCTCGTCCCACGGTGTCAATCGCGAACCGAGGATCCCTTGTTGCGGCCGGTGCACCTGTAGTTTGAATATGAAGCGCCCGCTCAGCGAGTCCATCAATTCGCTCATGTGGGCGGGATTGGCTACTGCCATAGCCTCCAGAAAAAAAGCCGCCACAAACACGGCTTTCAACAACAACCGCGGACGCCGCAGTCCCATCGTGAGGGCAATCGTAACCAGCGTATCCGCGATAATGGCGGCGCGGCAAACGCTGACGTACAGCAGAACTACGCACAGAACCAAGGCCGTGTAGTGGCGCTGACGTTCCCCGCGGGTTTCCGCCACTAATGCCGCCCAGAGCAGAACCGGCGTTGCCACCACCCCAACAAAGGCGCCCAAGTTGTTCGGATTTCCGAACAGGTCATGACCGGCAAAATAGAAAATCGCAGCCACAAAAACCAGCACTTCGCACGCTACGACGAGGCCGTGAACAAAAGACCGCTCCCGTCCCGCCAGTGCAACTCGTCCCCCGGTTGAGGCGTACAGAAAGAGCAGAAACAGGCTCCCCACTTTAAGCAACGCCATCCTCGGCATACTCGAAGCGCTGGCTGAGGCAAGTGCCGCCAGCACGGAAAATAGCGCCACTAAGTGGAATACTCCAAAGTGCTTCGTCCGGTTGCTTCTAAGCCAGAGCACCGAGCCAGCCAATGCGCCCGCTGCCAGAAACAACCAGCGAACCGTCCAACTTTCCACCGCGAACGGTAGCGCCGTAGCGGCCGCCAGAAAACAGTACATAGTGACCGGGAAAAAAACCGCCTCAAATCGCCATAAACAGGCAAGGACAATCTCGATGGCGACGATCGCTCCCAGGTACGTGCTGTTCGCAAAGTAGCCC
>Ga0302303_10001388_pt1 | contig 15989 bp, 13 predicted proteins | sample III_Palsa_E2_1_FD_194542 | JGI IMG/M metagenome (GOLD analysis project Ga0302303, IMG submission 194542) | Peat permafrost microbial communities from Stordalen Mire near Abisko, Sweden - III_Palsa_E2_1 | ecosystem: Environmental > Terrestrial > Soil > Palsa > Peat permafrost | place: Sweden... | reverse complement strand
TCGGCCAACTTACCCTCGCTTTCAACAATATATGGTACGCCATCGGCATCTGAAAGCTTCCAGGTAAGCGGATCGGGCTTAACGGCCGGTGTCCTGGTTACACCGCCTCCGGGTTTCGAAGTAAGTACCAATAACGACACTTTTAGCAGCACTGTAACGGCCGGCTCCGGAGGAGATAATTCAGCCATAACCGTCTACATTCGATTGGCTGCCGTCACACCCGTCGACAGCTATTCGGGTCCCATCGTATTAACCTGTCCGGGTGCACCCACGGTAACCGTTTCAATGCCGGAAAGCACCGTTACACCGGCATTGCTGACCATAATTGCCGACAATAAAAGCAAAACCTATGGCTCACCAAATCCCGTATTAACGGCCAGCTATATAGGCTTTGTCAATTTTGACACGGCGGCGCAGCTTACCACACAACCCGAATTAAGCACTTCGGCCACGGCTGCTTCGCCAGTCGGTCAATATCCCATAATGGTAGGGGGGGCTTTATCGCCAAACTATACGATAGCTTATCTCAGTGGCGTTTTAACCATCCTGCCAACGGAGGCTTCACTGGTAATTCCGAATACGTTTACGCCCAACGGGGATGGAATTAACGATACATGGGACATCAAGTTCCTCGGAGATTATATAAATTGCTCGGTGGACGTGTTTACACGCTGGGGGCAAAAGATATATTCATCAGTGGGTTATTCGGTGCCATGGAACGGTACCTACAACGGGTCAGCGCTGCCGACCGGGACGTATTATTATATTATCAACCTTAAAAACGGCCTTACACCTCTATCTGGTTTCGTGGCAATTGTCCGGTGAAGAGTGGCTGTGGACTAATTATTTATAAAAGTCCGGCCAGATAATATTTTTATAGCTGCCGGCGTTTTTAGGGTTAAACTTGATTGGGGCGATGGCAATAAGAAATTGTTAAAGGGATTTAAAAAAAACCGTTAATGTCGTTTTCATTGTTAAATAACCTTAATTTTTACTTAAATTGCATACTGATTATATACAAGGAATTACTAGAAAAGGTATATTCGTCAATTGAATAGAAGTACCGTATAGTGACGCCAGCTATGGAATGCAATGTTGCCCGGTAGGTTTATTGTGATTATCAGCCTAAAATTGAATTTTCAGCCTCAACCGGGCTACTGCTGTTAGTGCGTAAATACATGAAAAAAACTTTACTTATACTTATTGTATTTTTTTCCTTTCTTCAAATTGTAACGGCGCAACAAAAACCGCAGTATACGCAGTATATCTTTAACTATCTGCTCATCAACCCTGCCGTAACGGGTATAGAAAATTATACCGACGCCAAGGCGGGCTACCGCAGTCAATGGACAGGCCTGCAAGGTGCACCTGTTACCTCGTATTTAACGGTCGACTTTCCGATAGGCGACGCCTTTATACAGGGCGATGCAACCGCGTTTCCGGCGGAAGGCGGCGAAGATCCATCCAGCCGCCAGTATACGCAAAACTACATGGCCTCCGAGCCTCATCATGGCCTTGGATTTTCCGTTGTTTCCGATGTGGCCGGCCCCATCAATACTACTAACATTGATGTAGATTACGCCTACCACCTAGGCTTAACTGATAAGATAAATCTTGCTGTGGGCGTTGCTGCCGGCGTGAACCACATCAGCCTCAATACGTCATTGATTACCCTTGAAAATCCACTCGACCCGGCCATTGCCAATGGCAACAACAGCCAATGGACGCCCGACTTAAGCGTAGGAGCCTGGATGTACTCATCAAACTATTTTGTGGGCGCTTCCGTGCAGCAATTGCTGCCGGGTGATTTGTATTTTAGCAGCGAGCGTACAATAGATCAAGCCAAAACCGTTCCCCAATATTTCCTTACTGCTGGAGTGAAGCTGTTTTTGAGCGACGACCTTACCCTGATGCCGTCATTTTTAATTAAACAGATAGCCCCGGTACCTTTAACCTTCGACCTGAATGCGAAGCTCAATTTTAAGGATAAGATATGGATCGGCGCTTCTTACCGCCAGGGCGATTCTTTCGGTGTTTTGGCAGGGATAAACATCAGTTCATTTATCAACGTCGGCTATTCGTATGATATTACCACATCTGCCCTGAATACGGTCAGCAATGGCACACACGAGATCGTCATTATCCTTCTGCTAAACAACCGGTACAACCAGGGCACCTCGATGCACTTGTTTTGATTAGTCGGGAAGTCCGGAAGTCCGGAAAGAAACTTCAACCGACGTTCGCCAGTTGGCGGATAACTTAAGTTATATAAAAGTCTTATTGCGGTGAATCGCTGATTGCTAAACAAAAATCCGGAATTGTCTTGATTATAATTCCCGGCGTAACCGTGCAACGGGTATGTTCATTTGTTCGCGGTATTTAGCTACCGTGCGGCGGGCGATGTTGTAGCCGGCGTCTTTCAGTATCTCGGTCAGCTTCTCGTCAGCAAGAGGATGCTTCTTGTCTTCGTTGCCGATATGCTCCTCCAGTATTTTTTTAACTTCCTTGTTGGATACCTCTTCGCCGCTCTCCATTTGAATAGCTTCCGAGAAAAAAGATTTGAGCAAAAAAGTGCCGAATTCCGTTTGCACGTATTTGGAATTGGCAACCCGCGACACCGTTGAAATATCCATATTTATCCGGTCGGCAATGTCCTTCAGTATCATCGGCTTAAGGTTCTTATCATCACCGGTTAAAAAGAATTCGTATTGGTACTGCATAATGGCGTTCATCGTCTTCAGCAGGGTCTGCTGACGCTGTTTAATAGCGTCGATGAACCATTTAGCCGAGTCGAGTTTTTGTTTCACAAACTGCACCGCCTCTTTGAGTTTTTTATCCCTTTGCGATGCTTTGTCGTAATGCTCAAACATTTCCTGGTACGAACGGCTGATCCTTAGTTCAGGCGCATTCTTCGAGTTTAGCGTGAGGATCAGGATGCCGTCGTTATTGCTGATATGGAAATCCGGGATAACTTGTAATTGTTTGGTATTTACCTCGTTTGAATCGCCCGGTTTCGGGTTGAGCTTCAAAATCTCGTTCACTACGGCACGCAGTTCATCGGATGACATATTGAGGGATTTCTCCAGTTTGTCGTAATGCTTCCGGGTAAATTCGTCCAGGTAATATTCTACCACCTGTATAGCCTTTTTGATGACCGGGTCGTTTGGGTCCTTTTTTCGCAGTTGGATCAAAAGGCATTCCTGCAGGCTTCGCGCGCCTACGCCCGCGGGGTCAAAGCCCTGTATCACCCTAAGCATGTCCTCAACCTCTTCGTCTTCGGCAAACACATTTTGCGAAAATGCCAGGTCGTCGGTTAGGGAAGTAATTGGCCGGCGCAGATAACCATCGTCATCAAGGCTTCCGATGATCTGTCTTCCTATCCTGAAATCTTTATCCGATAATGGAAGCAGGTCCAATTGCAGTTGCAGACTTTCAAAAAAGGAACTCTGGACGGCAATTGGTATTTCCTTCCGCTCGTCGTCGTCGTCGCCATTTTGGTCGTAGCGCGAGCCGTATTCATTTACATTGTCTTCCTGCAGGTAATCCTCAATATTAAATTCATCTGCCTCGCCTTTTTCTTCGTCGTTGTTGTAGCTATCATCTTCCGGGTCCCGGTCAGGATAGCGTTCTTCCGGCTCATTCAAATTTGTGAGGCTCAAATCTTCAAGGGCGGGGTTTTCTTCCAGTTCTTCCTTTATCCTTGTGTCCAACGAAACGGTAGGCACCTGTAACAGTTTAATAAACTGTATTTGCTGGGGAGAAAGCTTTTGTAGAAGTTTTTGTTGAAGATTTTGTTTTAACATAACCGGGTAGCAAAAATACATCAATTACCCTGAACTTTAAAATTTGCTAATTGGGTAAAGCGCTGGATCACTCTAATACGGCAGAAATATTTTTTTGTTTATTTTAACATTTGGTATATTTCCAAAAATTATCCCATACTTATGTCAATCGCAAAAGAATTTAAGGAATTTGCCATGAAGGGCAGCGTTGTCGACCTGGCTGTCGGTGTCGTAATTGGTGCTGCATTTGGAACTATCGTTACCTCCCTGGTAAAAGATATCATCATGCCGCCTATTGGAATTGTAACGGGTAAGGTTGATTTCGCGGAAAAAAAATATGTGCTTATCCAGGGCGATCAAGCGCATAAGGTAGCAGAAGTTGCCATAAGGTATGGCAGTTTTGTCACCGTTGTTTTTCAGTTTGTTATTGTGGCATTTTGTATTTTCCTGGTTGTAAAAGGTATTAATTCATTAAAGAGAGAACCGGAAGCCGCCCCAGCTCCTGTCCCCGACCCGGAGCCAACAAAGGAAGAACTTTTGTTGACCGAGATCAGGGACTTGCTGGCCAATGCAAAAAAATAATTAGCGGCCTAAAATGTCTTAGGCAAACTGGGGTCGGTTACTATTATGTAGTCGCCATACTTGCTCAGTTGGCTCCAGTCAGGATGGGTAAAGTTGTCGTCGCAGAAGGTCGCAATGTTTAGTAGGCGCAGCTTTTTGTCGTATTTTATTAGTTGGGCAGCTGCGCCCAGCTTTTCTTCGCTATGAAAACTTCCGTTTATCTGGAATATCTTGTAGCCTTTATGGCTTTTGGCAAAACTGGCTATCGACCAGCCCATCGTCGCATCCCATAAATTTTGTGCCTGGAACATTTGCATGCCGCCAAGGGCAGCATGGCCGCCCATTACTTTTAGGAATTTTTCATAATAAGTACCTGTTGCGGTATCTATCGGGAGCGGCGGTAAAAACATCCTGCCGGTTTTATCCAATTGTTCCAGGCTGGCCAGTCCCGAACGGTTGACAAGGCTGACATAACGATGCGGCGCGTTGGCAGCAACAACCGGTATTTTGTTGGATTTTGCCCATTCTATTAATGGCCGGTAGTCCTTGTAGTTTTGCCAGGCGCGACCATCGCTGATCAGATTTTTTTCAAGGATGAGCCCATCCAGGTATTCATCTAAAACGTATTGGCAATCTGTTTCGAACATTTCCAACGAAAGGGCAACCTGGCCTTGATACCTGGCCGATAGCTTCTTAAACAGCGTTTGTTCCAGGAAATGCCCGGTTGAATCACTATGCTCTTCGCCAAAGAACAAAACGTCGGCGTTGGCCAGGTCTCCGGCAATATCATCCAGTGTCACTACCTTTTGGGCCGCGGTACTGTATATTTTAAAATGATTGGAAAGCGAATCCTGCGCGAACAGCAGGGTAGGTAGCAGGGAAATAAAGATGACCGACCATTTCATATGGCAATACGTGGATTTATGATGATGATTAACAAACTTAATCAACTTAATCCACTCTAACCTTCCCTGGGAGTGCTTTTTAAAATTGATGGCGGTAGTTTAACAACCGCTACTGCTACTGCCACTGCTACTGCCACCAAGCCCTCCGGCCATGAACTATGAACCATGAGCCATGAACTACTACCAAAAACATCTTTGAAAAGAAAAAAATTAACACTAAATTTGCGCTCTTGTTTTAAAAACGACGAATAGAATAAACAGCCATGAAAAGAACGTTCCAGCCTTCACAAAGGAAAAGAAGAAATAAGCACGGTTTCCGCGAGCGCATGTCCACTGCCAACGGCAGGAGAATTTTGGCCGCAAGAAGAGCTAAAGGCAGAAAAAGACTTACAGTATCTGACGAAGGCAGTCATAAAGCATAAAGCCGTTTGCTTCTGAACAACGGGGCCTGAACCGGGGGATCTACGGACAAGGGGTTCAACCCGGGCAACACGATGTACACGCTAAAAAAAGAAGAACGGTTATGTAATAAAAGGCTCATCGACGGGCTTTATCATAACGGTTCTTCTTTTTTATGTTACCCGTTTAAAGCTACCTGGTGTTTAAGCGACCTGCCAGCACCATTCCCCGCCCAGGTTTTGTTTGCAGTTTCAAAAAAACGCTTTAAGCGGGCTGTCGACCGCAACCGGGTAAAAAGGCTCATGCGCGAGGCCTACCGCCTCAAAAAGCACGATCAACTCTATATCTATCTCGCTTCCGCCCAAAAAAACATTGTGTTTTCCGTGGGTTACATCGGCAAAGAAATTGCGCCTTTTAACCTGATCGACAAAAAGATGTCGAAGCTCTTAAAACAGCTTTGTGCCAATATAGCCGGATGAGGTTACTGGTAAACATATTAAAGCAGGCAATTGGCTTTGTTTTTATCGCATTGATAAAGGTATACCAATATTTTATTTCTCCTTTAACCGGGGCCTCATGTCGCTATACCCCATCTTGTTCGCAGTACGGCGTGGAAGCGATCCGGAAATACGGGGCCTTTAAAGGGGGTTGGCTAACAATTAAACGCCTGGCAAGTTGTAACCCCTGGGGAGGACATGGACACGATCCTGTTCCTTAGTTGGTGAGTTGGTGAGTTGTGAAAGGTGAAAGGTGAAGGGTGAAAGTGAAAGGTGAAAATTGGTTGTTTTTTCGATGGCGTTATACTTGATAAAAACTAAACTGCAATTTTGGGTTGGTACGACGGCAGTTCTTTTGACCTTTGCCCATGTTTTAAAAAATGATCTTACAAATTGAAACAGCTACTTCGTCGTGCTCTGTCGCCCTGGCGAAAGACGGACAGCTTGTCGCGCTTAAAGAGATAAACGAACGCAACATTCACGCCGAGGTGATCACGCTATTTATACGGGAACTCCTCGAAAGGACGGGCGCCACCTTTCAGAACCTGGATGCAATAGCGGTAAGTTCCGGTCCGGGCTCCTATACCGGTTTACGCATCGGGGTGTCAACAGCAAAGGGCTTATGCTACGCGCTCGACAAACCCCTGATTGCTATTGAAACGCTCGAAGCAATGGCCTTTGGTGTGATAGATAGCGGGGAAATTGCAGGGTATGATTTGCTGTGCCCGATGATTGACGCGCGCCGCATGGAAGTTTTCACGGCCGTTTTTTCAAATAAGGGCGAAAGAGTGACCCCCACTTCAGCGGACATTATTACATATGACAGCTTTCAGTCACTACTAAATAAGAATAAAATATTGTTTTTAGGCGATGGTGCCGCAAAGTGCAAAGATATCTTAGAGGTAAGCCCCCATGCCACGTTCCTGCCCGGCTTCGTAAATTCTGCAGTTCATCTTACCCAAAAAGCACAGCAAAAATTTTTAGCCAGGCAGTTCGAGGATGTCGCCTATTTTGAACCTTATTATTTGAAGGATTTTATTGCCGGCAAAAAATCCTTGTAAATTCGGAGACAGAAATGATCAGTCAAAATTAAGCGGAGACAAACAAATATGAAATCCGGACCGGGAATCAATCGTTCGTCTTAAACAGCCTGCCCCATAGTCTTCCCAGAAAACCTTTTTCTCCGTTCGGAATACTGCTGGCATCCATAGGATGTTCAATTGTGGGGCCTAATTTTAACGAAAAGCCCAGGAAGATATTGGCGCCTGTGTATGCGCTGTTCTGATCAATGCTTGTTGAATGTTTGCTTAGGGATTCAGACGTTAAGCTTATCGTTTGCCCCAATCTGTCACTACCGATATAAATTTCCCAATTCGGCTTTCTATACATAAACTGGGCGCCAAAATTAAACTCCTTCAAGTCGTTATAGCTGGGGGTAAGCGTCAGCGAATAGTATTTGTATTGGATCGGGTTCACCAGGGCGCCTACAAAGCCGTTGTAGAAGAGTTCTTTAGAGGCTACAAGAGTTGGAGCATAAGAAAACAACTGGTCGTCGTCAATATAAAAGACTTTGTGCAAGCTTAATTCTGCCGTTCCGTCAAGTGGAGTCGTGAACGAGCCCTCTGTGCCCCCGTTGTGAATTATTTTGCTGACGTATTTATAAATGGTGTCTTCCCGGTTTGGCGACGAAAGTCCCGGAAAGGTGGCTGCATCATCAAAGTCGTATATTTTGGATAGCGGGCTCCAGTGGATAAAGCCGAGGTCTTTTATATTTCCCTGTAAAATGAATTTGTCCTCGGTTGTGTAAGTGGAACCTACGCTGATCGAGGCGCCGGGGCTTCGGAAGGTGGGCAAATAATCGTGTGCGGTAAACTGCCCGGGTATATAGGCGGCCTTGTAGGTGCCCTGCAGATTAGCCCGCGCCGTATCAGCTGCGCTGTTAAAAGTAGCATTCGAGCTGTTTATGTTTAGCTGTTGATATTCAACACCAGCCAACAGGCTGAATTTAAACCCGATAGCCACCTGTTTATTTAGTCGCTCGCGATAGGTAAAGCTGAATTGATGGTATGTTTGATAGTAATACCTGCTGTCCAAAATATTGGTGTAATTTTGACCGCTGACAAAGTCGCCGGGGCCGTTAAGCGCTGCGATGGACTCGTCCGAAAAGCTAGCCTTTCCATCTGTTTTCAATTGCCACGAAAACCCCATTTCTTCATCGCCGTTTACACTGGTAAACATTTTAAACATCAGGATATAAACATTTATATTGGACGTTGCCCTATTGAATTTCTGCTGGTTTATTTTCAGGGCCGAATTATCATATTGGTTGAGAAAGACGCGGCTTTTTAAAGAGGCCTGGGCGTCGCCGCTCAGGAAAAGGTCAGCATTAAAATTGGGAACCAAAAAATTAAACGCGTACATCTTGCTCGTGTCCGAAAGAAATGCCCTTGCAGAAGGGTTTTCAAACGAATCGTATAAAGTTCCGGTATTTAAGAGCGAAAATTGCTGGCTGAACGAGGTTACCGCGAGGCATAACAGGAATACAATAAGTAACAATTTCTTCATATACAAGCCCCTGGCTTAAATCGTAGTTCGTCTTAAAGATAAACTTACAATTTGACTATCTAAAATTTTTGGCATCAAATTCCCTATTTTAACGCAAGAATTGCATTATAGTTATCCTTCCCTTGCTAATTTTTAACTGAATCGGTGTGCAGCCTTAGACAAAAGTTAGTATAAAAGTCCTTGTCAGCAGTAGTTAACTGCCACGATGCGGCATAAAAACCCTTCCAGCCCGGATCATTGTTTACAAAACTGTAGTAATAATCCGCATCCATATCTCTCCTAAATATCTCCCCTGTATTCTTGAATACGACCAGGAACGAGACGTTGCTTTGCGCCGCCAGCAATTGGTCAAACTGCTGGTATTGAGCATTTTTACTTAAAAACTTTTGATTAAGGTAAGTATCGCTGTAGCTTTTCAGTTCACCGGGGCTATTAGCCAATATAAGATAGTTATCTATTATTAGATAGTAGGGATGCCTGAAAATGCTGAAGGCGTCGCCAAGTAAAAAGAAGGGCACTTTGTCGTAACTGAGTTGGCCGGAACTTTCATTTATCGTTTTACTAACATTTGCCAATAAAGTGCTCATTTGTGAACCATTCTTAATGCTTATCAGCGCAAATTTTTCAAAATATCGCGTTGTTATAATTGCAAATTCGTTACCCAGCAGGCCGTTAAAACTTTTCTGCATGTTCATGCCGGTTTCTCGTTGTATCTTGCTAAAAAGCTGATCTTCTTGGCTCTTTAGCCCGGCCTTATTATACCAACCTGCAAGGTCTTTGGTGAATTTCGCAGGATCCGAGACGGAAAAATTGGTTCCGTAAGCAGTGGTCGATGGGAATATGTCTTTAAGATGGTTTTCAACCGGATGTTGCCCCGCAAAAAGATTTAAATAACTCAAGGGTTTATCTTTAAGAACCGAGGTTGACCCATTAAACATGAGCGCATCGGTCTTGTAGTTTAAACTTAGAGCGGCAAGGCCCGGCAATAGCCTGAAACTTTTAAATATATCCGAGTTTTTATTACTGACGAACAGGTTAAATAACGGATCGAGCTGGCCATAGTTGATGTAGATATTGGCCAGTGAATTTGCGTTTTGCTGATCGGGCAGCAAAACAAACGATTGCCTGTTTTTTTCGGGTTTATACAGGGCACTTTTAGTGATCAGGTCTTTTGAAAAACTGGCCGAGTAGATGTTGTCTTCGTTATTAACCAGGTAAAATATTTTTTTCAGGACGGATATATACACATTGTAGCCCAGCTTTCCACCGATACGCAGCGGCGTGATCACGAGGCCACTGTTAGCTTGCTTTGCCAATTGATCCATAACCGCCGGTCCGAACCCCTTTGTTGCTGTTAATGTATATAAATATTCGGGGCCAGCAGGGCTAACCGGGTAAAATGAAATAAAAATATCCTGGCCGTTGAAGTACCTGTCAAGCAGTGGTTTTTGCAGTACTTGTTGTCTTAATGTGTCCAGTAGGTCAAATTGTTGTTTGCCTGTTACGGCTTCAAACAAGGTATTGCCTTTGAAAATGTCGTAGAAGCTGTCGTCATTGCTGAATTCAAACACAATAGGCGCACTGTCAGGAATCAAACGCATAACACGCGCTGTATTTTTTCCCGGCGGGCTTAGGTTTTTAAAATACACCACCGTAACGTAGGCGGTAACTACGAGCAAAATAACAGTGATAATAACGTGTTTTCTCATTGTGGCCTGCCCCGCAAAGTTAACTTAAATAGTGGCTACATGTTTTTAAAATCATTTTTGATAGAATAGGGGCCGTTTTAACGGGGAAATCGCGTTTGAAAATCCGCCTATGTATAATAAATTTTTCCTCCGTGTTCTCTACCGCATTCTCTGCTTCTCTGCGGTTAAATTTACAACCCTCTTTCCTGAAAATGGCTATTTTATGCATCGACAGTTCTAAAAGCGATTTCCCTGGCCATTTTAACCTCGTCTATGCTTTTTACCAAAATTGGTTACATTAGCTGTTTATAATAAACATGAAACGTAGAATTATAGTCACTGCCACGATATTCGGTACGCTTGCTGTTATTGCCGGGGCATTCGGCGCACATGGCCTACAAGGCTCTCTTAGCCTAAGGGACCTCGACATCTGGCACACCGCTGTGCAATACCAGTTTTATCATGCTTTTGCATTAATCGCCCTATCAACAATAACGCGGCTACGCACCAAGCTTATAAAACATATTTATTTTCTTTTTACAATCGGTATTGTTCTCTTCAGCGGCTCACTTTACCTGCTTGCCTGTAAGGACCTGCTAAACTGGTCGTGGATTGCATTGGTTATGGGTCCGGTAACCCCCATCGGCGGATTGCTTTTTATAGCCGGCTGGATAACGCTTGGCGTGGCTGCATTAAAAATCAAATAAGACATGTTAGAATTTGCGGAAGCAAATCCTGTGGTTAGAGAAACCCTTTTTGTTGAGGTGATCCTGCCATTGGCAATTGCTAAAAACTATACATACCGCGTTCCGTTCGAAATGAACGGCCTGGTTGGCATTGGCAAACGGGCAGTTGTCCAATTTGGTAAAAGCAAGTTGTACACCGCAATAATCTTGTCCATTGGTACCCGCGCCCCCGAAAAATACGAAGCCAAATACATTTTAGAGATTTTGGATGATCGTGCCCTGGTCACCGCTGCTCAGCTTAGGTTTTGGCAATGGATGGCCGATTATTACATGTGCAATACCGGTGAAGTGATGAACGCCGCCTTACCGTCGGCGCTGAAATTGGCCAGTGAGACGCGAATAGTCCTGAATAAAAATTTCGAGGTCGACCGGAGCACCCTGCATGATAAAGAATATTTAATTGTTGAGGCACTTGATCTGCAGCCCGAGCTTTCGGTGAGCGATATTATAAAGCTTCTGGGCCAGAAAACCGTAATGCCCATCCTAAAGCTGCTTTTCGAAAAAAATATCATCCACATATCCGAAGAGGTTAGCGACAGGTATAAGCCGCGTACCCGGACTTTTGTAAAGCTGAACCCCATTTACCGGGACCAGGACCAACTAAGGGAGCTTTTTGTTATTCTTGAAAAGCGCGCGCCCAAACAGGCGGATGCTGTTTTAGCTTACATAAAGCTTGCCCGTCACCAGCAGGACAAAGGGATCACAAAAAACCAGTTGGCCGAAGAAAGCGGGGCGGGTCCCGCCAGTATTGCGTCGCTTATTGAAAAGGAAGTTTTCATCGCCGAAGAAAAAAATGTGAGCCGCCTTTATTTCGAAGAGGAAGACGACTATGCAAACTTTGAGCTGAGCGAAATGCAGAAAGCAGTTCGGGAACATATTTCGGCTGAATTCAAGGAAAAAGATGTTGTGCTGCTTCACGGGGTAACCTCCTCCGGAAAGACCCAGGTATATATCAGGCTGATGGAAGAAATGATCGCTTCCGGACGCCAGGTGTTATATCTTTTACCCGAAATTGCTTTGACCACCCACATCATCGAGCGGCTCCGGATGTATTTCGGCGCAAGTATCGGCATTTATCATTCCCGGTTTAATGACAATGAGCGGGTGGAAGTGTGGCGAAAGGTGCTGAATAACGAATATAAGGTGGTGCTGGGCGCCCGTTCGTCGGTCTTCCTGCCGTTTAATGACCTGGGGCTTATCATAGTCGATGAAGAACACGAAACGTCCTACAAACAATATGATCCTGCGCCACGCTACAATGCCCGCGATGCCGCAATCTTCCTGGCGAATATGCATCATGGGAAGGTTTTACTGGGATCGGCAACCCCGTCCTTCGAAAGCTATTACAATGCCCGCATCCACAAATATGGTTTTGCTGAACTTACCGAACGCTATGGCGGCGTAAAGTTGCCGGAGGTTGAAGTGGTTAGTATTCCGGTTGAATTAAAAAATAAAACCATGCGCTCGCACTTTACGGGTGTTTTACTGGCTGATATCGACGAGGCGCTTTCGAAAAAAGAACAGGTTATCCTGTTCCAGAACAGGAGGGGTTACGCCCCCGTATTGATGTGCAAAGTTTGCGCATACACGCCGAAATGCATCAACTGCGATGTGAGCTTGACCTTCCACAAAAGCAGCGGTAAATTACATTGCCACTATTGCGGCTATAAAGAAGACGCGCCTTCCATATGTCCGGCCTGCGGTTCAACGCACCTGGAATATAAAGGTTTCGGCACCGAAAAGGTGGAAGATGAATTGGCCATAATACTGCCCGCTGCCCGCATAACGCGGATGGATATGGATACAACCCGGTCGCGCAACTCACTGCAAAATATCCTGAATGATCTGGAGGAAAAAAAAATCGATATCCTTGTCGGCACGCAGATGGTGGCAAAGGGCCTCGATTTTTCCGACGTTACCGTCATTGGCGTTATTAATGCGGACAGCCTGCTCAAATTCCCTGATTATCGCGCAAATGAGCGCAGCTACCAGATGCTGGCACAGGTGAGCGGCCGGGCGGGCAGGCGGGGCAAGCAAGGTAAAGTGGTGATACAAACCTACGATCCAAACCACCGGGTAATAAAACAAGTCATTGAAAATGATTATGCAGGCCTTTACCTAACCGAAATGGAGGAGCGGCGGAATTTCAGATACCCACCGTTCTATCGGATCATCAACCTCGCAGTAAAGCACAAAGACCCCGAAATGGTCAACAACCAGGCCGCTTACCTGGCTACTGAACTACGCAAACACTTCGGCGACCGGGTAGTGGGTCCCGAATATCCCCTTGTGGCCCGTATTCGTAACTATTATATCAAATCGATCATGCTGAAGTTCGAAAAGGACCTCGTATCCATTAATAAGGCAAAGACCATCATCAGAGAAGTTATCACCCAGTTTCAGACCACGAAACTGAGTAAGGGCGGTATTGTGCAGCCAGACGTGGACCCTTATTGAGTTTTTTTATGGTGGATTGTGGACTAAGATTCTTCGCACCATGCCTACTCGAACGTTTATTATGAACCTCCGGGCGAGAAGTCCTTGTCGAGCAAAATGGAATAAATCGGTAGCAGGTTTGTTAAAGTAATTGAGGAATAGGCCCTGTGGGAAAATATTACCGGATTCTTATTATTGAGTTGTTAGGAACGTCACCCTATGTACGCATTTTATATATCTTAGCGGTTATAAATGACAAGTATAGTTGATGGTTACCGCGAACAGGGCTTAAGAAAGGCCCTGGCAGAAGAATTAAGAAAAAAAGGTATTGAAGATGAAAACGTCCTGAAGGCTATCGCCAAAGTGCCGCGGCATTTGTTTTTCGAAGACACCTTTCAGAACCAGGCCTACAAGGATATCGCATTCCGGATAGGTGAGGGGCAAACCATTTCGCAGCCATTTACTGTAGCTTATCAAACACAGCTATTACACATAAAAAAGGGCGATAAGGTACTTGAAATTGGCACAGGCAGCGGTTATCAAACCTGCATCCTGGTGGAGCTCGGAGCCAAGGTTTATACAATCGAAAGAATTTGGGCGCTACATGACAAGGCGGGCCACCAGTTACCTGAAATGGGCTACCATGCCCGCTTTTTCCATGGTGACGGATCCCGCGGCTTGGCCAAGCGTGCTCCTTACGATAAAATAATCGTTACCGCTGGCGCGCCAACTGTCCCCGATGAGCTTATCAGGCAACTCAATATCGGGGGCGTGTTGGTTATTCCCGTGGGTGATCAAAACACGCAAAAGATGGTAACCATCCTCAAAACCGGCGAAAATTCCCACGAACAAATAGTACTGGATACCTTTAGATTTGTGCCACTGGTAGGGGATAAGGCGTGGTAGCCCCCCAGCCCCCTGAAGGGGGAGCAGGAGTTGATTTGCGGCCCCCTCACCCCCTAAAGGGAGAATAGGATATGATTTGCGAGGAGGATGTGTCTGTGGGGACACAGACACCAGTGAATTATATATTTTATCGAACTAACAGACCAATTGACCAGCAGAAATCTTTTAACTCGTTAGTATCATGACCTATCAAATCTTTCAAGTTACTGTCCGTATTGATGAATATCATTAGTTCATGGGTCACAGACATTAATAATTCAGATCCGACAGATGCTCCATCTCTCAATGATTGAATTTTTAGCGCCTGTGATGAATATCCCGATTTATTTAATATATCGATTATAGACCTTGTCGTTTTTAAATAATCCAAACAAAAATCATCCCTTCATCACTCTGCTCAATTCAATCTTCGTATCGCGCTCCTTCATCGTCTCGCGTTTATCAAAAGTCTTTTTACCCTGTGCAAGCGCTATTTCCAATTTGGCGAAACCCCGGTCACTGATGAATAGGGCAAGCGGCACGATGGTAAGGCCTTTCTCCTCGCTGCGGATGCGTAGTTTTTTTAGTTCTTTTTTATGAAGCAGCAGCACCCTGTCGCGTTTGGCTTCGTGGTTATAAAATGACCCGAAGCTGTATTCCGAGATGTGCAGGTTGCGTACATAAAGCTGCTCATCCAGGAAAGTGCAAAAAGCATCGTTGATATTGGCTTTGCCCTGGCGTATAGATTTTATTTCGGTGCCCAGTAGTTGCAACCCCGCCGTGTACTTATCCAGTATATGGTATTCAAAATAAGCTTTTTTATTTTTTATGTAGACATCCTGGTTCATCACTGGCCGATTTTGGACTGCAAATATATGCGAAAATAAACGTGCAGCAGACTTCCGAAGTTTCGAAAACTTCGGAAGTCTCACGGGTAATACGAATTACTGTGGTTTTACAACCAGCACCGGCACATTCACCATATGCCTTACGGAGTTAACCGTGGTGCCAAATATCAGGTCTTTGAGCGCCTTGTGCCCATGCGAACCCATGACGATAAAATCAATCCCATCCTCGTTCACGATCTTTGCAATCTGGCTTGCTGCAGTACCAAAGCCGATGTGCGCCGTTGCATTGTACCCAAGTCCCGTAAGCGTATGCACGTAGCTGTCCAGGTTGTCTACGTCGCTTTGGGTTTCATGATCCATTATTTCGGTTCCGTAATAGCGGGCGCCAGCCGTCTCAACAACGTGTATGAGGGTATACTGCGCGTTCTTTCCTCCCTGCATAATGGCATTCCTGATGCAATTCCTGTCGTTCTTTGAGAAATCTATCGTAATCGCTATATTTTTATAACTCACCGGTTCAATATCCGTAATACTTGTGGCGAGTCCATGCGGAACAACGGCCGGTACATCATAGTGTTTAAATAATAGCGGTCTTAAAAACACATATACCAGCAGGCCAGTAACGGCGATAATCAGGGGTATCACCAAAATATATATCCATGGGGCGGCCGCGGGAT
>Ga0302303_10001384_pt1 | contig 16002 bp, 17 predicted proteins | sample III_Palsa_E2_1_FD_194542 | JGI IMG/M metagenome (GOLD analysis project Ga0302303, IMG submission 194542) | Peat permafrost microbial communities from Stordalen Mire near Abisko, Sweden - III_Palsa_E2_1 | ecosystem: Environmental > Terrestrial > Soil > Palsa > Peat permafrost | place: Sweden... | reverse complement strand
CGAATCCTCGGCGGATGCTACGTAATCTGCAACACGTTTTGCAATGGCGGGTGTCAGTTCGCCACGCTCGCGTATGTTTTTAACCAGGCTGTCGTCTACAATATTAAATGTGTTTACGCCGGGCAAATACTGTTTGCAAAGTTCCTGGAATACCGGGATCAATGTGGCCGACGTATGTATAAGGCCTAATGTTTTTGGTTTCATGATGTATTATTTATGATATTTTTCCTTGTAGTACTGTTTCAAAATAATTTTCGCTGCCTACCTGGCCGCCCTTAAAGTTTACTTGGAGGCCGTGCGCCGGTGAACCGGGGGCATAAGCCTTGCACAATGGCGCGCCCGGCGATAGCGGCGCTATCATTTCAACCGCTTCTATTCCCATTGCCCGTGCAACATAGCCCGAGGTATCGCCCCCCGCTATTATCATCCGCTTTAACGTTGTTTTACCCGCAACACCCAGGGCCATAAGCCCTAATGCCGTTCCAAAAAGTTCGGCGGTTTTTGTGCCGATAGTATTTGGGGTTAAGCCTTTAGCTGTAAATATCTGATAGGTTTGCGCAAAACGCGGATCATCATTGCCCAAACTGGTATGGATGATAACAGGGGTACCGCTATTAAGCAATTCAGCTATCATGTTAACGTAAACAGCAACGGTGCTTTCAAGATTGGTTGAATTTGCAATTGCCGGTGTATCAAGCGCGATTTCTGCAAAGCCGTGATCAAGCGCGTAGGCTATCTGCTTTGCAGTTACCGGGGAGCAACTGCCCGATACTACCAGCATGTTTTCAGCCTTACCTGCCCTTGGCCAATTGTTTTGGGCTTGTACAATTCCTTGCTCTGTAAAATGCTTACCAAGCGCCATGCTAATACCTGATGATCCAACAGAAAATAACGGCTTATCGCAGGCAGCATATTCGTTGATCAGTTTTCCTATGGCAGTCAAATGCTCTTGGGTTAAAGCATCAAATAAGATCACTTGTTTACCGCTGTCAATCTCTAAAATCAATTTCTCGCGTGCCGATTGATCGCTTTCAGCCAGTGCCAAAACATCAATAAGGCCTGTAGTTTTTTCGGTTTGGCGCGAGAGGTGTAAACGCAAGTCGCTTTCATCAGCCGGGGTTACAGGATGGCGGCTCATGGAGGGATGGCGGTCGAGCCGGAATATTTCGCCCTGGCTGCCTATACCCATCCGTGCAAACAAGTTGCCAAATACGCAATACCTGCCTAAGGCCGGCGCCGCCACCAATAAGGGGATAAATAACGCGTTAAATACTTCGGCACCTACGTTTATGGCTTGGCCAATGCTGCCTATTTGCGGAGATGAATCAAATGTTGAACAAACCTTATAGTGTACATGTGGCGCACCCAGCGCCTTTAATGCTTCAAAGGCAGGTTGCAGTGTTAATTTCATCTCGGCAGGCGGCATAGCACGTGTTATACCGGCAACTCCTACGGCCTGCAAACCATCATATCTTGCCAGCATCTGTGGAGTTGGCGGTTCAATAAATAATACGGTTTTTATCCCGGCACGGCTCAGAAACTCAAGCGCGTCGGTCGATCCTGTAAAATCATCGCCATAATAAGCCAGTAAAAGGTGACGCGTATTTTCCATTTATTTATCACCAAATTTTTTAGCCGACTGTGCAAATTGCGGGTAGATTTTTACAGCATCTGCCAACGACAGGCCATTTACCGCACCCTCCCAGGCCTGCTGCAAGGCACGTACACCATTTGCCGGCCCACCCGGATGCGCCATAATACCGCCCCCTGCCATGTAAAGCAAGTTTGTAGTTTGGGTGCGCCTGTAAGTTTCAAATGCCTGCCCTCCCCATTGGCCTGATGATACTACAGGCAATACGGTACGGCCAAAAAGCGGTTTTAAACAAGCCCCGATTGAACGTACCACCGAATCGTCCGACTCCCAGAATTTATTTTGGATGCCGTTTACATGTATTTGATCAACCCCGGCCAGGCGCCATAATTTTTGATATGCCGGAAACTCTATCCCAAGTAAGGGATGGCGATTTAACATACCCCAGCCATTGCGATGCCCGTGGATAACCAGCTGCCCCTGGTCGCAAACTTTTTTTGTGCCGGCTAAGCCCACACTGTTCAAGCTGATCATGGCGCAGGTACCACCGGCGTTTACAATATGATCGTATCTATGCAACATACTGTCAACCTCATCGCTAATGTTAAACGCGTACATTACTTTTTTACCTGTTTTATCGGCATGCGCGTTAATTACCTGCATTACAGCGTTTACCCTATTCTCAAAAATGGAATTGGCCGCCGAGGATATTAATTCATCATCCTTTATAAAATCAATGCCGGCTTCAACAAGGTTTTTTACCAGTTCAGCGGTTTGCCCGGGCGTCATCCCGATGCTTGGCTTAATAATAGTGCCTATAAGCGGCCTGTTGTTAACCCCTGTACTTAACCGTGAGCCTTCAATCCCAAACCGGGCCCCCCCGAAATGTGAAGCGTAAGAAGCCGGTAATTCTATATCCATTAATTTAAGCCCGGTGAATTGTGTAAGCTCATATAAATTACCCTGCAAGGTTGATATAAGTACCGGCAGGTTATAACCAAAATTTTCAATAGACCACGATACCTCGATGTTGGCCCGGTGATATAAACCTTCTTTAGCTTTGGCGCCAGGTATTGCCGGTTCATTTACCGATTCAAGCTGGGTTATTTTTTCAATGCGGGCCGCGAAGCGTTTTTTCAATTCTTCAGTTTCGCCGGGCACGGCAACAAAAGTGCCTGATGATTGCTCACCGGCTAATACCTGTGCTGCTTTTTCAACAGCAAATGGTGTTTCTATATAATATTTCGCGGTTATCCTTTCCATCAGATCAGGTTAGTTGTTTTTTTATTTTGTAACCATTTAACCCGAAATACAATACCACTAAAAAGCATATTAAGGGGATGATGTAACCGGTTTGGATATAAAACTTTCCGTTGGTTGTTTCTTCCTTCGATACATTTTTGAGCGCGGGCAAATCACTGAAATAAAACAAGATGGCAACAGCAATTAAAATACAGGCTAAAATGATGTACGGTAATTTAACCGACAATGCCGCATGCAAAAGATAATTTGAACGATAAGAATTGGACATTGCAGCTAATTGTTGCGGTATATATTGTTTATTTAGATTTATGGATCCAACAAATTTATTCGGATACTGCATGCATCTTATATAGAATTTATGCAATCACTTGTAGGATATTATCACACATGCGGATTTAGCTGTATACCAAATATTTGAATATTAACTGATAAAATTGAAAATCATATTATGATTAAGCAAGGCCCTCCGAATTTCTCCTGTAAAAATTCAAAGTGTTAATGAATAGTGGTTATTCATTATCAGGCGCTAAGGTATTGCCTGATTCCTGCTCGTCGAGCGCCTTGTGGATCAGTTTTATGTCTGTAGTAGTTTTCATTTCCTCCAATTCCTGGTCTTTTTTGGTGCCCAGGCCTAAATGCAGGTGAATTTCGTGCAGCATGGTCAATATTTTGGTGATCTCGTTTTCGGCCCGCACATTCACCTCAAATTCTACCTGCTGCTTTATCTTATCAATCCTGCCCTGCCGGTTTTGGTTGATAAGTACCGATACCGAGAGGATAATGGCGAATATAGATACGATCATATCCAGCACCGGGAAGGGGAACGGATCGAAGGGTTTTACACTAAAAAAGCCGAGGTTGCCTATTATCCAGCAGGTAAAAAAAATAACACATACCAGTAAAAACGTAATGCTGCCAAAAGCTTCGGTTATGATCACCGCGAATTGATCGCTGCGGCTCCTGGTAAAATCCAGCGATGATTTTAGTTCCTGCTCGCTCGAAATATTTTCAGCCGGTTTAACATTTTTGGTTTTAGCCATTTTGATTCAGAAAACAGTTTACTGTAAATATGATAATGGTATAATGAAATGGCATGAAAAAAGTTTTTCCATATTCCTGTTAATTAAGCCTTCACATCGATCCAAAAAATAACCGGAGCAACATCAAACAAAAAAAGCGTTCGATAACTGAACGCTTTAAATACATAGGTAAATGGTAGTTGCTATAATTAAGCTGCAAGCAATTGCTGTGCAGGCTGATTGTTTTTATTGGCTTGGGCCGCTTTAAAATTACGCAGGTCCTTTTCTAAAATGGCCTTCAGTTCCAAATCAAGTGCTTTTAGCAATACGGTTGTTTTAGTTGAGTTTTTCATGGGTCTTTTAGTTTTGTTGTTGATGTATTATTAATAAATATAATGCCATATTTATTTTAATATATCCAATTAACGCAATTACAAAAAGTTGTATGTTTTTGTAAACGGTACCCCCAAATTATATATCAAAAAATAGCCAGAAAAAGATGCTTTGTGCTTTATTTATACCGCTTTACAACCTGCAAGGGTCAATTATTATTTTAAATAACTAATTGGAATAGTTTATGGTATAAATCAAATACATCTTTTAAAAACTAAAACTTATGTCAAGTCTTTTGTACGTTATCGCGGTTATCCTGATTATATGCTGGGCAATCGGCTTTTTCGCTTATTCAGCAGGTGGAATTATTCACGTGCTATTGGTTATAGCTATTATAGCGCTTATCCTTGGGGTTATCCGCAGGGCATAACCTAAAAAAAATCAGATGCCGGGCAGTAAATTTACTGCCCGGCATTTTGCATTATTTCAGCCTGCTATTTTCGCCAGGTCCTGCAAACCCCAATCCTGCAAAACGGCAATTACGGGCATTAAGGTTTGCCCGTAGGCGGTTATCTTATATTCCACCCTCGGCGGTATCTCGGCGTAAATAATACGGTCGATAATTTTATCCTCTTCCAGCTCCCGCAGCTGGTTTACCAGCATTTGCTTGCTGATAACCGGCAGCGCCCTTTGCAGCATGCTGAAACGGTTACAGTTTTTATAAATGGCGTAAATGATCAGTATCTTCCATTTGCCGCCAATTTTGTTCATGCAGTGGGTTACCGGGCAATTGTAAGGGTTAAAATCTTTGGTTTTACTGGTGTTTTCCATTGGTCTAAAAAAATGTACTATGCTGCTTAAACAATACTACTTGCATTTATGCTGTAAAGCTAACAACTTTGCTATCTCAATACAAAAACTATGACCGTAGCAGAGATCAAACAATTTATACAAGCCGGCGAATGGGAAAGCATAGCTGTTGAACTTCGACCGGTTAAAGATAGAACAGGCAGCGGCAGCATACTGCCTTTTTATGTAAGGCGCACCTTTAAGTTTTCGGCCGGCGATAAGTTTGAATGCTCGGTTATTAATTATGCCGATGCAGGCGGGAAAGTTCCGCTGGTGAAGATCGTGATCAAAGGGCACAACGAATGGCCCGGCGAACATCCGGTTATAGCAGGCGCGCAAAAGGTTAACTATATTGCCGATGAAGCCTACGAAATAACACCCCTGCACCCCGGCTTTGCCGATGCCGTAAATAAAGCGCCCACCAATGGCTTAAACAAATGGGAAGTGGGCGTAATGCAGGATATAAAGGCCAAAGCCTTCCCAGCTTTTGGTTTGGCCGATGGGCAGATCTATGTGGATTATGACCTGGTATACATCCTGAACAACCTGCTGTTTATGGGCAGCAAGCATGTGGATGGCCGCGCATTTGACAGCCCCGAAAACAGGCCCACCAATTTGCAGATCCCGCTGGTTAAAAAAGCATGATTGTATAAGTTTTAAAAGCAGGAAAGATCAGCCTCTCTCCTGCTTTATATTTTTCCTCTTAGCCTGTCTATCGAAATAGAATTATATTGTACAAACTCAAACAGCAGCGCCAGGTAAGCGCCGTATATGATCTGGGTGAACACATTGTTCCACTGCTCCACCATGCACGAACCGAATATGAGCGCCAGCATTATAGCCACGCCTAAAACCGTAGCAAAACGGGTAAACAGGCCCAGTAGCAACAATATGCCGGTAAGCAGCTCCAGAAAAGGCAAAACGTAGCCAAAAGGCAATACCAACCCTGCCGGAAGTATCGATTTGCTGAACGATGCCACCATGCCGTTGCTGAATGCCGCCAATTTGGGCAACCGCTCCAGCCCATGCCCAAAAAAGCTCATGCCGATGGGCAATCGCGCCAGCAGGTAAGTGTATTGCTCCTTTTTCATATACTCGCGGTTAACTTCTATTTACTTAGCTCCAATATATATTCACCTTTTGCAGGTATGGTTACGGTATTGGTAATATCCATCGTTTTCGAGGTGATCACATCGCGGCCCTGCGTATAATTGGCAGTAATATCACTAAAGCGGCCCATTTGTACGGTTTGGTCGGTAGTGGTTCCGTTCAGCATTACCATTACAGTATGCTTATCCTTTATGCGCCCGTATACATACACACCGCTTTTATTCGGCGCGTAATGGATCAGCGTGCCCTGGGTTATGGCGGTGCTGGTTTTGCGCCATTGCAGCAGCTTTTGCATATAATCCCAGGCTTCGTTCTGCATTGGCGTGCGGCCGCTGCGTACAAAGGCATTGGTAGTATCGCCGGGCCATCCACCTGGGAAATCCTTGCGCAAACGGCCGTCGCCTTGTTCTTTGGTGCCCGTCATTAATATTTCGGTGCCATAATACAGCTGCGGTATGCCGCGTGTGGTTAGTAAAAATGCTAAACCCTGTTTATAACGTTTCAAATCGGTTTCGCCCTCGTGGTTAAAGCGGCTCATATCATGGTTATCCAAAAATATCAGCAGGTTATAAGGGTTGGGATACATAAAATCCTGGGCTATATCATCAAAAATAGTACTCAGGTAACCGTTATCCGTTTTACTGTCGAACCCGTTTTGGCAGATGAAGGTCAGCGAAAAATCCATCGACGTTTTCAGGTGCGAATTTTTACTGTCGAGCTTTGAATTTGCCTGCCACCAGGCCGACGAGCTGCTTTTGCTGTACCAGGTTTCACCCACGATGTTAAAGTTCGGATATTCGTCGGTAACTTCCTTGCACCAGCGCGCCAGGAAATCAAAATCCATGTAAGAGTAGGTGTCCTGCCTGATGCCGTCGATACGCGCATACTCTATCCACCAGATGCTGTTTTGGATAAGATAAGTTGCCAGGTGCCGGTTACGCTGGTTCAGATCGGGCATGGCGCGCGAGAACCAGCCATCCTGGAAGCGTTGCTTCTCTGTTTTAGAAGCATGAATATCCATAGCGGTTATGGTAGCGTTGTTGGTTTGCACGTATTTGTCGCTATCGTTTATCCAGTCCTTAGCCGGCAGGTCTTTCATCCACCAATGCGAGCTGCCGCAATGGTTAAATACCATGTCCATCACCATTTTCATCCCTTTTTGGTGCGTTGCCTGCACCAGCGACTTAAACTCCTCGTTACCGCCAAAACGCGGATCAACCTTGTAAAAATCGGTAATGGAGTAGCCGTGATAAGAGCCGCCCTTCATCTTATTTTCCTGTATGGGGTTGAGCCATACTGTAGTTATGCCCAGGTCCTTAATATAATCCAAATGCTGTGCAACGCCTTGCAGATCGCCGCCGTGGCGCGCGTTGGGGCTATTGCGGTTAGCCATAACACTGTCCAGATTATCGTTACCGGGGTTGGCATTGGCAAAACGATCAGGCGTTATCAGGTACAATACATCCGAGGCATTAAAACCCATCGCGCCGCTTTTATCTGTGCGGGCCCAAAGCGGGTATGGGTAGGTTAACTTCTGCTGCCCATCGGTAAAATGCAGCGGTACATTGCCCGGCCGGGTACCTTTCGCTATATCGATATAGATGAACAGGTAATTCGGGTTATCGGTTTTGGCTACTTCCTTTATAGTGATACCCGGGTAATTGATCACCAGTTTCGACTGGCTGATATTTGGCCCGTAAACCATTATCTGCAATTCCTTATTTTTCATGCCTACCCACCAGTTGGCAGGTTCAACACGGGTAATGGATATTGCCCGTACCGATGGGGCCATTAATAAGGCTGCGGCAAAAATTAAAACGGTATATATTTTTTTATACATGATGTATGAATTTAATACGTGTTTATCAACGTTTTAAAACCAGGTAAGTATAGGGCGCCAGGTTTACCATTTGCCCTACCTGGTATTTGGCCCCGGTAAAAGCATCAACCCAGGCCGTATTCAATAGTTGTGGAGGCGTTAGGTACATTGATGATGTATTGCGCAAGTTGCTTAGCACCAAAACTTTTTCGTTGCCGGCGGTTTTGGTGAATACGCAAACATCGTTACTGCTGTAACTGGCCAGGTCGCCGCGCCGTATGGCCATGCTCTTGTTTCTGAAAGCCAGTATCTTTTTATACTCGTTGGTTATTTCGGGGTTAGGTGTCCAGTCAACCTTAGTTTTAGTGAAGGGGAATATGAGCCGGGTGGCCATCCCAACTTCCTGCCCGTTATAAATGAACGGAACACCATCCATATAAGCCACCACTATAAAAGCCGCCAGTGATCCATCCTTACCGCCGAATAGTTGTAGTGGGGTGCCATCGGTGCTGTTAACATCGTGGTTGGTTAAATACCTCACCATTTGTTGGCCGGGCGTTGCAAACCGGTACTCATCGGTATTAATGGTGTCAATTGATCGTACCGAGCGGTTCTTTCTATATATCTGCTTTAAATTGCCATAAAAACGGAAGCCAAAGGTATAATCGAAACCATCAGGAAAAAGATCTTTACGGGTACCTTCGGCAAGCATAATTAGTTTATGGCCGCGGATGTTTCTTAGGCTATCTATTGCCTGTTTCCAGAAATCGCCCGGAGGGCCATCGGCATAATCGCAGCGGAAGCCATCAACATTGGCGGTGAGTACCCAGTATTTCATGCTTTTGATCATGGCGAGCCGCATATCGGGGTTTTTATAGTTCAACTGCGCCACATCCGGCCAGTGAAAACCGGGCGGGCTCATTATTTTCCCGGCGGTATCCAGCAAATACCATGATTTATTGTGTATCCAGGGGTTATCATACGAGGTATGGTTGGCTACCCAATCCAGCATTACAGCCATGTTGCGTTTATGAGCGCCTTCAACCAGCGTGCGCAGGTCTTTTAGCGTTCCAAATTCATTGTTTATTGCGGTATAATTCTGCACACAATACGGTGAATTGCTCGAGTGCAAAACGCCCACCGGGTAAATAGGTAACAGGTATATTAAATTAGCGCCCAATGCCTTTATGGAATCCAAACGGTCAATAACCCCTTTAAAATTGCCCTCCTTGCTAAAGGCGCGCATATTTACCTGGTAAATAATTACATCGCGCCTATCGGGCACCTTGCTAAACGGCCTGCCGTACTGTTTCGGATCGGGCCGGGTTAATATGGAATCGGGCGATTGCTGGGCGAAGGATGCCATAGGTAAAAGCGCTAAGGCAAGCAGTAACAGTGATAAGATGGCTTGGTGTTTTTTCATAAGATAAATCTATAATTTAATCGTTTAGCAGCACTCAAAATTTAATTAATTTTCATTTTTTCCTGATCTTTATTATTTACCGGTATCGTTCCCGAAACTACGGGTCAAATTTATTCAAACAATAACTTATTAAACATTACCAGGGTTTATATTTGGATATAATAGCGCAATGTACTGTAAGTCAATCGTTTTTTATTTAACAATTTTGATACAAAAGGATAAGCATTACAACTGGCCGGCATCATATTAAAAAACATTCGGAATCATATCCGGTTTAATTACATAACAGCACAAGCTATGGAAAATTTTGAAATATCAGTTAGCCATAATAGTCAAAATTATCATTTTGAGATCAGGGATTATATGCACCATAGCGGCGAACAATGTAAGTACGAGGTTTTTAAAGACGGCCAGTTTATAGTTAGCTTTGAACCCGGCGCGCATAAAATATTACATGTTTGCAAAGATGCAGGCTTAGTGGAGGAAGAAATGCTGCACCTTATTGCCGAACAACTGGAAGCCTTTCATATTTAAGCAAAAAAACGATGATTGTAGCCCAAAATATCTAAATTAAACAAACCTTTAACCCAATTTTCAGTTTACATTTTATGGATACTAACCGACTTTCAGCAACACTTGCAAAAGCATTGAACGCCCAGATGACCAACGAGGCGCATAATGCACAAATATACCTTGCTTATGCCTCATGGGCCAGCGATAAAGGGTACGATGGTATAGCGAACTTCCTTTTCAGGCATGCCAATGAGGAGCGCAACCACATGATGAAATTTTTGGAATATATTTTAAAACGCGGTGCCAAAGTGGTGGTAACCGCCATCCCCGCGCCCGGCCCCGACCCGGTTAGCGTGAACGATTGCTTTGAAAAGGTATTTAAATCTGAAGTGGAGAACACCTCTTCTATTTATGATATTGTGAACATGAGTATGGCCGAGAAAGATTGGGCCACCTGGAACTTTATTCAATGGTTTGTAAAAGAACAAACGGAAGAAGAAACGCTGGCGCTTGACCTGCTGTCGAAAATTAAGGTTGCCGGTGGTGTGAATGCTAAAGATGAAGCCTTGTACACGCTGAATAACGAATTGGGTAAAACACCCGATGATGCCACACTGGCGCAGGATGTAACTGTGGAAAAACCATAAGTATAATTGCCCTTATATAGATATATAAAAAGCTGTTCGCTATTTGCGGGCGGCTTTTTGTTTTTTAACCGCAGGGTCATAAAAACCATAATAGCTTACAGGCATACCGGTTTTTATTATTTTTGTTAAGCTATGTATAAGCCATTATTTGTATTCCTGCTACTGCTTTTTAAGCTGATGCCCGTTTCGGCGCAAACGGACTGGAAACTGAATACCGATAATGATGGAATAAAGATATATACCAGCCTGGTACCCGATTCAAAAATAAAGGCCGTAAAGGTAGAGTGCGATTTTAAAGCTACCGCCTCGCAATTTATTGCTGTATTGCTGGATATTAAGGCATCGCCGGATTGGTTGTATCATACCCGGTCATGTACGGTAGTAAAGCAGGTATCGCCATCGGAATTGTATTATTACTCCGAAGTAAGCCTGCCCTGGCCTGCAGAGAACCGGGATTTTGTAGGGCATATCATGATAAGCCAAAATGCGGAAACCAAAGTGATCACTGTCGACGGGCCTGCTGTGCCGGGCTATGTGCCGGTAAAAGATAATATGGTAAGGGTGGAACATTCCAGCAGCCAATGGCTCATTACGCCCTTGGGAAACAATGAAATACGGATTAAATACACCCTGCATGTAGACCCCGGAGGCGAATTGCCTGCCTGGCTCATCAATATGTTCGCTACGCAGGGGCCGCTGCAAATTTTTAAAAATCTGAAATTGCAACTGCAAAAACCGGCCTACCTAAATGCCGATCTGCCATTTATTCAAAACTGATCAGGGCGGTTTATTCCTCTTTTTTAACTTCTTCGCGCTCAACGGTTATGGTACATTCGCCAATTAAGGCGGCTATGGCACCAACGGCTGCCAATACGGGCATCACCAAAACGCCTACCACACCAAAAGTTAATGGAAAACTGGCTATTTCCTTGCCATGTTTATCGGCTATGCTTATTTTGGTAACATTGCCTTCGGCTATCAACTCCTTTACTTTTTTAAGCAGGTTCTCACCGCTGATTTTAAAAGATTCCTTTGTGATCATAATGCAAAATTTAATTTATTATAAGGCTTAATAAAAAATGAAGATAGGCATTTTAAGAACAGATATATACAACAAAACCCGGCTTTCGCCGGGCTTTATTAACTAACTAAACTAAACTAACTTATGTTGTGAACCTGGGAGGTTCGTGAAACCGGAACCCTAAACCGGTTTTAGCGAGGTAAGCTTGTCGTTAGTGCCTGGCCCAAGCGCGTTGGAAGCTTCAATCCAGTTATAAACTCCGGGCCCAAGCGTGCCCGATTGGCCGCCTGAAAAGTCGCCCATTTGGTTTTCAAAATTTGCATCTACAAAAAACTGCCAGTTTCCTTCAAGGATGATGAATGAGGAAGTGATATCGTTAAATTCACTTTCAATGTTCAAAATTCCTTCGCATACGTGCGTGTGATCCCCAGAGCAATTGATGTCTGAAAAAAGGATGATGTGTGGTGTTGCCATTTTTTTATTATTTATTGTTTAAAATTGTTGATGTAAAATTAGCGCCGGGCCTAAATTTTAAGCCGGGTTTTAACACCATATTAATTTATATTTTAACCATAAATAATTACTTTTTTCACTATGGTTAAATACAGGTTTCACCATAGTTTAATTTCGGATAAAACCATCCTGGCACCGTTAAATAACCCAGCGTATAACTGTAAGCAATTGTTTATTAAACAGATATATAAATTGGCTTGCCGGTAAAAACATCGGTAAGTTTTTTGCGGCTGATACCGTTTGAATGGTGTAATATGAATTGAGCCAATTACCTGCAAAATTTACAAAATACAGCGTGGCAGTTATCAGGCTAAACTGCTTTTATTTTTTAATGTAAATACCTACCTAATTATATATAATATTGAATACATTTATATGAACAATGCCGGGGAGGGCGAAATCCTCCCTGATATTTTTGCAGATATTACTTTTTTAAGAAAAAGAACTGGATGGAAAGCATAAAAAAAAATAAGGCAATTATCATCATCAGCCTGCTTTCTATAATTACCGGCGCTTTAGTGGTTAGTGGCTGGGTATTGCATATCGATGCGCTGCAAAGCATTATTCCGGGTGCTTTACGTATGAAGATAAACCCGGCCATCTGTTTTATCGCTTTGGGCGCGGCGCTTATTACCACCCAGTTAAAACCCGGCAAATATAACGCTGCAGTATATTTATTTTTGGTTTCACTGGTGGGCCTTATCAGTTTTATTACTTTTTTGCAGTACCAATTTAATTTCAGTTGCGGCATAGATCAGCTTTTGTTTGTGGATAAGGCCGATTTAACCGAGCATTACCCCTACCCTGGCCGTATGGCCCTCAATACCTCTATCTGTTTCTTTTTACTGAGCATGGCCCTGTTGGGCCTGCATTCCAAAAAAGTAAAATTTTACGCCTTTTGCCAGTATTTACTGCACCTGGTAACCATAGTTTCGGCAATAGCGCTTATCGGGTACCTGTATGGTGTTTCGCTGTTATACAGTTTGCTTTATGTAAGCTCCATGGCTTTACATACGGCTGTAAATTTGTTTCTATTATCCTTTGGCGCATCGCTGCTGCACCCCAACCTGGGCATTACCAGTTTATTTACCGGCAAGCGCATTGGTAATTTATTAGCCAAAAGGCTTTTTGTATTGATGGCGGTTATGGTGGTGGTATTTGGGGCATTAAGGCTAAGAGCCCAGCATATTCATCTGTTTTCGTTAGAGATCGGGGTATCGCTGCTGGTTGTTTGCTTTTTGCTGGCCTGCCTTTTTATAGTGTGGGGCACGGCGCAATGGCTAAACAGGATAGATGAGCAGCGCACTAAAGCCGAAGCTGAAGTTAAAAGAATGAATGCCCAATTGGAAAAAAGGGTTGAAGAGCGTTCATCGGCGCTGATCCATTCGCTGGATAAGCTGCAAAAAAGCGAGGAAAAATACCGCTCGCTTATTGAACAGGCATCGGATGCTATTTATATACTTGATGCGGGCGGAAATTTTACCGAAGTTAATGATAGCATGTGCAATATGGTGGGCTACGACCGCGATGAATTGCTGACCATGAATGTTGCCAGCCTGATAGACCCTGAACAGTTAAAAATAGACCCGCTTAATTACAGCAGGCTGGCCCCGCAAAAATCGAGGATACGCGAAAGAAAATTCATTAAGAAAGGCGGAGGCTTTATTGAGGTTGAGCTCAACATAAAGAAATTGCACGACCGGCGCATGCTTGCCATAGCCCGCGATATATCGCAGCGTAAAGAAATGGAGGCTGAACTGAAAAAGGCCGAACTCAAATTCCGCACCGTTGCCGATAAATCAATGGTGGGTATATATATTATACAACAAAAACGATTTCTGTACATTAACCCAAGGTTTGCCGAGATATTTGGTTATGAACCGGGTGAACTGCTGGGTGACTCTCCTTCTAAAAAAATAATAAGTGATGAATACAGAGGCCTTGTTAAAGAAAACATACGTGCCCGGATGGCGGGTGAAATGGAAAGTTTACACTACGAGGTAAAAGGAAAAAGGAAAGACGGCAGCAATAACTGGGTTGAATTTTATGGCAGCCATGTAATGCTTGAAAATGAACCTACCATAATAGGCTCCATGATTGATATTACAGAGCGTAAAATGGCCGAGGAACTGATACTGAAAGAAAAAGAGCTATCTGATACAATTATTAATAGCCTGCCCGGTGTATTTTACCTTAAAACCGATAAAGGGCAGTATTTGCGCTGGAACCGGAACCTGGAAAAAGTTACAGGCTGTACTTATGAGCAGATCAAAAACTCCAGGAATTTACAGTTTATTGCCGAAGAGGACCGTGAAAAGGTAGCCGCGAATATTGATAAGATATTTAGTGAGGGTTATTCATCGGTAGAAGTGAACGGATTGACGACAGATGGTGTAAAAATACCTTACCTGCTAACCGGCTCGGCTATAAATTACCAGGGGCATCGCTCCTATTTAGGCATAGGTATTGATATTACCCAGCGTGTAAAGGCTACAGAAGAACTGATCTTATCGGAACAAAAATACAAACTTTTGTTTGAAGATAACCCGCTGCCCATGTGGATGATAGCTAAAAACGACCTATCGATCATAGCCGCAAATAAAGCTGCTGCCATGCTGTACGGCTATAGTAACGAGGAACTGCTGAAAATGAACATCAGCGACCTAAGGCTGCCCGAAGATATGCAACAGATACAGAAAAATTACCTGATCAACCTGGACGATTCGCGGGATATGGGCGTTACCAAACACGTAAAAAAAGACGGCTCGATGATAGATGTGCAAATAATAGCGCATGATATTATTTTTGAAGGGCGCGAAATAAGGCTGGCGCATACCAACGATGTTACCGAAAAACTAAAAACCCAGGAAGCGCACCAAAAATCAGAGGCTAATTTGCAAACTATTTTAAACAGTACCGATACCGCATACGCCCTTTTAGACCGCGACCTACGGGTATTGGAGTATAACAATAAAGCATTGTACTTTGCCAGCCATGAATTTAACTTCGACTTGCAAAAAGGCGCGCCGGTGGCGGCAAATTCATCGCAAAAAAGGCTTTCAAAGTTTTTAAGCAATGCCCGCGCCGTATTGAACGGAGATGCTGTTAGTTACGAGGTTAATTACACCCAAACCAACGGGACAAACCTGTGGTATTATTTAAAGATGTTCCCGGTATCGAATAAAGAAAAAGAAATAATTGGCCTTATGGTAGCCGCTACCGATATTACCGAAAGGAAAGATGCCGAGCAAAGCCTGCGCCTGGCCTATGAGCATATACAAACGCATATCGACAGCATAAAGGAGATCACCTGGAAACAATCGCACCTGATACGCAGCCCGCTGGCCAACCTGAAAGGCCTGATGCCCTTAATGGAAACAGAACCCGATAATAAAGAGGTATTGGGCTATATTCAAGCCGAACTTGACCGCATGGATTCGGTTATTATTGATATGGCCAGGGAGGTAAATTAAACAGAGACGCAAAATCTCCTGCGCCTTGATTCTAATTTGCGAAATCAGCCGCCTGCTTTTAATTTGCGAAGTTTTAAAAACTTCGCAAATTTGTAACTGCTTGATTACAAGGTTTCAATTATTTATGATAACGACTTTTTTTCGCGAATCAGAGCTCTCTGTGAGAGATGTTGTTTCCATTTCATATCCTTCCGGGCTTTAGCCGAATATTTACTTTGTATCCGTCAAATCTTAGGCTAAAGCCAAAATCCCGCTCATACTATCCGTTGGCTGAAGCCAACGGCAATGACCAAAGACGCTCGGATTTTGTGTGAGAGCCAAACATCGCAACCGCGAGAGCGTGTCATTTCGAGTGAGGAACTTATATGAAGCCGGGCAAAGCCTGTTTTTCGTTTGAGGAGAAGCAAAGCCCCTTGATTTTAATTTGC
>Ga0302303_10001381_pt1 | contig 16020 bp, 10 predicted proteins | sample III_Palsa_E2_1_FD_194542 | JGI IMG/M metagenome (GOLD analysis project Ga0302303, IMG submission 194542) | Peat permafrost microbial communities from Stordalen Mire near Abisko, Sweden - III_Palsa_E2_1 | ecosystem: Environmental > Terrestrial > Soil > Palsa > Peat permafrost | place: Sweden... | reverse complement strand
GGATACTGTTCATGCGCAAGATGGGCGGACCATCGGGCGGCGGGGGCCCGGGGGGGATCTTTAATATCGGTAAGTCTAAAGCTACCCTGTTTGATAAAGGGGCAAAAGTGAACATCACCTTTAGTGACGTAGCGGGACTCGATGAGGCCAAAGTGGAAGTAATGGAAATCGTGGACTTTCTGAAGAACCCCAAAAAATATACCGCCCTGGGGGGTAAAATCCCCAAGGGAGCGTTGCTGGTTGGCCCTCCGGGCACGGGGAAGACACTGCTCGCCAAGGCCATGGCGGGTGAGGCGCAGGTTCCCTTCTTTTCCATGTCAGGTTCCGATTTTGTGGAACTTTTCGTTGGAGTCGGCGCCAGCAGGGTGAGGGACTTGTTTAAGCAGGCCCGTGAAAAAGCCCCTTGTATCATATTCATCGATGAAATTGACGCCATTGGTCGTGCAAGAGGAAGGAACGCCATGATGAGCAATGATGAAAGGGAGAACACCCTGAACCAATTGCTCGTGGAAATGGATGGTTTCGGCACCGACAGCGGGATTATTATTCTCGCCGCTACCAACAGGCCCGATGTGCTGGATACGGCGCTGCTGAGGCCAGGTCGTTTCGACAGGCAGATCACTATTGATCGCCCGGATGTCCGCGGACGGGAGGCCATATTTAGCGTACACCTGAAGCCCATTAAGAAGTCTGCGAAACTGAATATCAAAAAAATAGCCGAACAGACCCCTGGATTTGCCGGGGCGGATATTGCCAATGTGTGTAATGAAGCAGCGCTTATTGCGGCCCGTAAAGGTAAGTCAGAAGTAGAGATGGAAGACTTCCAGGATGCTATTGACAGGGTGATCGGAGGTTTGGAAAAGAAAAACAAGATCATTTCCCCGGAAGAAAAGGAAATCATCGCCTACCATGAAGCCGGCCACGCCATTTGCGGTTGGTTCCTGGAGCACGCTTATCCTTTGCTGAAAGTAACCATCGTTCCAAGGGGTACGGCTGCACTTGGGTATGCGCAATACACGCCGAAGGAGCAATATCTCTACAATACCGACCAATTGTTTGATCAGATGTGTATGACTTTGGGAGGTCGTGCATCAGAAGAAATCTTCTTTGGTAAAATATCCACCGGCGCCAGCAATGACCTACAACAGATCACAAAAATGGCTTATTCGATGGTAACGGTCTACGGGATGAATGAAAAGGTGGGAAATATCAGCTTCTACGATCCGGCTCAGGAAGGCTACTTTACAAAGCCTTACAGCGAAGACACGGGTAAGATGATCGATGAAGAAGTTAGAAAGCTGATTGAAAAGGCCTATATAGCCACAAAGAAATTACTGACGGACAAGAAGCCCCAAGTGGAAATCCTGGCAAAGGAACTGCTGAAAAAAGAAGTCCTCTTCCAAAGTGATGTGGAATTATTGATCGGAGAAAGGCCCTGGGAAGAAAAGAAACTCATTGAAGTGATAGAAACCCCTCCCCATGAAACGGTTCCTCCTGTAAGTCAGAACGGGGTTCCGGGCGAGACTATACCGGTTTCTTAGCGGCCACAAGAAAAACAAAATTTTGGCTCTTAATGAAGGTAACTTCTGCAAAGGAAAATATATTAAAAAGGATCAGGCAGGCACTGAGTAACCCAGTGCCTGTTCCTTTTCCTAATAGTGAAGGGGCCAATTCGCCCTATTTTACCAGCCAGGAATCACTGGAAGTGAAATTTGCAGAAGAGTTTTCCCGGCTGCAAGGGAAGTTTTTATACTGTGCCTCGCCGCAGGAGTTTTATGCCAGCTTGTATGCCCTGGTACAGGGCAGGCGTTGGCAAGAAAAGAAGTTATATTGCAGGGAAGAGGGACTGCGTGACATGCTGACGCCCCTGGAACTTACCTATACCGATGACCTGGCCGAATCATCCGCCAGTATTACCGGGTGTGAATATCTCGTTGCGAGGACGGGATCCATCTTCATGAGCAGCGCCCAGCAGAGCGGTCGTACTGCCAGCGTATATTCCCCCATTCACATTTGCATCGCCTATACTGATCAGTTAGTATACGATATCAAAGAGGGGATCCAGCGCATCAAGGAAAAATACCCCCAGCAAATGCCTTCCATGATCACCATGGCTTCGGGCCCCAGCCGAACCGCTGACATTGAAAAGACGTTGGTGGTAGGCATACATGGTCCCAAAGAAGTGTTTGTGTTTTTGATAGAACGCTAGAGACATGGAGATATTTAATAAGAAGATCTACTTTCTGTCCGATTTTCACCTGGGGGCTCCAGATCAGGCTTCCAGCCTGGCACGTGAAAAAAAGATCTGCCGTTTCCTGGATGAGATAGCACCGGATATTGACCAGTTGTTCCTGCTCGGAGACATGTTTGATTTCTGGTATGAATACAAGGACGTAGTGCCCAAAGGATATACCCGTATATTGGGTAAGCTGGCGGAATTGACGGACAGGGGCATCCCGGTCCATTTTTTTGTGGGCAACCATGATATGTGGATGAAGGGTTATTTCGAGCGGGAATTGAACATACCCGTCTACCATGAGCCCAAAGCGTTTGAATTAAAGGGAAAGAAATTTCTGATTGGACATGGGGACGGACTGGGACCTGGAGACTACGGCTATAAATTCATCAAGCGCATATTTCGTAACCCTGTTTGTCAGGGCCTGTTCGGGACATTGCACCCCTATGTGGGAATGGGATTGGCTAATTATTTCAGCAGGAAGAGCCGGGAAGCAACAGGGCAATTAACAGAGCGGGAGTTCCTCGGTGTAGACAAAGAATGGATACTGATCTATTGCCAGGAAGTACTGGCCCACCAATATTATGATTATTTTGTGTTCGGGCACAGACACCTCCCTATCGATTTTCCGCTTTCCGACAGCAGCCGCTATATTAATACCGGGGATTGGATACAATATGACAGCTATGCGGTGTTTGACGGTCAGTCTATGAACCTGCAATACTATACACCATGATCATCCGCTCATATTTATGGTTATGCCTGATAGGGAGTCTCCCCGCCCTGGCGGCACGCGCGCAATCGGGCGCACGGGCGGATAGCCTTTTGACACTGGTCAGGCAAACGCCATTGGCCGCTACGGATTTCTCTGTAGATAATTTGGGAAACCTGTATGTGATCACACCCGATAACCAACTCAGGAAATTCAATGCCAAGGGCGATTCCATAGGGGTGTATAACGAAGTAAAGCGCTACGGTACCCTGGGGGAGATCGACGTGACCAATCCCTTAAAACTGCTCCTGTTCTATCCGGATTTCATGACGATACTGGCCCTGGATAATTTTCTGAATCGCCTGTACAAGGTGGATTTGCGGCAGGCCGGAATTCTGCAGACGAGTACGGTGGCCCAATCCTATGATAATAATTTCTGGGTCTTTGATGAACAGAACGCCCAATTGAAGAAAATGAATGATCAGGGGCAGGCAATAATGACTTCCAATGATTTCAGGCAATTATTCGGGGAAGCGGTTCTTCCTACCGAGATCATCGACCAGGATGGACTCGTGTATCTCAACGACCCCGCCCAGGGGATTTACATTTTTGATTATTATGGGGGATTTAAAGTGAAGCTCTCGTTTAAGGGGGTCAGTGGCCTGAAAGTATTTGGGAAGAACATCTATGGGATCCGGGGGAACGAAGTGTTTTCTTACAAACCGGGCACCTTGCAGGAACAGCATCTCACATTGCCCTTTTCAGCAAAAGAGGCCAGTCGCATTCAAATTGTATATAATGGGATGTACGTCCTGAAAGGACAGCTGTTGTCTTACTATAGCCTACGCTAGAGGCGGCGGGCCAGAGGCGGCCCGGCCCGTGCCGGCAAATCAGAGGCGGGCTTTCAATTCCAGCAAAAAGGCCTTGATCTTTTCCAAAGACCTGACCATCTCCAATTTGGTTGAACCTTCGTGATTATGGGTCTTCAGGTATTCTTTCGCCCCTTCAATTGTAAGCTTCTTCTGCCGGAGCAGAAAATAGATCAGTTGAATGGTCTTTACATCTGCCGGCGTGAAATACCGGTCACCCTTTTTATTTTTTCGGGGGCGGATCTCACTAAATTCAGTTTCCCAAAAACGAATTAAGGACGTATTTACTTTGAACATTCCTGCTACTTCTCCAATACCATAATATTGTTTTTGAAACAAAATATCATCCTCCGGTATTTCCACCAAGTCGGCCATGGCCGCGAGCTCCTTCACTGACTTGCGGCCCCTCAGACCTTTCGATGCTGCCTTTGGGGAAGGCCCTGCCGGAACAACCGGGTCGGCTTTGCTGTTTTCGGGTGCTTCATCCCCGAAAGAAAAAGCGGTTTGTTGATGTGCCATGGTAATTAATCAAAACTTTGATTGCTGGCCTTGGATAGTTTAAGTATCCGGTCAAATTGTTCCGGGGAAAGGTCGTTATAAAAGAAGTAGATAGGGTCTACAGGCGTGCCATTCTTGTGTACTTCATAATGACAATGGGGGCCGGTTGATTTCCCGGTGCTACCTACCCATCCAATCACGTCTCCCCGCTTGATACTTTGGCCTGGGCGCACCTTTACCTTATACATATGTCCGTATAAGGTTTCATACCCATATCCGTGATTAATGACCACATGGTTGCCATATCCCCCGTCCGTAAAGCCCGCCGTTACCACCGTACCGTTGGCAGTGGCATAGATCGGGGTTCCCTGGGGAGCAGTAAAATCAAGGCCCGCATGGAATTTAGTAGTCTTGTAAATAGGATCTATACGGTAACCATAGCCGGAAGCAATTCTGGTAAGGTCTTTATTACTGACCGGTTGAATGGCGGGGGTGCACGCCAACAACTGTTGCTTGTTGGCTACCATTTTTGCAATTTCGTCATACGACCGCTTCTCGTAAGTCATCCGGTTAGCCAAAAAACTCATGGACTGTGCAATGGAAGTCGCCATTTCATCGTCTCCCATGCTTTCCACCAACTTATGCTCCGCCTCTGATACCATAGCCTTTTCCCTGGCGCTGTCAGGTATAGGGCTTGCCTCAAATATGGACCTGTAAACCTGGTTATCTCTTTTTTCAAGGTCCCCCATTTGGGATTTCAACTTGGCAAGCTCCGAATTCAGCTCATCATAGTGCTCATGCACGGCGTTCATCTGGGCTAGCACAATCTTCTCTTTGGGGGAGGGAACGTACTGAAAGGCAATGGATACAATGATCAATCCTGTGACAAAAACGGCAGATAGAAAGCCCAGTATTCTAAGCAGTTTCACCCTTAAGGGCGTCACCAGCTTTTCATACCGGAGCGTGTTGGTATTATAGTAATACTTTATTTTCTTCATGACCTATCCCAGGATTGCCTTGGAAGCAAAATTCGAGCCTAATTGAGTACCTTTGCACCTTCATAATCAGTTCGAAAGAAAGCAAATATAAGGTTCACACTACAAAAGTCAATATAATTTGCGGCCATGATGACCAGCGCAACCATTCGAAATACTTTCCTTGATTTTTTCCGTTCCAAGGGGCATGTAATTGTCCCTTCCGCCCCTATCGTGATTAAGAATGACCCCACGCTGCTTTTCACTAATGCGGGAATGAACCAGTTTAAAGATTATTTCCTTGGAAACCGCAAGCCGGAACATCTCCGCGTCGCGGACACCCAAAAATGCCTTAGAGTGAGCGGAAAGCACAACGATCTCGAAGAAGTGGGCGTGGATACTTACCACCACACTATGTTTGAAATGTTGGGCAACTGGAGTTTCGGGGACTATTTCAAAAAGGAAGCCATCGCCTGGAGCTGGGAGCTACTGACAAATGTGTACGAAATTCCCAAGGATCGGCTATACGTGACCGTATTCCAGGGTGACGATAAAGAAAATCTGCCCAAAGATGAGGAGGCTTTTCTCTACTGGAAACAGTATATCGCAGAAGACAGGATATTGCTGGGAAACAAAAAGGATAATTTCTGGGAGATGGGAGATGCGGGTCCTTGTGGCCCATGCTCGGAAATCCATGTAGACTGCCGGAGCGATTCGGAGCGCGCAGTCACTGAAGGCAGCGCCCTGGTGAATGCAGACCATCCCCAGGTGATTGAAATATGGAACAATGTATTCATGCAGTTTAACCGCCTCAAAGACGGCAGCCTGGAATCTTTGCCGGCCCGTCACGTGGATACGGGGATGGGATTTGAGAGGCTTGTCAGGGTGATTCAGGGGAAATCTTCCAATTACGATACGGATCTGTTTACTGGTACGATAGCCATGACTGAAGTATTGACGGGGAAGCATTATGCCCAGGACGACAGCAAAACATCCGTCGCATTCCGCGTAATAGCAGACCATATACGGGCTATTGGATTTACCATCGCGGACGGACAATTGCCTTCCAATACGGGGGCGGGATATGTGATCCGCCGGATATTGCGCAGGGCTGTGCGGTATTATTATTCTTACCTTGATTACAAACAACCACTTCTGTTCATCCTTATGGAAGGGCTTGGGGAGCAATTTTCTGCGGTTTTCCCGGAATTGAAAGCCCAAATGGGGTTTGTAACCAGGGTGGTAAAAGAGGAAGAAGAAGCCTTCCTGAGAACGTTGGAGAAGGGATTGACAAAAATGGACGACATCGTTCGTACGGCACGGCAGCCGGAGGGCGGCACGGTGAATGGAAAAGCTGCTTTTGAATTATACGATACCTATGGTTTCCCCCTTGACCTGACAAGGTTGATCGCCGCGGAGAATGGCCTGCAAGTAGATGAATCCGGTTTTGAAGCGGAGATGAAGCAGCAAAAGGAAAGGAGCCGGGCAGCTACTACGCTGGACACGGGGGATTGGATTGTGTTGGATAAAGTCGGGGGATCACATTTCATCGGATACGACACGCTGGAAACCGTCACAGGCGTCACCCGGTACCGCAAGATCAAATCAAAAGGCAAAGAATCCTATCAACTTGTACTGGAAAATACCCCGTTTTATGCAGAAAGCGGCGGACAAGTGGGAGACAAGGGGGTCTTGTTATTTGGGGATGAGCACCTGCCCGTTGAAGATACCCGTAAAGAAAATAACCTTATCGTTCAATTTGTTCCCCGCCTGCCCAATTCCCTCGAAGGAGAAGTGATCGCTAAAGTGGATAGCTCCCTTAGAAAGGCCACCGAAGCCCATCATAGCGCAACGCACCTGCTGCATGCGGCGCTCAGGTTGGTGTTAGGCAAACACGTGGCGCAAAAAGGATCATTGGTGAATGCAGAATACCTGCGTTTTGACTTTTCCCATTTTGCCAAGGTGACAGACGAGGAACTGGCCAGGGTGGAAGCCATCGTGAATGAGAAGATCAGGGAAAACATACCGGTGGTCATACGCGAAATGCCAAAGGAAGAGGCCATTGGTCTGGGAGCTATGGCCTTGTTTGGAGAAAAATACGGGGACACTGTCCGTGTCGTCATTATAGACCCGGCCTATTCCATTGAACTCTGCGGAGGCACTCATGTGGGCCGAACCGGAGAACTGGGATTCTTTAAGATACTGGCGGAAAGTGCCGTAGCTGCAGGGGTGCGCCGAATAGAAGCCGTGGCCGGGGTAGCTGCCGAACGCTATCTGCAGGATCAACTTGGACAAGTAAAGGTGATCAGGGAATTATTGAAAAATGCCAAGGAGCCCGCCAGGGCACTGGAGACCCTGATCCAAGAAAATACGGACATCCGTAAGAAACTTGAACGTCTGGAGGCGAAACAGTTGTCGGCTCTTTCCTCGGAATTGGCGGCCAAGGTGCAACACCTGAACGGACTGCAGTTTATTGGGGAATTGGTGGAATTGGGTAGTGCTGACGCCCTCAAGAAAGTATGTTTTGACCTGAAGCCCCAGCTTGATAAATTCAATCTTCACCAATACCTGGTAGTGCTCGCCGCCAATATTGACGGCAAAGCTGGAGTAGTTGTGATGGTGGATGATACGCTCGTAGCGTCCAAAGGTTGGGAGGCCCCCAAAATTATCAGAGAACTGATCGCTCCGCTTATCAACGGAGGAGGAGGAGGGCAAAAGACCCTGGCTTCGGCGGGCGGCCAAGATACATCCAGGTTGCCAGCGGTGATCGCGGCTGTTCATGGATGGCTTGAAGCGCAGTAGCGGGTGTTTCGCCGGCGGGGCTAATATTTAACATATCCGAAACTTTTCGTACTACGAAACTTTTCTTACATTTGGTGGGTAAACCAACATTTCATCATGCTAAATACCCATCGACGTATGCAACGACTTGTATTTTTTATGGCTACAATAGCCACTTTGACGGCCTTTTCCGCAAAGGCCCAGAATGAGGATGCAGCTCCCAAAGCACAAAAGGCACCCAGGGAAATAATCATTAAAAAGGGAAAATCCGGGGAAAATGGAAAGACGGTGATCGTTATTGACGGAGATAAAGTAACCGTTAACGGGAAACCTTCGGATCAATGGGACGATGGGAGTGTTGTCATTATCCCGGATATGGGTCCTGACATGGCCCGCCTGGGAAAGAAAATGAAAGAAATGAAGGAGATGAAATTCAATTTCTACACAGACAGAATGGAATTGGGCGAAAAAGTTCGCCTGGGTGTATATACGAAGGAGAATGAAAAAGGTGCGGAAGTCGTCCGTGTAAGTGACAGCAGTGCGGCCTTTAAGGCAGGATTGAAGGAGGGCGATATCATCACTAAGGTTAACGACTCCCCCATTTCTGATCCTGAAGCCCTATCCAAGGCTATTCATTCCCACGAACCCAACGAGCAGGTGACGATAGCCTACATAAGGGGTGGCACGGAATCGACAGCCAAGGTTACCCTGGAAAAGCCCAAGGAACTGGTCATCAAGAACCTTATGTTCAGGCCGGGTATGGAATTGAAGATGGACGGGTTCAGGGACTTTAAGCGGAGGCCCAGGTTAGGCGCCAATATCCAGGATACGGAAGATAATAGCGGCGTCAAGGTCATCCAGGTGAACCCTGAGTCGCCTGCAGCCAAAGCGGGTCTGCAAAAGGACGACGTGATCACGTCTATTTCGGGCCAAAAGGTGACTGATGTAAATGGAGCCATGGATGTGCTGAATGACAATGAGGACAAGAACAATTATACCATTGTCGTAAACCGTGCGGGAAGTACCGTGACCCTGGAAGTGAAGATTCCGAAGGAGCTTCATACGGGATCGTTGTAATCCGCGGGCCCAATCATCGCGGAATTTATTGGGCCCGCGGATTACCGCTAATGATGGCCCTTCGGGCGGGGCGCCTGTGGCGCCCCATCTTCGAAGGTTAATAATAATCGAGGGGGCCATGCGCCCCCTTTTGTTTGGTGCATTTCGCTTAGTTTTGTGGGCATGTCTTTATCAAGTACAGATCAGTATGACGCGGTAATCGGGCTGGAAGTGCACGTACAGTTGCTGACGGATAGCAAACTCTTTTCCGGGGACAGCGCAGTCTTTGGCGCCGCGCCCAATACTCATGTCAGCCCCATTACCCTGGGGCATCCCGGTACGCTTCCCAGGATGAACCGTAAAGCCATTGAGTACGCCGTAAAACTGGGACTGGTCCTGCAGTGTGATATCGCCCGCCGAAATTATTTCGCCCGTAAACATTATTTCTATCCTGACCTGCCGAAGGGATACCAGGTAACCCAGCATACGACACCGATTTGCCATAAGGGCAGGGTACTCATACCTACCGCGTCCGGAACCCGGCCTGTTCAGTTAAACAGGATCCACATGGAAGAGGATGCAGGGAAAAGTATGCATGACCAGGATCCTGACTATAGCTTTGTGGATTATAATCGGGCAGGGGTTCCTTTATTGGAAATTGTAACAGAACCGGATCTGCACAATGCGGATGAAGCAGCGGCTTATCTGACGGAACTCAGAAAGATAGTGAGGCACCTGGGTATTTGCGACGGGAATATGGAAGAGGGAAGCATGCGTTGTGATGCTAATATTTCCATACGCCCCAAGGGGAGTACGCAATTAGGGACCAAGGTGGAAGTAAAGAATATGAACTCCATCCGTAATGTGAGAAAAGCTATTGAGTTTGAAATTGGCCGACTGGTAGATCTGGTGAATGCGGGCGGCACGGTGATACAGGAGACGCGCAGCTTCGACTCAAGTAATGATACTACCTTCTCCATCCGAACCAAAGAACACGCGGAAGATTACCGGTACTTTGCCGAGCCTGATCTTACTCCTTTTAAGATTACGGAAGCTTTCCTGGAATCTGTAAGGGCATCCCTTCCCTTGCTGCCGGACCAACTGTTCGAACGCTATACGAGTGAGTTGCAGTTGTCGGCATATGATGCGCAGGTCATCAGTGATGACGCCGCATTGAGTTCCTACTATGAAGCGCTGATTGAAGAAACAAATGCATATAAGGCGGCGGCCAATTGGTTGCTGGGCCCCGTTAAATCCTATTGTAATGACAGGCAGATCCGTGTGGAGGATTATCCCCTGACAGTCAAACAACTTGCCGGCGTTATTGAATTGATAGAGGAAGGGAAGGTCAATTTTTCAGTTGCTTCTTCCCGGATAGTGCCTTATATGATGGAGAATGGGGGAATAACTTCCCTGGAAGCCGCTACCCGACTGAATGTGCTGCAAGACTCCGATGAAGGGAATATATTACCCCTGATAGAGGAGGTATTGCAAAGTATGCCGGATAAAGTAAAGGAATACCATAAGGGAAAGAAGGGCTTGATCGGGCTGTTTGTCGGGGAAATTATCAAGCGCTCAAAAGGAAAGGCTGACCCGAAAGTAGTTAATCAATTGCTGGCCGAAAAGCTGAGATCGGGAACCCAATGATTTTTAAAATGCAAATGACGTACATGAAAAAATATACAGGAATAATCATACTGGCCCTTGGTTTAGCCTCTTGCCAGCACCACAATGGCAAGTTTACTGTATCCGGGACCGTTTCCGGTTTACCGGTAAAGGAAGTATACCTGACGACCATTCCCCTGGATAACAAGCCTGTCCTGATCATGGATTCTGCCAGTGTGCAGAATGGGAAATTTGAACTGAAGGGACCCGGTGGAGAGGAACAGTTATACAGGGTAATGTTCGGGGACCCGAATAATGCCCCCTTTGCGGGAGTAATCAGTGACGAATCCTCCGTGGATATTGCCATGGACGGAACCCAGGACGGAAAGTATGCGGTCAAGGGATCGCCGGCTTCTGAGAGATACAGAGTCCTAACCGATTCCCTAAGAGTATTACTGGAAGGTATCCAGCAAATAAAAGAGGCGCTATCGAAGAGTAATGATACTTCCGCGGCCAGCCAATTGCTTGCTGATCAAAAGGTCAACACATTTTATAGCTATTTGGCCCAGACCGCGAAGGAAGACCCCAGCCCGGTTATTGCCGCCTTTGCCCTGAACTTCTATGGGATCGGTGCGGATCAGCAAAGCGCCGCCTCTTACGGAGTAGATACCAAATCTTATGATGTCGCCTCCCTGTCTTCCATTTCTGATGCCCTGGTTAAGAAATTTCCCGGTAATAAAAATGTGGCGGCCACGATAGCAGGGATACAACACTTATTAAATGTCCCAAGGGTGGGCGCTATGGCTCCCGATCTTTCCCTTCCTGACACCAGCGGGAAGGTCACCAGCCTGAGCAGCTTCAGGGGCAAATATGTCCTGGTTGATTTCTGGGCTAGTTGGTGCGGGCCCTGCAGGGGAGAAAACCCCAATGTTGTCAAAGCCTATCAGCAGTTTAAGGGTAAGAATTTCGCGATCGTAGGTGTTTCCCTGGATCAGAAAAAGGACGAATGGCTGAAAGCGATCCACGACGACCACCTGACCTGGACACATATCAGTGACCTGCAATTCTGGCAAAGCAAGGCAGTAGAGGCATTCCAGTTTAACGGAATACCCTATAACGTACTCCTGGACCCCCAGGGCCGTATTATAGCCACGAGTCTGAGAGGGGATGCGCTGGAAGAGAAATTGAATTCGGTATTGCAATAAGCCGCCATATAACGCAAAGAAAAAGGCTGCAAGCGCAGCCTTTTCTTTTGTTTGGGTGTTCTTGCACAGGTTAGCATTCGGGTCGATCCCCGCGGGTGCAATTTATTGTAAACCAGCGAGTATATAGGCTTGAATGGCCCGCAGCGCCGGCTAATTTCCGTTATCAGAGAAATGATTGCAAAGATTTTTAAAACAGAATATTGGAGTGAATGACTTTCGGTAGGGCTTACGCAACCCTATCCTCCAGATGTTATTTGGTTGTTAACAGGAGACTGTGCAAATGTAATTAGAAAAAAATGTAGTAACAAATAAAATTAGGGTCACACTTCTTAAAAAAAAGAGAAAAAAGAGGGCCGGCTGGAGAATTCCAGCCGGCCCTTTGAAAAGATATAAGATCTTGTTGGTTATCAGTATCCGGAATTTTGAACACAATTTGGGTCCGTTAATGTTTGGGTCTGGGGTATGGGGGCAACCCTTCTAAAGTCTCCGTAAGGAATTTGCTGAATAGCGGCATAATCGGCGCTACGGTCGATAGGCCACTTGAGCCGGTTAAGGTCGAAAAATCGGTCTCCTTCAAATGCCAGTTCTTTCCTTCTTTCCTGGATGATATCCGAGGTTAGTTGACTACCCGTGGAAGCGTATGTTAATGAAGGGTCTCTTTGGGCCATCAGCGTGTTCAGATACCCCTGGGCAGCGGTCGGATTGGAAGTTACGGATGCTTCGGCAGCAATCAGGTAGATATCACTGAGACGCAAGACCTTTGAATTATCCTTCTGTTGGGTGTTGACGGCATTTGGGTATTTATAGACGAATCCATTGCCGTCTATCAACAAACCCCGTACGTCTGTCGGTGAATAAAGCGCAACAAGGTCGCTGGAACAAAGCAAATCACCATATACCTGCGGACTATATTGTCCATCCAGGCCATTGCTTCCATTATTATTTATTTTATCAAAGGATACTTCAAACAGGGTTTCCACAAAGTCTGTCCTTGGGGTGGAGTTAGCCCAAAAGGCAAGATAATTGGCGCCGCCATTGCCTGGTGCCAATAGGGTAAACCCGCTACTATTGATTACATCCACCGCAAGGGGCAGGGCGTCGGTACTGTCTCCCATGTACATATATACTTTTGCCAGCAAGCCTTCTCCAGCATAGTGACTGAATTGGCTGGAATTCGTATAAATGGTCATAAGGGTGTCTGCGGCCTCCAGATCGCTTACGATCTGTGAGAAAACCTGGCTGACCGTACTCCTGGCGGGCTTGTCATAAGGAGCTGAAGTGAGGACCAATGGAACGCCCGGGGAAGAGGGAGCATCGGTAAAGGGCTTGGCGTAAAAGTCGACCAGGTAGAAATAAACCAATGCCCGGATGGCCAGGGCTTCGCCTTTATATTCATTCACATTAACATCCGCTGTCAGGGTATCGTTGATGATATTGTTACATCTCAGGATTACCGTATAAGCATCAGCCCAGGTACCTGTAATGGTTGCATCCTGCACTGTTACCGAATAAGTATATTGGGGAATATAGTATCCGTAGTTGTTGGGGTTCACGAAAATATTGTCTGCCATCAGGTCCCCGATGATCGGCAGGCTCGCCCCCCAAAGGTTAATGGATTTCAGCCCGGAATAGGCTCCTTGTAAAGCGGTTTGCATCCCGCTTTCAGTACTCAGGGCCTGTCCCGGGGATGTAGAATCGGAGGGTGATGACTGAAGGAAATTCTTTGAGCAGGAACTGACCAGGAATAGAGCAGCCAGCAATAATAGCGAAGGTGTATTTGGAATGGATAGTTTCATAATAATTCGTTTTATAGGATTAGAATCCCAGTTTCAGGCCGGCAGAAACCGTTTTAGGAATGAAGACCTCCAGATTGGCCGTACTCGCTATGCCTTGTTCCGGATCGTAAGGGAGGTTCTTATCTTTTACCAATGTCCAAAGATTAGTACCCCTTACATAGAATACAAGGTTGCTGATATGCATCTTTGAAGTCAATGTTTTAGGAAGGGTATATCCAAATTCCAGGTTACGAAGCCGGACATAGTCTCCTTTATAGAGGAAACGGGTCGAATTTCCGTTGGAGTTGGATGTATTGTACGCTACGAACTTGGGGACATTTGTCTTTTGTCCAGGGGTCTGCCATGCTTTCGTCTCTATGGACAACTCATTGGAATTAAAGGAGTACCCATCACTTTCGAGATAATAAGCCCAAGAGTCGTACACATAATTACCTAAATTATAATAGAACATGAAAGACAGGTTGAACCCTTTGTAGGTAAACGTATTCGTGAGACTTCCAAAGTATTTGGGAGAAGCGGAGTATTTAGAAACAGGCACTGCTGTGTTAAAATCGCTGGTGGTCGCTTTCTTGGTTCCGTCCGTGTACCAGAGCGGATTTCCGTTGGAGGGATCTACGCCAGCCCACTGCCTGAGATAGTAGGTTTGTATATCTTGTCCCTGGCTGATCAGGAAGTATCCATTGGGTACAGCCTGCCCCTGGTAGAGTTGGGTTACCTTGTTCGTGTTATGGGAAAAGTTGCCATTGATCTTCCAGCTAAAGTCTCTCGTTAATACCGGCGTGCCACCCAGGGCGACTTCAATCCCTTTGTTCGTCATACTTCCGATGTTCTCATTCTGGGAGGGGTAACCTCCGGAGGGGGGCAACGGCACCTGGACCAGCAGGTTTGTTGTCTTACGACTGTAATAATCCACCGTACTGGTTATCCGGTCTTTTAAAAGGCCGAAATCCACTCCTGCATCAAATGGCAGATTCTTTTCCCAGGTCAGGTTAGGATTGCCCAGATTGTTGGGGCCACTGCCGGGGGCTTCGTTGTAGTGGAAGCTACCCGGTGAAGTGATATAAGGATCGTTTCCATAACCGTAAGTGGCCAGGGAGGTATAGTTTCCGATTCCGCTGGAATTTCCATTGGCTCCATAGGAGGTCCGGAGCTTTAGGAGGCTGATAATATGGGAGTCTTTTAAAAAATCCTCATTGGTAACATTCCATGATGCCCCTACGGAGTAAAAATCGCCATACCGGTCATTTTCTCCAAACTTGGAAGAACCATCCCTCCGCACACTTGCGCCAATGATGTACTTATCCTTGATATTCAAATCCCCAAACGCAAATAACGAAACCACGGAATAGCCGGAGGGGAGAGAATAAGCATTTGTGGGAGTGGCTCCCACCCCCGCATAGGTAAGAGTGGGGATATTGGGCAATACCGTATTGCTGGCGCTGAGGTTATAATATTTATACAGGTTGGATTCATATCCGGCTTTAGCATCGATGTTGATGTCTTTTGCTTTATTAAGAGCAGCGGTATATTCCAGGGTATTGGTCCATATCCAGTTGAAGACCCTTGTGTAAGCGGAAACTGCCAATCCTTGGGTACTGAATCCATCCCCGTAGGCTGGATTATTGTAATTGTTTTCTTCGAGGTCAAGGAATTCGGCTCCAAACAGGCTGGTTAATTTAAAATGGTCAAGGAACTTTATTTCCCCGGAAACATTCCCTCTGAGATTCAATTGACCCAGGCGGAACTTATCCAGTTTGGCAATCGCCAGTGGATTGTATTGGGCGCTGATCCCGGTGGGGGAAAACTCGGGTGTATTATAGTTTATTGTACCGTCCGGGTTGTAAGGGTGCAGGCTGGGCAATAGGAAAAACGCTGCCCCTACAGGGTTGGCAAAGGCACCCCCATTGCTAGGTGTAAGCTGATATCCAAAACCTCCGGCTAGGTTGGAATTGAGTGTAAACCAGTCTTCGGCCTTGTGGGTGACGGACAGATCGCCATTCCAGCGCTTGAAGTCGGTGGCTATCGTAGTCCCCGTCTGGTGGAAGTAGCCGCCGGAGGCATATACAGTCGTTTTATCATTCCCGCCGCTCAGGCTGAGATTATATTGTTCCTGAGCCCCCTTTCGGGTGACTTCATTGATCCAATTGGTATTCTGCCCATTTCCATAGAGCAGGTAAGTGGACATAATTGAATTAGCAGAATCGGCGGTAATCCCTCCAGTAGGATCGGAATTGATCAACCCGATACGGGTCATGTTGAATAACTGGTCCGAAGTCATCGGCTGGTTA
>Ga0302303_10001379_pt1 | contig 16043 bp, 18 predicted proteins | sample III_Palsa_E2_1_FD_194542 | JGI IMG/M metagenome (GOLD analysis project Ga0302303, IMG submission 194542) | Peat permafrost microbial communities from Stordalen Mire near Abisko, Sweden - III_Palsa_E2_1 | ecosystem: Environmental > Terrestrial > Soil > Palsa > Peat permafrost | place: Sweden... | reverse complement strand
CACCGTTCTTAAGGTCTATGCAGACGGCGAGATCGACTACCGCCTCAAGGGGGTCTATGTCCGGACCACCGCTACCTGGACCTATAAAGCTCCGGCGGGGGCAGACGACACTTACGCATCTGCGATGCGGGGCAGCAAGGCCAGCCTGTTGATCGTGCAGGACTCGGCACAACAATATCACTCTACCCTGTATATCGAGCCCGTAAGCAAAGACCCGTCCTATGAACAAATGCTGACGACCGGGTTCGCTGCTCTGCAGGCCAGGTACCCCGGTATTACCTTGAAGAAAGAAGGAACCCGCTGGGAAGTCGTCATCCCCGATAGCTACAAGGAAGGACATGAGGCCCATTTCGCGCGGGTGACGCAGAAATTCCTGGAATATGTGAAGAACAATGATATGCCGGCATGGGAAGTGCCTAATATGATCGCCAAATATTATACGACCACCAGGGGGCTGGCACTGGCCAGAAAACATGATTAACGGTTAAAGCTTATCATATGAGATCGATCTTCTTGTCTGCTGCTGTTATTGGCCTTGCCACTGCCGCCGGTCTTCCGTTGATGAGCCATCATCAAGCCGGTCCAAAGGTATCGGCTGCGGATACCCTGACTTCAGGGGTCCGCGAATGGGATACCGAAAAGGTCAGCAGCTCCGGCCAGCGAGAAATCCGGCTGGTGCTGAAAGGGGCGACACACGATCTATCTCTGCTGGACATCCGCGCGATCACGTTGAATACCGGTCAGACAATGTCAACCAGTACCGATAACGCCGATGATCTGCTGATCATGAAGGAAGGTGAGCTGACCATCACGGACGGCGGCATCACCAAACAGCTGGGGCCGGGTGGCATCGCGCTTTTACCCGCCGGACAGGTGTACCACACAGCTTATAAAGGAACTACAGCGGCAACCTGGTATCTCTTCCGATTCGTATCCCGATCGCCCGATGATAGTAGCCGCACACAGCAGCCCTTCTTGTTAGACTGGCCGGAGATGACGATGAAAAAGACGGATAAGGGCGAAAGCCGCCAGATCTTCAGCCAGCCCACCCCCTGGCTCACCAAAATCGACATGCACGCCACCACCCTCAACCCCGGCGAAGTCAGCCACCTTCCGCACATCCACCGGGCCGAAGAGATTATCCTGATGCGCTCCGGTCACGTACAGATGTATATCAACGGCCAGCACTATCCCGCCGCCGGCGGTGACCTCGTCTTCCTGGCCTCCGGCAATCCCCATGCCCTGGAGAACAAGAGCCCGGACCGGTGTGAATACTTTGCCCTGCATTGGCAGCAATAGTTCCCCTTACCGCCACAATACGGCAAACACTCCGCCGTTTATGTCGAAACCCCTATCGATATGAAGTACCTATACGCCACACTGATGCTCCTGGCCGCTTTCATCCCCGCATTTTCCCAAAAAACAGGACAAACCACAGGCATACCCCTGGATCATCACCGACCGGATATATACCAGTGATAGCACCGCTGCCGCCGTACTCGAATATAATGGCAATAAAAAGTCCATAGGCTTTATCAGCCAGAACGGTACCGTCGATAAAGAAGTGCACCTGGGGGGCTCCAATATCGTGGGTCTGGGCAAATGGAAAGGCAATATCCTCTGCTTCTATACAGAAGAGACCGAAAATACCCACAAAAAAGGCATCCATGCCGTCCTGGTAGATGGCAAGACCCGATCCCTCCTTACCGACAAGGTGGTCTACAGCAATCCGGGCGATCACCAGTTGGATCTGATCATGGGAAAAGATGCGGAGGATAATTTTCACTACCTGCTGCTGCGCAATACCGACACCAAGGTGGGCTTTATGCATCCCATCGATTACTGGCAGAACGAACACATGCAAAGAACGACCGGCTTGACCGAGTTGTACCTCTCCGATCAATTACAGCCCACGTCGAAAGAATTGTCCAGCTCCGGCATCGGTGGTGATTTCCTTAGCAGCTTCACGGACACAAAAGGTCAGCTGATCTTCCTTTCCTTTGCCAAGGACCAGCTCGTTGCAGAAAGATTCAGTCCTGACGGACAATTGCAGCAGAAACTGACGACTCCTCTTGATTATACTCCGACTGGCTTCAATTTCCTCAGAATATGGGCCGGCCAGCTCGACCCGGCCAACAATAATATTCTGACCTTTAATATGGCCCACTACACGCATCACGCGTGGCTTTCGTTATTTGTCTTTGATTTTTGGGACCGGGAAGATAGTCTTTCAGCAAAAGGATGAGCTGAATAAAGATTATTTCCGGGCATTCAAAGACAACCCGGATCTGACCAGCACAAAACATTTTAAATCAGTGGACGAGCTCAAACCGGACAATATCGTCTATACCAAAGACAGGCTGGTCGTATTCAATGAGATCCGGTACGATTTCTGTCCGGGACAGAATGCGGCATGCCGGCAGGACGCAGAAGGCGTTATCGTTTCGATCTATGACAGACAGCAATATCATTTACTCCACCAGTTTTTTCTTGACAGATGGTTTGAATGTAAATTCGGTGTCGGCCGCGGCCTTTCCTACGCCGTCCGCGACGGGAATATCCATGCGTTCGGTTGCGAAAATTTCCACAGCTTCGCTTATCAATACGGAAATTTCTATTATGTGATCGACCCGGAAAAAAATATCGCCGAAAAGAAGACACCGGATTGGGGCCCGACTCCGCAGTCAGATCCGATCGATACCCAGAGTATCATGTGGTTTCGCAACTCCATCCTGAGGGTTAACACAGGCGAAGGGCTTCTCCTGGGATCCAACTTCCACACTTACCTGGTAAAAGTCAATTATTAGGCATCTATCCGTAATTTTACCTACCCGTCAGGGTAAACCGCGATATGAAGCCTAAATTACTAAAAGTCCCGAAGACCCCCGCGCATTCCTTTAGCGTGCGGGAAGACCGGGATCGCTATATCAATAATCGCTGGCACTACCACGTCGAAGTCGAACTGATTTTTTTCCATCAGGGCAGCGGCACCCAATTCGTCGGCGATCATATCAAACGCTTTCAACCCGGCGACATTATCCTCGTAGGGTCCAACCTACCCCATTACTGGCGGTTCGACGATACCGTATCCGGCGACCCCTCAGCATCTTCCGGCACCGCGGCTCCTTCGCCCGCCGGCCCCGGAGCCACTTCACTCCCCCCCTCGACCAATCCCGTCCATTCCACCGTCATCCATTTTACCGAAAATTTCTGGGGCGATGCATTCCTGGACCTGCCCGAGACCAAGCCCATACGCAGCCTGCTGGAAAAAGCCCGGCGGGGCATCCTCATCAGTGCTAAAGAAGAAGAAAATATCCCGGCATTGATGGAAAAGATCCGTCTGTCGGAAGGGGTCGGACGCATTATCGCCCTGATGGAGTGCCTGTCCGCCTTCGCCGCATCGGACCGCCTCCAACTCTTGTCTTCCATCGGCTTTCGCCCTGATTTTTCCGACTCGGAACATGACAGGATCAATGCCATCTATGACTATACTTTCCGCCATTTTACACAACAGATCTACCTCGACCAGGTAGCCGCAGTGGCCGGCCTGGTGCCAAATTCCTTTTGCCGGTATTTCAAGTCACGCACCGGAAAGACCTATACCCAGTTCCTCACCGAGATCCGTATCGGGCACGCCTGCAAACTCCTGCTCGATAACCGGATCAGCATCAAACAGCTCTGCTTCGAGAGCGGTTTCAATAACTTCACCTGCTTTCACAAAAACTTCCGGCTGCTCACGGGAAAAACCCCGCAATTGTACCTGAAGGAACATCGGATCGCTTAATTTCAAAAAATATAAAATCGGTTTTTCCAAATTTTATACCGATTTTATGCCAATTATTAACAATTTAATAACTAAAAACAACATCTAGACAATCTAGAATGATTAGACTAGACGTAATATATTATTTGGTCTGGTGTGGACAAATAAATACCTTTGTCCTGCATTACTTTAAACATGGCTGTACTAATCGAGATTAAGGACGATCATATTAAGGATTTGATTGATTTCTATTCAATGAAGCAAAAATCGTTGAAGGAACAAATTTCAAAATTGGAGAAAGATTTGAAAGATGTATCAGCAACAATATCGCAGTTAAAACAGAGAAATGTTGACCCACTGACTTCGACAGTAGCTCTTTTAACTGATTTGGAAATTTTTTCTCCCAAATGGCCTTGGATAAAAAAGATTGCTTTTGCCATTAAAGAAGCAGGAAAATCAGTAACAACTAAAGAAATAGTCGAAATCTTAAATGTTTATGATCCAAAAAATGAAGAGGAAACAAAATCAGCTATTAAAAGTGTTTCATCAACTTTAAGTGTAAAGTCAGGAAAGTATTTGGAAAAACGTGAATTCGTTAAGAGCATGACAGATACTGGAGAATTTGCCTACGATGTGTGGAAAGAAAACAAGGATTTAGAAAAAGAAATAAATAATAATTTTGGTAGTAATATAACCATCGATGAACTTCCTTTCTAAGTTAGTCGGTAAACTATAATACCTTAATTGGATACCGCTAAATGCAAACGCACCCTTTCGGGTGCGTAATCTACAGATACTATCTGTAGGGTTGTGCTATTGCAAAGGTACAAAAGATAATTACTACTGCAAAATGAAACGCTTGAATGTATATGTTGATGGTTTTAATCTGTATTTTGGTATGGTAGATGCCGGCTATCTTAATTGCAAATGGCTTGATATTCATCTACTTGCAGAAAACATAAAGGGTAGTTCACATACCTTAACTGAGGTTAAATATTTTACTTCGCGGATAAGTAATAATCCCGATAAACAAAAAAGACAAAATACTTACCTTGACGCTTTAGGAACTACCCCAGTTTCAATCGCATACGGCCAATTCAGAAATCAGTCCATGCAATGCAGTCAATGCGCACATTATTGGTATGAAGCTAAAGAAAAAATGACAGATGTGAACATCGCAACATCTCTAATGGTTGATGCTTTTACTGATAAGTTTGATGTAGCTTTTTTAATTACAGGAGACAGCGATTTAGTACCTCCAATAAAAGCAATTAGAGACCTGTTCCCGCAAAAAGAAATTTGGGTTGTTTTACCTCCAAGCAGAGACAGTAATGCTCTCAAAAAAGTAGCTTCGAATTCTTTTGCATTAGGAAGAAAAAAAATAGAAAATTCTCAATTGCCCGAGACAATAGTAGATAAATATGGCTTCGTCCTTAGTAGACCATTAGGCTGGAAATAGAATTTAGATTCCTTTGCCTCGTAGAGTCGCAGTTACAATTAAGAATTTATTTAATCGATTACTAATATATTATTGATGCCAACAGACATAAAATGCCCGAACTGCGGTCACTCCTTCCCCATGGAAGAGGCCGTAGCCGAAGAATATAAAAAGGATTTGCGCGATCGCATGCAAAGCTTCATCCGCGACAAGGAAAAGGAGTTTCAGAAAAAGAATGATGACTTCACCCGCCGGGAAAAAGAGCTCATCCAGCAATCTCAGCAACAGGAAACCCAATTCGCCGCCAAACTCGAAGAAGAACGCCGTCGCATTCAAACCACCACCGAAGCATCCCTGCGTAAATCGATCAGCAACGATTTCGAACATAAACTCCGCCTGCTGGAAGACGCACACAAGGACAGCGAAGAAAAATTACGCACCTCCCGCCAACGCGAGCTGGAATTCCTGAAAAAAGAACAGGAACTCCAAACCAGAGAAGCCGAAATGGAACTGTCTGTCCAACGGCTCCTGCAGGAAGAGCGGGGAAAACTGTCGGAAGAGATCCGCCACCTCGAAGGACAAAAGATCGCGGCCAAAGAAACAGAATTCCAGATGCGCCTCAAAGAACTGGAAAAACAACTGGAAGACCAGAAAAAGCTCGCCATCGAAATGGAACGCCGGGCCGAGGAAATGAAGCGTAAAGCTGAACAGGGTTCCATGCAACTGCAAGGAGAAGTACAGGAACTGGCACTGGAAGATCTGCTCCGTACTACCTTCCCCTTCGACGAGATCAGCGAAGTGGGCAAAGGCGTCCGGGGCGCCGATTGCATCCAGACGGTCCGTAACACACACGGCCAGGAATGCGGCAAGATCATCTATGAGAGCAAACGCACTCAGTCCTTTTCTCCTGAATGGGTCGACAAGCTAAAGGCCGACATGCGCAGCCAGGGCGCCATGGTGGCTGTCATCGTCACCCACGCCATGCCTAAGGACATGGAACACTTCGGCGAAAAAAACGGTGTCTGGATCTGTTCATTCGCAGAGGTGAAAGCCCTCTCCCATGTGCTGCGGGATGGTATTATCCGGGTATCGCATGCCGCCAAATCCCAGGCCAATAAGGGTGATAAGATGCACCTGCTGTACGACTATCTGACCAGCAATGAATTCAGCGAACAGTGGAAGGCTATCCGGGAAGGTTTTCTATCCATGAAGCAATCTATTCAGCGGGAAAGAGATACCATGGAACGCCTGTGGAAAGCCCGGGAAAAACAATTGGAGAAAGTATTGCTCAATGCCGCCCATATCCGCGGCTCCGTAGAAGGTATCGCCGGAAAGGATGCGATAGACATCGATCTGCTGGAAGACGACGCAAATGACCTGCTGCCGGAGTGAGCGGGCCGGCCACGGCATTCCCGCAAAACGCTCACATAGCACCGCGCCTGAAAGCCACGCACCCGCCGCCCTTTTTACGTCAGCACCCACGCCAGCGTCAACGCCTGCTCATCGAAGATCCTGGCATCCAGGTCCAAAAGAATGATTTCGTCTTTTTCGAAAGCAAAAGGCAGTTTGATCCAGTCCCCGTCGACGCGGATATTGCCCGTCAACTGCATATGCCGCTTGAAATCCAGTTCCCCAAGCCCATACCACTTGAAGAGAGCCTCTTTCGCACTCCAGATCAGGGTCAGGAATTCCTGCTGCATCCTGCCTCTCATCCCCCATTGTTCGAGGAAAAGCTCATAATCCTCATTGAAGAAATGCATCTCACCCTCATTCAGGAATTTCTCGGCCACCCGGTTGATCCGCGGTGTAATGAGCTCGATATCGACCCCCACCCGGTTGCTCGCACTGACGACGGCAGCAGCAAAAGATCCACAATGCGAGATCGAAAAATGATAGGGGTGGCCTGCAAGAAAAGGCTGTCTTGTATCGGCTATCCGGATCTCTTCCACCGGAAAATCAGGGAAAAGATAAGACAGCAAATAGCGGCCCGCCAGATGCTGACGCCGCTTGAAAGGATGCGACACATCCTGCTTCAAAGGCACTTTTTCCAGAAAAAAGGATTCCGGCTCGTCGATCCGCCAAATCCCTAATTTTGTGTCCCGGTTGATATTATGTTGATAAAACAGCGGCATTTGTAAGATTATAGTAGCATATTCGCAAACTTAACTAATTTATTATATGATCCTATCCGATACTCGCATCCTCGAAGAAATAGAAAAAGGCACGATCAGGATCGTACCCTACGACAGGACCTGCCTCGGCAGCAATTCCTATGACATCCATCTGGGAAAATGGCTGGCGACCTACCGCGAACATATCCTTGACGCCAAAAAACACAACGAAATCGAATATTTCGAGATCCCGGAGGAAGGCTTTGTCCTCTACCCGCATATTTTTTACCTCGGCGTCACCCAGGAATATACCGAAACACACGCCCATGTCCCCTTCCTGGAAGGTAAATCCTCCACCGGCCGGCTGGGTATCGATATCCATGCGACCGCCGGTAAAGGAGACGTTGGATTCTGCGGTAACTGGACCCTGGAAATCTCGGTCAAACAGCCTGTAAAAGTCTATAAAGGTATGCCCGTAGGGCAACTGATCTACTTCCCTGTAGATGGCGAGATCATGGTCAAATACAATCAGAAAAAGAGCGCTAAATACAACGGCCAGTCTGACAAGCCGGTAGAGAGCATGATGTGGAAGAATACTTTCTAAAGGGAGAGGCCCCGTGACAACAGCAAAGAGCCGGGTTTTCCGCCGATCCGCGCCTCGATCGCGTCCCGGCCGTATTTCTTCTCATAGGCGATCAACCATGCCGTCACCTCGGAGTAGGTGACGATGCCATGAGGTTGCCGGTTGGCGCGCAGGTACCCCCCATATAATTTCCAGATCACGGGATCCAGCGGATTGGCATATCGGCGGCTGAACTGCTGCATTTCGCGCAGATCCTGTCGCACCCCCGGGTTCAGCCTGCCCTTAAAGGACTTTGCCAGCACCGAATCCCGTATATACAATTCCCTGATCGCATACACATACAGGTCCAGGTAAACGGAATATTGAAACGCCGGCGATGCCGAACTCCGGGCAGCAAGAAACCCGATAAAATTAGCCTCGTTCTCCTTAGCATATCCCAACTGATGCCCCATCTCATGACAGGTCGTATATGGCAACCCGATCAATGGGTCCAGTGTATTCACCTGCGCCTCCCCGGTAAAAGGGTTATAGTAACCGGCAAACCCGATGTACAGGCCGGGATAACTGAAGAGAGAAGGTTTGACGGAGGTACCACGATAGGAAAAGCGGGGATCGTCAACAGCCAGGCTGTCATAAGCGCCGACAGCGTCGGCCCGGAGGGAGGAAATGTGGGCGAGCCGGACACGATGCAGCCTGGACAAACTGTCGAGGCCATTCAACTGCCCAAGGATAATTTTCGTCAGTTCATGCAGCTCCACCGTAGAATAGGGGCGGACATTCAGCTGTAATTGTTCGGCTATACCCAGCCGGTTGTAATTCAGTCCCCATAATCCATTGAAGAGCACATAGACCCATAACAGGATGAACGCCATCCGGCGCAACACGATCAGTCCCCATCCTTTCGGCGCCTCCCGCCGGACCAGCTGCCGGATCAGCCGGATCAACCGGTATAATAAGATAACGGCCGCCACAAAATACAGGATATCCCCTACGCTGAAGGGCAGCCATCCAAAAAGAAATCGTTGCAACCGTGCCGTGAAAAGATACACCCCCCTCGAATAGTACTTCTCAACGGCCGCCGGATAATAAGAAAAGACCTTGATGACCGCCGCCAGCACTACCAGGCATACCCATGTTATTTTACGTCGGATCGGCATACCTGCTAAAAATACTCCAAAATATTAGTGCATCCATGTTAAATTGCATCTAATTCGGGCCTGAAATAGGATACCCCGAAGGATAAAATACTTGCCTGATATGAATGCGGAGACCCTGGATTTTAATAAAAATGAGGATGCCTTACGCAAGGCGTTGAGCGCCTGGCGTACCCGGCTGGATAAGATCGCATTGGGAGGGGGAAAGACAGCCATAGACAAACAACGGGAAAAAAACAAACTGACCGCCCGCGAACGTATCCACTACCTGGTCGACGAAGGCGCTCCCTTCACGGAGATCGGAGCTTTTGCCGGTTACGAGATGTATGAAGAGCATGGCGGATGTCCGGCCGGCGGTACAGTGGCAGGAATAGGCCGCGTAAGTGGCAGGCAATGTATTATTTTGGCCAATGATCAAACGGTAAAGGCCGGCGCATGGTTCCCTATTACCGGGAAAAAAAACCTGCGCCTGCAGGAGATGGCCATGGAAAACCATTTACCTGTCATCTACCTCGTCGACAGTGCCGGTGTCTTCCTGCCGATGCAGGATGAGATCTTCCCCGATAAAGAACATTTCGGCCGGATCTTCCGCAATAACGCCCGGATGAGCGCCATGGGCATTACCCAGCTGGCTGTCGTCATGGGCCCTTGCGTGGCCGGCGGGGCCTACCTGCCGATCATGAGCGACGAGACAATTATGGTGGAAGGCAACGGATCGATCTTCCTGGCAGGCCCCTACCTGGTAAAAGCCGCCATTGGCGAACAGATCGATGCCGAGACGCTGGGCGGGGCCGCCACACATACCGAACTATCCGGAATCGCCGACTATAGCTTCGCCACCGAACAGGAATGCCTCGACCAGGTCAAGAAGATCATGGGCAAGCTGGGACACCCACCCGCACCACCCTTCGATCGGGCAACACCGGTGGAGCCCCGCCATCCCGCCGAAGAGCTCTATGGCCTCTTCCCGGCCGATGCAACAAAACCCTACGACATGGTCGACATCATCCACCGCATCGTAGACGATTCTGTGTTTGAACAATTCAAGGAAGAATACGGCAAGACCATCCTCTGCGGCTATGCTCGCATCGAAGGCTGGGCGGTAGGCATCGTTGCCAACCAGCGGAAAGCAGTGAAGAATAGAAAAGGAGAAATGCAGATGGGCGGCGTCATTTACAATGACAGCGCCGACAAGGCGGCCCGCTTCATCATGAATTGCAATCAGAAAAAAATCCCGCTGGTCTTCCTGCAGGATGTCACCGGGTTCATGGTAGGATCGCGCAGCGAACATGCCGGCATCATTAAAGACGGGGCGAAAATGGTCAATGCCGTCGCTAATTCCGTCGTCCCCAAGATCACCATCATCATTGGCAACTCTTACGGGGCCGGCAACTACGCCATGTGCGGAAAGGCCTATGATCCCCGGTTCATCTATGCCTGGCCCACCGCCCGCATTGCCGTGATGGGTGGAGAACAGGCAGCAAAGACATTATTGCAAATCCAGGTCGGCGCTCTCAAGACCAAAGGAAAGATCATCGATCCGGCTGAAGAAAAAAAACTGCTGGACGAAATCAAGGGACGTTACGAAAAACAGACCTCTCCCTATTATGCCGCAGCACGCCTTTGGGTAGACGCCATTATCGACCCCGTCGATACCCGCCGGGTCATTGCAGAAGGCCTGCAGGCAGCAGCGCATAATCCCGATATGCCCGAGTTCAAAACCGGCGTCTTCCAGGTATAACCGAGCGAAGCGAAGGTTACGAGCGTACCTGAACGAAGTGAAAGGTACGGCGGAGAAGGAACGAGGGACGAAGTTCTGACGAAGGCCTAGGCGAGGAACGAAGCCTTACCGAAGCTCAGAGCGAGGGCTTCGGGTCCGCGTCGAAATCTTATCTTTGTCCCATGAGCAACGACCTGATCATGTACACCGACGGCGCCGCCCGCGGTAATCCGGGCCCTGGCGGCTACGGAGCCATCCTTTTCTGGGGCGGCCACAAAAAAGAACTTTCCGGCGGCTACCGGTATACCACCAACAACCGGATGGAGCTCATGGCTGTCATCGCCGGACTCGAAGCATTGAAAAAAGAAGGACTAAAGATCACTATCTACTCCGACAGCCAGTATGTCGTCAAGGCCGTCGAACAAGGCTGGCTGAAGAACTGGATCGCCACCAACTTCAAAGGCGGGAAAAAGAATAAAGACCTCTGGCTGCATTTCCATGAGCTCGCCAAAAAGAACAACATCCGCTTCGTATGGGTCCGTGGTCACGCTGATAACCCTTACAACAACCGCTGCGACGAACTCGCTACGGCTGCAGCTGATGGCGGCAGTCTGCTGATCGATACAGAATTCGAGCAGGAATCCGGACGCAGCGGCCGATAAATGTTAAGACTTACCCGAAATTAGTCGATTACCCGATGTGAATAACTTGTTCTCTCACGGTAAAAAACAGTACCGAACTTTATATCCGTTACTAGAAATTATCAACACACTCCAACCTGACGAGATATGAAACCGACGAGTATAGATTTATTTCAAACCCTTAAAACAAAAATGGGGGAGCGTGAAGCAAATGCCCCTATTAATTATATGGAAAAGAAATTGCAAGATGGCAACCACGAGTTATTTCAGCTTTGCCTGAATACTTTCGCTACCAAACTCGAGCTCAAAGAGGAGATCGCCAAGGTCAGAGAAGATCTTAGTCGCCTCGAGACGAAGATCACATCGGTGGAAGGCCGGCTGGAAACAAAGATCGTCGAAGTCAAATCCGACGTCATCCGCTGGATGTTCGGCTTTTTTGTCGCCATGCTGATCGCCATCCTCGGCCTGTACCTGAGAAAGTAACGGGCGGCATCGCCGCGCCTTGCACCATCTAACGATCCAGCCGTTCGCCGCCCTCACAATGCCCTTGTCGGCACCATTGCCTTATACACCACCGTATCCTCACCCGCTTTCAATTCAAACTTCGCCCGGTAAAAAGCAATAAAGACCTCTCCCTTCTTTCGGCTAAAGGGCTTCCCATCCACCTCGCTCACGCCCAATATACCCTCCATCACAATATAGATCTCGACCGAATGCGCGTGCACAGTCACCGCCTCACCTGTCAGCAGATCGACCCTGCTTAACTCAAAATCCGGCGCCGGCGTAGGATATACCGTGATATGGCCCGCACTCAAATCTCCCGCCATGATCCGTGGAAATGTCGCCTCAAAGCGTATGTGCTTCAACAACTCCGGCACATCGACATGCTTCGGCGTCAACCCTCCCCGCAGCACATTATCTGAATTGGCCATGATCTCGACATTCTGCCCTTCGAGATAGGCATGGGGCAGACCGGCATCCTGGAAAACAGCCTCCCCCGGATGAAGATTCAGCAGATTGAAGAAATAGATAGAGAAAATGCCCCGATCGGTTTTACCGGGTTCGTTATAGGTCAGCGCCGCCCTGGCTGCCCAGTAATCCGCAGCATTTTTTGCCAGATCGCCTCCGCTATACTCGGGCAAAATTCGGTCCAGCAGGGGTTGTAACACTTCATTTACTTTTTGCTGAGACATTTCCATCACCTGCCGGTATAACCCCTGGTAACCCTGCTGCACGAACACCGGTTCAAGATAACGGAGCTCCGGTGCAGCCTGCAGGGTCGACAACAATTCCTCTTCGGGCTTAAAACCATGCAATAGCCAGAATTCACTTAAGGCCACCATTAATTCGGGCTTGTGGTTATCATCTTTATAATTCCTTTCGGCTGCATTTAGCGGGACCCCTTTTTTATTCTCCGCAGCAAACTCCAGTTCCGCATTTTTTTTGGAAGGGTGCACCTGGATGGACAACATATCCTTCACGTCCAGGATCTTCAACAGGTAGGGCAGCCGGCCGAACCGGTCGGTAGTATATGGCCCCAGGATATCGTCAGGCCGTTCGCCGATATACTTGTTCAAGGCAATTCCGTCCTTTCCGTCCGTCAACACCAGTGCAGGAGCATTGTCATGTGCCCCCATCCAAAACTCCGCAAATGGCCGGTGATCCGGGTTGGGAAGAGACAATAATTGAGGAAGGTAAGTAGAGCCCCCCCAGTTATAATGTTGAACTTTACCTTGCAGTTTGAAAACTTTATTATCTTTTTTCATATTGTTTTTCCGATCTTTCGCCCGGGCAATTTAAACAAAAAAACAGCACGATGCCTCCGCATATTGAACTGGGGAAGAAGGGAGAGGAATTGGCAGCCGGCTGGTTGACCAGCAAGGGCTATACGATCCTGCACCGGAACTGGCGCCATGGCCGTTATGAAGTCGATATCATCGCCGCCCGGCAAGCCGTTATCCATATCATAGAAGTAAAATGCCGGCAATCGGCCGCTTATGGCCACCCGGAAGCCAGTGTGAGCAGAAAGAAGATCAGCCATCTGTTGCAGGCCGCCTCGGCCTGGCTATACCGCTATCCAGGTCATACCAGGGTACAGTACGATGTACTGGCTATCACTATCCGCAAAACGGAAGAGCCCGAATATTTTATGATCGAAGACGTATATCTGTAGGTGGCCGTGGCCGCGCCCTGATCTGATGTGGGCACCCCCCCTCAGAATTCTCCCGCTGCCGATTTCTCCATCATCGTCTCCACGAGCCGGTACGTGGCAGGACAGTATTCAATGTTCTGTTTGTACATATGCATGTAATCCGATCCCATTTTTTTATTGTGATGCGGAAAACCCGCGCAATCCCGGGGCCGGACGGCATAGATATCACATTTGTTGGTCGTGAGGTCCAGGAACTGGCAGGGTTGCTTTACATTCATCCAGTCCCCTGTCTTGTCCTTGTATAACCACTTTTCACGAAAAGCCTTTTCCGTCATGCCCAGATGGGCAGATATCCGCCGGATGTCCTCCTTCGTGTAGGTGGGCGACATCGTCTTGCAACAATTGGCGCAATCCAAACAATCGGTCTTCGCCCAGGCCACCTTATCTGCCTCTGCCGCGTAACGTTGTATACCTTTGGGAACATTTTTCTCCAGCCTCGTCAGCCAGCTTTTTATACGCCTCTTGTTGTGACGGACGATCTGCCGGAATGAACGCAAATTTACGGTTGCCATGAACTGTACTTATGGTTAAAATACAAATATGCCGCAATCGGCGGGAGATACAAAGAATTTTTTCGGGTATCTTCGTGCTATGTGGGAATCTTATAAGAAAGGATTTAAGGCCTGGCTACAGCTGGAAAAATCCCTCTCGGAAAATTCCATCGAAGCCTACCTCCGCGATATCGACAAACTGACCCAATACCTTCAGGCTACAGGCTCTCTCAAAACCCCGGATGCCCTGGAATTAAAGGATCTCCAGGCTTTCCTGCATCAAATAGCCGAACTGAGTTTCAACGCCGCCTCCCAGGCACGCATCCTGTCCGGCATCCGGTCCTTCTATAAATATTGCTTCATCGAACAGATCATCCGCCAGGACCCTACTACCCTGCTGGAATCCCCCAAGCTGAAAAGGGCCCTTCCCGACGTGCTCAGCTTCGACGAGATCGAAAACATCATCGGGCGTATCGACCTCAGCAAACCCGAAGGAGGCCGTAACAAAGCCATCCTCGAGACGATGTACAGCTGTGGACTCAGGGTCAGCGAAGTCGTCAACCTGCGGATCTCCTGTCTCTATCTGGACGTAGGCTATATCCGCGTCATCGGCAAAGGAGATAAGGAAAGACTGGTGCCTATCGGCAGCTCCGCCGTCAAATATATCCGCATCTATATGCAGGATATCCGCGTACATGTGCCTGTCAAGCCAGGCCATGAGGATGTCCTCTTCCTCAACCGCCGCGGCGGCCGTCTCTCTCGCCAAATGATATTCCTGTTGCTGAAAGACCTGGTCCGGGAAGCCGGCATCAACAAGAATATCTCCCCCCATACCTTCCGTCATTCTTTCGCCACCCATCTCGTGGAAGGCGGCGCCGACCTCCGCGCCGTACAGGAAATGCTGGGCCATGAAAGCATTACTACCACCGAAATCTATACCCACCTCGACCGGGAATTCCTGCGGGAAACGCTGCATCGCTATCATCCCGCCTATCGCCGATGAACAGCAATCCCGTCCCGGGAGCCTCTCCAGGCCATCATTCGCCTCGTGAAAAGGGCCGGCCCGGCAACTCCTGAAACAGAAAAAGGACCGGGTCCAAGTTAGTCTCCATTTCTGACGTACATTCGGCCCTCAAAACCACCATTACATGAAGCAGTTAATGATCTTACTTGCCATCACAGGCTACCTGTCCCAGTCAGCCGGCGCCCAACCTTTAAAGACGCCTTCCCCCTCGACACCGCAATATGTGAAACAGGATTTCGGCCTCTCGACCATCGAACTGTCCTATTCCCGGCCCAATATAAAAGGCCGAAAAATCTTCGGAGACCTCGTGCCATTCGGCAAAGTCTGGCGGACAGGCGCCAACCAGGCCACGACCCTGACCTTTGCTGACCCTGTTACCATCGGCGGTACCACCATCCCGGCCGGAAAATATGGATTGCTCAGCATACCCGATGCCGGCGAATGGACCCTCATCATCACACACCAGACAGACGTGACGAACGCAGCCGCCTACAAACCAGATCAGGACATCGTCCGGATCAAGGTCGCCCCGCAGCAACTACCCTTTTCCGTTGAGACCTTCACTATCCTGTTCGCCAATGTCACCTCTTCTTCCTGCGATCTGCAGCTGCTCTGGGATAATACCTTCATCAGCTTCCCGATCACCACGGATGTCGACTCCAAGGTCATGGCGCAAATCGACAATGTCATGAATAAGGATACTCATCCTTACTTTGCGGCAGCCTTTTATTATCTGGAAAACGGGAAAGACCTGAACAAAGCGCTGGAATGGTTTAACCAGGCCATCGCCCAGGACCCCACGGCTTATTTTGCCGTCTATCAGAAGGCTCGTTGCCTGGCCAAGCTGGGCCGGAAACAGGAGGCTATTACGACCGCCAAACAGGGCATTGATCTGGCCCAAAAAGC
>Ga0302303_10001378_pt1 | contig 16059 bp, 13 predicted proteins | sample III_Palsa_E2_1_FD_194542 | JGI IMG/M metagenome (GOLD analysis project Ga0302303, IMG submission 194542) | Peat permafrost microbial communities from Stordalen Mire near Abisko, Sweden - III_Palsa_E2_1 | ecosystem: Environmental > Terrestrial > Soil > Palsa > Peat permafrost | place: Sweden... | reverse complement strand
GAGAGAGTCGGCGGTGGGCGGCTCAACAGATTCGGGCCACGCAGATTGTATCGGCCCGAGATGCCTGGATCCGGTTCAATTCGGCTCAGCGCACCCTGCGGAACGCCATACCCTTGCAGAAAAAACGTATAAACCGCGAAATGCGTCGATTTTGATGTAAATCGGGGCTGTTGCTTGTCTTCTACCGAGGCGACTGTGCGTGCAGACGGCTTCTCGGCCAAAAGCTTTGCAGTGCTAGGGCTCGTATACGAAAGACTCGAACCACAATGGTAGAGGGAAAGCTTTGCCTGAAGTCCCCAGCCAAACACTGAACAGGCAAGAAAGAGCAAAACGCATTCCAGGGCGAGTGGTACAGCCGGGTTGCGCTTTATGGACATCATCTTCCCTTGATACAAGCGTACTTCGCATTTAGCGTATCAGAAAACGAAGCGCCGGCAGAAAAGGCTACGCCTACCATTGCATACCCTTTCGGACAATTCACGAAGCGGTCTCTTCCTTCGTCAGCTTTCTGAGCTTCACCATGGTTATCTCAGTCCCTGGATATAATTGGCGGAAACTGACTTCATCCATCATTGCTCGCATAAGAAAAACACCCCGACCGGAAGCCTGGAGCAGATTCTCCGGTGCCAGGGGATCTGGAATTTTGTCCGGTTCGAGCCCTTTACCTTCATCGGTGATCTGAATGACCAACCTATCTTCAGAGAGAACAAAATTGGCGGTTACAAGCTTCGATAATTCGCCAAGGTTGCCATGAAGCACCGCGTTAGCGGCCGCTTCACGGGTGACTAACCCGATATCGTTTGCAGTATCTTCATCAAAACCAGCTCGACGAGCGAAGGATTCAGCCGTGCGCGCCACGGTTTCGACGCTGGCCAATTCTGAAGCCAGCTTGAGAATAATGCTGTCTGCCATGGGTTCCAACGCGCCAACTTTCTGCAATATGCCGCCACAGTGTAGCGCAGGAACGGCTCCAAATCCGCATTATTGACGGCTTGGCCTTACATGCCTCACCTCGCCGCCAGAACAGATCGCGGAATGGATTTCAGCGAAACACGAGGCATAACCGGTACCCCCAAGCAGCAACAATAGATGGGCTGCATCGCCACATCTATACATACCAGCATTAGAATGATGCTGTGTCTCTTCTCGAGAATCCAGCTGTGAATGCACCAGCTTCGCTTCAGCGGACAAATCCGCCCAGGATTATGCTGATTGACGATCAGCGGATTATTGGAGAAACGATACGCCGCATGATCGCGGAACTGCCAGGCTCACATTTTCTATTCTGCTCTAATCCTTCAATCGCAATTCAGCAGGCAGAGCAGTTCAAGCCGACGGTAATCCTGCAGGACCTGATCATGCCCGATCACGATGGTCTGGATATGGTGCGCGCATTTCGCGCATTTGCTCCAACAGCGGCTGTACCGCTGATTGTTCTCTCATCAAAAGAAGAAGCGCGGACGAAAGCAGACGCTTTTGCGGCGGGTGCGAACGACTACCTCGTCAAGATTCCCGACAAGCTGGAGTTACTGGCCCGGGTTGCGTACCACTCGGACGCCTACATCCTTCGGATTGAGCGCGATCATGCGTTCGCAGCTCTTGAGAATCAACAGATTGTGCTGGCTCAGGAGCTGAATGAGGCAACGAACTACGTTCGGTCTCTGCTCCCGGCGCCCATACAGCCAACTGAACAACTCGCCTCAGATTGGCGTTTTTTTCCATCGACCTCGCTCGGTGGTGATGCTTTTGGATATCACTGGCTGGATGAGCATCGTATCGCCATGTATCTTCTCGATGTCTGCGGACATGGGGTTGGTTCAGCGCTACTTTCCGTGTCAGTGATGAATGTAATTCGCAGCCGCACTCTTCCTAACACCGACTTTAACGATCCAGGTCAGGTGCTGTCTTCGCTCAACCGTGCGTTTCCCATGAGCCAACACGGAGAGCGTTACTTTTCCATTTGGTATGGCGTATACGAAGCCTCTACGCGCACGCTCAATTACGCCTCGGGCGGACACCCCCCCGCATTACTTGTGCCGCCAGAGGGGCCCTCGCAACAACTGGCACCCACGGGCATGATCGTGGGGGTCTTCAACGGTGCCCCGTACGCCTGCCGCTCTCAGCCGATTGAACCTGGCTCCATTCTGTATATCTTCAGCGACGGATGCTACGAAGTCATCGGGGCAGATGGCGAACAGATGCTGCCCGAGCAGTTTATGGGCATATTGGAAGATTGTGCCGTCTCGATGAGGTCGCTCGATAGCGTCGTGGAGCAGGTTCAAGCTGTGCAAAGACGGCCTGAGTTCGACGATGATTTTTCTCTGCTGGAGTTCCGCTTCTTCTAATGCCAGACTTGTGTTGTTCGTAGTACTCTACCAGCAACAACCTAGGCTCGATGGCAAGAGGTACCAGCAAGCCCTCCATCATCTCCAAAAGCCACTTGTTATGGAACCAAATCAATTTCGAAGCGGCTTCCTGTACGCTTCGAGGAAAAGGGCCCCATTTTGCCTCCCCTAAATCAAGCCAATATCCATACCTATGCCGCAAACAAGGTCGCCAACAAGAGCATGGGGGCGCGCATCAAGAACCACGGCAGTCTGCATGCCTTCCGCAGTGCTGTCAGCGGCAAAGGCTCCTTCGCCTCCAAGGCGATCGGACTGGCCACGGCTTTTGGCAAGAGCGCGATGAATTTCATTCCGATCCCGGTCGTCGGCAGTTTCGCAGCCACAGCCACCGGCTTCATCGATGGAAAGATCCGTTCACATCTGCATGGCAAAGCGAAGGATGCTGCCGCGGTGGGCAGTCATGACCACGTCAAATTCGAACTCAAGGAACTCAGTGTTGAGGAACTCGACCGTCTGCGCTGGAAAGTGCAAAACGCAATCACGGAGCTCAATACCGCCATTACCAGCTTCAACTCGCAACTTGTTTCAGCCGATGCCACAGGAAGGTCCTGCGACCCCCTTGCCGCTGTCGCAATTGCCATCGCACAAGGGGAGCGGCGTGTCAAAAAAATGCAGGATGCTATTACCGACATTAGGGATGCATTAGATCGGGCTCACACATGGGCGGGCACGGTTGGTGGATCGATCGCGACATTGAAGACCGGAGCCTTCAATACTCAGTGGCAAGCGGTCGTCGCTCGCGACCAAGCGCTCCTTACTCCGCCTCATAACGATCCGGCCGAGCTAGATCGACTCCACTCGCATTGTGGAGAATTTTGCTACTACAAACCGAACGGTGGCGAGAACTTTTCCGCCAGCCCTGGCGCGGCAAAACTGCATTTGATTACGGTAGCGAACTTGATTTCTCAAGTGGCCACAGTGGACAACGTCATGGGTTCAGTGTCTCTCAAGACAAGCGACTACTCCGCGGGCAGCTGACGTTCTCCAGCAGCTCCCCGTGCACCTAATCCTCCGTTCACCCTGGGACATATGCTCTGAACTGGTTCACACCCTCGCGCATTTTAGCGACTGTGGCTTCTGACGCAGCAGTAGCATCCAAAGTGCCGGATCACTCTTACAGACGGTCACTGGGCCGTACAACCACCTCGACGTCCAGCAGCTTAGCCTGTTCACGCGCCGCGAGCATAGCATCGTCGCTCGTTGCATACGATCCATAGCGAACTGCCGACAGCGCCTCCCCAAGACTGTTGTGCATCACGGAAACAGTTGCCTTAGTCCCCTTATCTGCAAGATCCTTGGCAAGCGCCTTTGCGTTTTCAGAATCGTGAAAGACGCCGAACTGCAGGGTGTATGTGCCCGTTGCGACGGTCGCTTCGGAACTTGCACCGCTGCTTGATGCTGTGCCCGCGGATAACGACGATGCACCAGGTGCTTCCCGATCCTTCAGAGCTGGTACCACTGCATTGCCCAGCACTGGTGCTACAGCCGATGCTGCTAAGGCGCTATCACCTTTTGTTTCGGAACCGGCAGAAGCTCCGGCAGCCAAAGAGTCAGCATCGCTCTTCTTGTCCCCCGGTAAAACGGGCATCTTGACTGTGGGCAACACCCCTGCGACTGGCGGTGCGGCGAGACGTCCGGCGAAGTAGCCACCCGCCGCCAGTAGCACTGCGAAAAGTATGCCCATTACACCCAACAGCCATAATTGCCGCTTCTCGAAACTGAGGTCGTAGCTCATGTTCGGATCATGTCCTTACGGCACCATGGTCGTGAAGCAGCCGGGCGTCAGTATCTGAATGACGCCGCCCCAGGTGCACATCAGCTTCGAGGAATTATCCAATGCCGGCATATTGGCGATGAGAACCGTTGGCGACCCGGGCACCCACGGTGCTTCTGTCATAGGAATGCACGGTGCCGGCGTAGGCACACCCAGCGCTGCCGCCGTCTCCGCGATCACCTCGGGATTGGCCATTGAGCTGCACATCCCGAATGGCATAATGTTCATCATTGGCTTGTTATCCATGATATTGGCCGCGGGTGTCCCACTCAGGACCTTGTTGGCAGGTAATACCGTGAACGACGACGGCGCGACGCCGAAGCTGCACTGCAGCATTGCTCCCATACATACCAGATTGCCCATTCGTCTTCCCTTCCGCCGCGTCCGCGCGAAACTGCGCAGATGCAGGCTTTTCTCTAATTGATCTGAACAATACCGCCTTTGATCGCTGTTGATGCACTTCCCTTCAACTCCGCGGTAACGCTGCCTTCCAGAGAAAGCTGTGTACCAGCTGTTACGCCTGCGGATGTACCTGACGAGATGGCCATCGATGTACCGGCCTTCGCCGTAAAACCGGTTCCCGACTCAATATCCACGGAGCCAGTCGCCTTGATAGTAAGATTGCCCGTCACATTCAAAGTGTAATTGCCGCTTACATCCTGTTCGAAATTCGCCTTATTGGTGTGGGTCTCGTTGCCCGTGCTGGTGATGGCTGTCGTGCCGGTAATATCCTGCTCGAAATTGGCTTGATTGGTGCGCGTTTCGTTGCCGGTTACAGTGATGCTGCGCGTGCCCTTTGTCGAATGAGTTTCATTGCCGGTCGCGACGGTGAGTCCATAGTTGCCCTTGACCACGCTGATATTCAGATCCTGCTGTGCCTGTAGAAAGACCTCCTCAGAGCCGGCTTTGTCCTCGAACCGAAACTCATTGAAGCCTCCCCCACCGGTGGAACTGTTCGTCTTCATCGTGGTCTTGGTCTGGTCCGTTGGCAATGTATAGGGTATCGTCTGCACCGCGTTGTACACAGATCCGATGACCAGCGGCTGATCAGGATCGCCGTTCACAAAGGCAATAACCACCTCCGAGCCCACACGCGGCGTAACAAGACCGCCCCATGCCTTACCAGCCCAGACTTGCGACACTCGTATCCAGCAGGATGTTGTATCGTCGGTTGCGCTTGTGGTGTCCCAGTGGAACTTTACTTTTATGCGGCCGTAGCTGTCGGTCCATATCTCGGTGCTGGCCTGGCCTGTCACCAGAGCGGTCTGGGTTCCATGAATACGCGGAAGCGGCGTGTTGCGCTTGGGCCGAAAGGTTACTGAGGAAGGAAAAGCGACATATTCGTTGGAATACCGATCACCCTCTATCTTGGTAATCACCGACAAAAGCGCCCAGGCAGCGTTCGCGCCGCTATTCGGATGGCCACTCAGAGTGAATGTATAGCCACAGTGAAAAGTGCTGCAGGCTGACTTCCCACGCAGCAGCTTTGCTTCGGTTTCGAAAGCGCTCAAGCGGAGCCCGGACACGGTGTCGCCGTCAGATTTGACTAGATAATTGCCCGGGTACTCAGATAGCTGATATGTAGCGGCTCCGCTGCTCGTCGAGAGTAGCGCGGTCGTGGGCGCCGTGAAGTTGTAGTCATTAACCACATAGGAGGTCGGCACAAGCCGCTGCTGCAGCGCCCCCTCAATATAAGGCTGGTGCGTTCCGGACGCCGGTTGCACCGTATGGACCAGGGTACTGGTCCCTGGCACTGTCTCATAGTTCGATGCATCGTCCGCAAGCACTAGAGTGCATGCAGACGAAGTATGTTCGAAAAAATAGAAGATACCCGCCCGTTCCATCAACCGTGAGACAAAATCCAAGGTAGTCTCGCCATACTGAACCACATAATCGAGAGCCGAATAGGTTTGCGTCAGGGAGTTCTTGAACGCGGTAAAACCGCAAGTCGAGAAAACAGCAGTAATAATGGCCGAAATGCTCTGGCTCTGGAATATCTGATATGCAGATTGCATGGACAAAAGCCAAAAAGGAGGTCGCAAACGTACCGTGTAGTACGTATTCAACTCTTCATCCTGGCTGTCCTGTGAGAACTCGACTGCAACCCCGTTTATGTACTGTACGGTGCCGTCCGGACCCGTGAGCGTCAGCACGATCGGCTGTCCCAGAACGGTGGTTGGGTCAACGTTTGCAACCGTGCTGCGAAGTACGATGGTGTAGTCAAATGGCTGCGAAAGCGTCTCTTCTCCGTGCAACGATACGAGTGCGAGCGAAGTGTCGGAGATGGGCGTCGTCAGCGTAACAAATGGAGTAGTGGCCATGGTGATTTACGGCGAGCGATCAGCATATTCTTCGTATAGCCGTATGTCCTTTGTATAGCATCTTTTCAGTTGATCGAATGACCGGTTGAACCTACGAAGTACCGGCATGACGCACTCGAAGCTTCAAGGGCGCATTCCCGGTGACAGGCCGAATCCAACTGGTCCATCCCAATCGAGCACCTCCCAGTTTGGCTGCCTGGGCGTCTTTTGCATGTAATTCCAACTCCAAATCCAGCGTAACGGCATCCTCGAAATAAAACCTGGCCATTTCCTGCAGTTGCCGATAAGCCGAACCCTGCGGGAGAAAACTCTGAAAAGTTTTCTCGTCCATTGGCCCGAGATACACCAGAAGGCCAGCTTCTCGCAGCCAGACACGGGTACCCAGCGTCGCGGTACGGCCCAAACGGCACGTTTCACGGTTTAGCCGGCTCTGGTCTTCCGGTTCCATGTGTAGCCAACGGCCAACCGCTTCGCCGAGGCGCACTGGCAACTTAAAGTGGTCTGCGGCAATACGCTCAAAACCGACCGCCGGATGGGGACGATGCCACAGTAACCCGGCGTAGCGTAGCCATACACGATCCGGAACAACCATACGGTCCCTAAGATCCGCAGGCCCAAGGCCGGCAACCGAGTACAGAAGCTGAGCCAGGTCATTTGTTGCGGGATGTTGCCACTGCAGCCACGGCGCCGAGTGCAACGTCGTCGTGAAATAGAGCTCCAGCAGGCGATGATGAAAAATGTCGAAGAAGTCCGTCATCGCCATATCGCGGATGCGTTGCCGTTCCAGCAGCATTTCCGTATAAGGTTCAGGCAGAGGTGCGTTTTGGCCGCCGATAGCCAACAGGTTGGCGATCACTTCAATCCCCGCTTCGGTCTCCGTTGAAAGGCGAATGCTGTGAACGGACGCAGGCGAGAAATCCAAGCCAATACGTGATCTCAGACGAATGGAAAAGCGAGGCTCGGGATTATCCATCGCCGGCTGATGCGACGAAGCACCGCTTTCCTCGCTGATCAGGGCGTCCTCCGGCGCATTCTCCACCATAGGCAACGCCGGTTCTTCGACTGCATTCAACCGAACAGATTGGCTCTCATCCGGCCCACTGGTTTGACTGGAGGATAGCCGTCGAGCGATGCGCGTGAGCAGGCGCATCGCTTGCACAAATTCAAAGCGGGATCCTTCCAGCAGGAGGCCCGTCTCTACGGACATGTCGCCACCCCAGCTATACTCCTGCGAACGCGAACGTGAGCGCAGCGCCCGCAGCATTTCTCGGGCCTGGACTTCCCTCTCGTCACGCGTGGTGGGCTGCATGCCTAGAACCTCGGCTGCCCGCTATTCATCGGCGGGAAATGGTGTGTAGTGCTTTTCTGCATCGTCTCGACCACTACTTCAGAAAAGGAGTTCACACTGCCGTACAAAGCGAAAAATTGACGCAGTACGGAGGCAAACAGATAGACGCTCACACCTTCGTAGAAGGACTCATCCAGAATTAGCCGGATCTGGCGACCTTGTCCCCATCCCTTCCAATCATTGCCCATCCGTCGCAATACTGGACGGGTCTCCAAACCGCGAATCCCTTCGATCTGACGTAGAACATCGGGAAGATCCTGCAGACTATATAGCCGGAGGATCTTCTTCAGGGCAGCAAGCGAATGCTCCCCTTCATCGATCGAGAGGTGGTTGAGTGAGAGATTGGAGATCAGCGCCCACCGGCTGCTGCCGCCCAATGGCGGATAGCCTGTCTGCGTCGGCTTCCGCAGACAACGAATGGACGCAAGTGGCGAAGGCAACTCCGTTGTTAGCAGAGCGCCTTCGGCAAGCTGTGTTGCCAGCCCCCGGTTCGTGCAGAGCAGATGGGCATATACAGTCTGCGACGGCGGCAGACGAGGATCAAAATTCAGGTCGACGAACGACAGGATTGTTTCAGTCCCCTGCATGGTGTGGTCTTCGCTTGCCTGGTGCCTCGCATACCAGAATAACGTCGCCGGGCTGTCTTCCGCAGAGAAGTCATAAAATGGTCGCACCGTCGCGGTGCTGTCCTGTGGGTTCGTGGAACTGATCACGGAGGTAATGGAGTGTATCTCAGTCGTGCGTTCGCGCCGGAGATCCGGAATAAGCCTGTATTCGGTGCGTCGATGGTCAACGCGAATCGGCTCACTAGTACGCGAAAAAAGATTGATGACCGGTGTACATCCCAGGCGGAAGGATTCCGGCGTAAGCGCGATTCGCGCCCGCGGAAGCGTATTCAACAAAAACAGTAGCTCCAGCCCATTCGTATTTGGGCGCTGGTCAAGTCCTTCCACATCGAAGAACATGAATTTCTCCGGCAGCGTGAAGTATTCCTGGAGCAATCGATAAGCGGGATGAGACTGTGGCCCATAGGGGATTACATCCTGCCCCTCTGCGAATCCGACCGCACGAACCGATTCCGGCGGTAGCAATGTAACCTGCTGTGTCGCGGGATCAAAAAGTGCCACATTAAGCGTATGGCCCAGGATCAATTCGTACAGCATCCCCGTCAACTGGGTTTCGCCGCTCAGAAAGAAACGCAAGGAAGTGAAATTCAGCTCGTCCAAGGTACAGCCGACCGGTTCAATACGTAACCGCAGAACGGTCTGCACCGCATTACGGTGATCCAGAAAATCCGCGAATGATTTCGGAGGAAAATTCGCTTCGACGACTCGCAACGGCCATACGGTGGTGTCGTACGACGTCCTGAAACGGCAGGTCACTCCATCTTCCGCCGCGGCAAAGAGCTGGGTACCGCGAGGCATGGTATAGCCCGAGGTCACCTTGCCGCTTGTGGGGTCGGGGCTACACTGCACAATGGTCATGGGAGGCACTGCCTGCACCATGTGCGGATAGAGCGTACCCAGCAAGCCGGTTGTAATCTCCGGAAAGCGGTCGTCCATTCGCTTTTGAAGCCGCGCCGTCAGATAGGCGAAAGACTCGATCAGGCGTTCTACGTGAGGGTCAGTTGACCCGTGTGAACCCAATTCCAGGGCCGAGGCCACTTTCGGATACCGAATCGCGAATGCGCTGCCAGCGCGGCGCAGCGATTCAAGCTCGGCCCGGTAGTAAGTGACCAGGTTCTCTTGCGTATCCATGACTCTCTTCCAGGCGAACTTGCACTGATTTACGTTGCGAGCTTTAGTTAGACCGTATCTGGCGGAAGGATCTCCGTCATCATTGTCTGCTCGTCGAGCGCCAAGGGGAAGCTGAATCGCTTCACCGCTGTACCAACTCGGATACTTCCAGAGATTTCCACGATCCCCAGATTCTGGCGGTCTGGATCAGGTCGCAACTCCACGCGGGGAGCTAGTAATCGCGGCTCGAAGATGGAAATAGCGTTTTCAATCAGCAGGGCTAGCCGTTTGAGCTCCAGTGGCACCGCCGTACTGCGAAAGGTGAAATTTGGGATGCCATAGTCCAGCGCTGTGGCTGTTGCTGGATCCAGCAACTCCGGATTCGTACGGCGGACATTCAGCAGAAGTGCGATCTCGCGCTGGATGGAACGGATGAGCTGTTCGCCGTCGCCTTGCAGACGCGTATGCGAAGTAGTGGGGGCCTCTTCAGTAAGCCGGTCGAAGAGCAACGGGCGTAAAGGGGGTTCCCCCTGAGACACGCGTCGAGTCTTGGGCAGCGAAAAATTGCGCATAAAGTTTTGGAGTTATGATGCGGCGGAAAGGCACATCGCCCTTCCGCCGCGCCATATTGCAAACTACGAGGTAGCGTTGGTTGCCAGGTTCCAAGTTGCGGAGGCAGTACCCGAATCGCCAACCGTAGCAATCTGCTGCTTGTATGCCCAGCTGATCGCGGTGTAGTTCAACGTAACGGTCTCTTGCGGCTTGCCACCACCGCCACCGCCCATCGACATCGACGAAATGAGACAGTTTGTCAGTACGACAGTCCAAATTGGTGTGGTCGCACCAGCTTCCGTCTGCAACACATAGAATGTCACCGTCGGAAGGTTCTTGGCCTGACCGCAATAGTCGAACAGGCTGGCGGTTGCAAGATCAGTGAATTTGGTGAAGGTGAAGTCCTGATGATTCGGCTTTCCAGAAGTACGCTTCTGGTTACTTTGATCGCCCGTAATCTGCTGCGATATGCCGTGGCTAAAGCTCAGAACCTCGATTTTGCTTACGTAACCGGTAATCGTAGATTCACCGGCTATGGCTCCCATATCGATGATGAGTGTATCCATTTTATTTTCTTTCTCCTAAAGATTTGATAGGCCACATCCGCATTGCGCTTACACGGTGCGAATGTGGCCGGTTATGAAGCTCGGGCCGGATGACTGACTCAAGGTACGAGGTCAATCTTAAGCAGCTGGCGGAGGTAGTTCAGCGACCAGACGGATGGACACACTCAATTCATCCAGCTGAAAGTGCGGGCGCAGGAAAACAACCGCACGATAAGCACCAGGCCGTCCTGGAATTTCAACCACATCCACACGTCCTTCACGAAGCGGATACTTCGCCTTCACAACCTGCGGAGCTGTGTCGTTCAGCAACACATAGTCACTCAGCCAGGTGTTCAGATACTGCTGCACACTTTCACGCGACTGGAACGAACCAATCTTGTCGCGCATGATGACCTTGATGTAATGAGCGAAGCGGGACGCCGCCAGCACATACGGCAGCATCGCCGAAGTACGGGCGTTCGCGTTTGCGGATTCCGTGTTGTAGACTTTTGGCTTGTTTGCCGTCTGCCCACCGAAAAACGCCGCCTGATCGGAATTTTTGCGATGGCAGAGCGTGATAAACCCAAGGTTATTGAGTTCCGCCTCGCGACGATCCGTGATGGCGAGCTCCGTCGGACACTTCAGGGCAATATCGCCCTCATCCGTCAGGAAGGTATGTGCAGGAAGGCCTTCTACCAGACCACCACCCTCTACGCCACGGATAGCAGCGCACCATCTATGCTTGGCGAACGCATCGGTAATGCGCTGCGCCAGAGCATAAGCGGAATTGCTCCAAAGGTAGCGGCCGTGATCTGTACCGTCGGTATCTTCCTTGAAGTCGAACTCCTCCACAGGAACCGTATCCGGACCGTAAGGCAACCGGCCAAGCACGTGAGGCAGTGTAAGAGCCACATAGCGTGAATCTTCCGACTCACGGAAGGAGCGCCACTTGATCAACTCGCTGGATTCGAAACCTTTTGCAAGGTCACGCGGCGTAGACAATTCCGTGAAGCTGTCCATATCGAACAGCTTGGAGCTGGCTGCAGTAACAAACGGAGCGTGTGCTGCCGCTGCGATCTGAGACAAACCGGTCAGCGTCTGTATATCTTGAGGGTGACGGCCAAATTCGTAGTCCCCTACGAGGCAGGAGAATGGTGCACCGCCAAAAGTGCCGTACTCTTCCTCGTAAATTTTCTTGAAGAGGCCGCTCTGATCGAACTCGGTGGCCTTTTCAATATCTGCCAGGATTTCGGCCTTACTGGCATTCAGCAGGCGCAGCTTCAGCGATGTGCTGGTTTCGGTGTTCTGCACCAGGTAGCTCAACCCGCGCCAGGAGCCTTCCAGCTTCTGGAACTCAGGATCGTGCAGAATGGCGTTGACCTGATTCGAGAGCATCTGGTCAATCTCCGCAATCCGGTGCTTGATACCGGAAACCGTAGAATGCTTGCCTACCGTCATGCCCTCGTCAAGCACCTGCGTAGCGTATTCCGAAAGCAGCTGCATGGCGTAGGGACGTTGCGATTCATCACGGACGACGCGTCCCTGATCGAGAACGCGGTCGATTACTGTGGGTTCTGCTACAGCAGTCCCAGCTTCTTTGGGCGTTTCCTTAGGCATTGGCAGCCTCACCTTCCGCGGGTGCACCGCTCTTCAATTGCTTCAGTTCTTCGGGACTCGATACGACACCTAACAGAGCATCGTCGAAAGCATCGTTGCCATCCAGTTTGGTCAGCAGGTCGCTCAGACGCTGACGGATATTGATGAGACGGGCCAACTCCGGCACACTGCGCACCAGCGCCGACGGCGTAAAGTCATCGATGGTATTGAAGGTGAGCTCGAGAGCCAGGTTATCGCCCTCCGTTTTCAGATGGTTCGTAACCGAGCCCTTGAACGAGGGCGCGATCGATTCCATCACGGCCGAGAAGTTATCGCGATCAAGCTCGACAAACTTGCGCTCCTTGAGCAGGGTATCCGGGGTGTTTGCACCGGAAAGATCTGCCATGATGCCTGCAACGAACGGAAGTTCCTTCTTCTCAATTGCTCCACCGATTTCGACGTCATATGTGATCTGAACCCGTGGCGGACGGACCCGATCAAGTTTGTGTTGCAGGCTTTCAGGCATTCGATTTTCCTCCTGTGTGGATGTTCTGGTTTCTGGTTACGTTCTATTGTTTTGATTGAGGCTGAGCAGTTCCTGCACTTCCTCAATACCTTGTGGACTGCGTATCATTTCTGCAAGTAAATCATTGAAATCCAGCGAACCCCAACGAATGGCTCGGCGCAGGAGAAGCGGAACAGGACTATGTGGCTCTATTCGAGCCAGATAGTCGGCAATTTCTCTGAGTCGCTCATACGCCTCTTGTCGACCGGAGAGACCGGAGACCGTCGGCGAACCAGAAGTGACAAGAGAAGGCGCCATACTTTCCGAAGGAAGCTTTTGTGTCATTTCTAATGCCCCCGTATCATAACCGTTTGTGGGTACATCCGGTGTGACATCACCCGAAAAAAGTTGCCTGACTTTTGAAAAAATTCCGCCCGAATCCTGCTCGCCAGCAAAAGGAACCTGAATTTCACCTGCCGGGGGAGGCGGTGGCGGCTCCGGAACGGGTAAGCGTAGGAAAATATGCTGCCGCATGGCTGCAAGCACCCGAAGAATTTCCCCTAGGCCGCCATTTTGTTGGCCGTAGCTTGCATCCAGCAATGCGTCTAGACCACGAGCTGTGAGTTCTGCCTCTGCAAGGAGGTTATCCAGATCGATGAACCATGACTGCGCGGTGGAACCCATTCCCTTTTCGATCGCTTCAAACGGATCCGTATCCGGCTTAGGCTGATTCATTCGCCGGCGGACCTGCTCATCGTATTGAATCTTCTCCATATCCGCCAGGCTGTGGGCTTCGATCTCGTCCCGATTCAATGGCGAACACAAAGACACGAACTTGAGCCCAAGGGCAATCCGTTCATTGTAAGTTTGGATAAGGTTGGCACGATGTTCTGTGGCATCAGCCGACAGGCTCTCACCGGCCTGCCCACCTGGATACATGGTCAACAAAAAGCGTTCATGCAGGCCGAAAAGCAGTTGCAGGCTGCCGACAAATCCGGACAAGCGTCTGTTGTGAAGCCACGCTTCGCTCAACCAGACTGCAATCTGCAGATCCTTCGTCTTCGTTTCCAGCGCAGCGGTACAAAGCTTCTCCACCTCACGCCAGTCAGCCCGTTTTTCCTGCCTCTGCCACACCCCTTGCGGCAGGCCTGAGTCCGCGGAACGCGCATCGATAATCGCATCGTAGGTACTGCTATAACGAAGCGAATCCCCCGCGGGTGCATCTTCGCGGATCGGCTGCAAGAGCGCTTCGACTGAGAATAATAGGCTCATTGCGTCATTCCTCGCGTCGCATGCTGCCGCGATTGGCGCGCAAGAACATGGTCAGGCAAAGGTGCTTCCGATAATAGAGGAAGCGGAGGAGCTGCGACCACATCGGGCTTGCCGGGCATTAGCAATGTCAGCCGTAAAAACACAGAGGCTTCTGCAATGCTGCTGTGCTGCAGCTTGGCAAGATTTGGAGCGCCCGTTTCGGGAATCCGGAATAATAGCAGACCAGAATCAAGATGTGCTGGGTCTGGATCCCGAGATGATGCGGAGTATGTTGCCATAAAACGAAGCAAGGCCCATGAGTCGTTGAATCGAAAGGTAACACTAGTTGGCGTAGCGTGCATGCTACCACTGGTGGATGAAGATGGCACAAAAGGTGCATCCGAAGCCCAGCGCAGCGTCAGAGTGATTGGTTCTCCAACGCTCCAGGTACCTTTGCGTTCCGGCTCTGACGCGCGGAATGTGTCCGATCCAACCTGCAGCGTCCAGTCGGCGATCTGATTGCCACCAACCTCGTGTTCACGATCTGCGCGAAAATGTGGCAAAAAATCGATAGAGGCCTTTGGGTTTGAAGTAAGTGCATTGAAAAAGGGCTGGGCAGCAGCAAGGTTCGACAGAAAATTGTTTTGCGCGGCGTTAGTCGTCGAAGCCAGAAATGGGACGTTGTCCTGGTAGAGCTTGTAAACTCCTGCAATTTCCTGTGGGTCTGCTTCAATCAAAGAGCTTGCCGTAAGCGGTGCAAATGGGAATCGCCCTGCGAGCTCCCGGTTAAAGCGTTCGGCCAGAACGGTATAAGCAGAAGCCTGTTCCAGGCCGCTTAACACGGCACAGCGCGCTGTTAGCTCCGTTCGCAGATTCAGATAAACGTCGACGAAATAATCGCTACTGCTTCTCGGAAAGGGCGACCGGCCGGCGGAACAACCATTGGTGATGCGCGCCTTTTCGAAATCCCCTGATAGGTACCCTTCCAACAATTTCACCGAGCTATCCGACTGTTTGCTGTCGTACTGCCGCAAAGCGATTCCAATGCTTCTCCATCGCCGGTAAACCTGACTGCCCGTGTCACCGTTCGCCGCCAGAAAAGCAATTAGCGGCTCAGCCGCGGCGTTATAGGCGCGCACGCGTTCACGCTGGCCGGCAAGGTACCCAGTAAGCTCGGTTTCGCCTGCAGCGTTAAAGAAAGCTTCAGAAGGCTCTGTCTTACCATCCCAGTGGTCGACAGCAACGTCGGGAACGGCATATGGCGCACTGTCATAGAAGGTGCGATTTACTTCATCCAGCAAGAGACGCGCTTGTTCACTCGTAACTGACCGCAAACGTGAAAAAGGCCCCGAGAGGCCCGCCGAGCGCATACTGTCCATCACTTTTCGAAGAGTTGGAGCGACATCGGCGAAGCGTTGTACCGCCGGCTGAATATCCGCATCGAATTGGGGTTCGGGAGGTAGTCTTGGTCCCGGTTGCTCAGCATTTGCCACCGCAGCTTCCATGACAACGCCTATTCGATCTCTCGCGATTCGCCCCAGACTTTCTTGTAGCGCAGGTGGCGCCTGATCGAGATCCTCAGATAAATACTGCTGCAATCCATTGGGCATCGCTGCAGCGGCTTCCAGGGCCGGTTTGCTCCAGGTAATGTTTCCGCCCAACTGCTGAATGCCCCTCGAAGAAAAAACAGCAGGCGACCCCAGGTTGCTCCCAGGCGCGATACCCATTCCCCGGGCATCCGAAATGGGTGACATAAACGATAGGTTAAGCAAATTGTCGAGGCCAAGTTGCACTTCCTGCGCTTTTGGAGTGAGCTGCAGTTTGCCATCACGGATTTCCAAAAGCGAACCAGAGAGTGAGGAATGTGCAGAGAGCAGCGCACTCAGGAGGTGCTGGTAGGATTCCTGTGCCGCTGCCTCAGTCTCGGGCCGAAGACTTTCCGGCAGATAAGTGCTCTTGCCGAGCGGCATAGTGGTTACCGAGGCCAGTTTGATTGGCAGCTTGAAATCGGACCCGCCTATCCAAG
>Ga0302303_10001377_pt1 | contig 16062 bp, 7 predicted proteins | sample III_Palsa_E2_1_FD_194542 | JGI IMG/M metagenome (GOLD analysis project Ga0302303, IMG submission 194542) | Peat permafrost microbial communities from Stordalen Mire near Abisko, Sweden - III_Palsa_E2_1 | ecosystem: Environmental > Terrestrial > Soil > Palsa > Peat permafrost | place: Sweden... | reverse complement strand
AAATTACAGGTTGACGGCCACTCCCGGAGATATCTTGGTTTTCACTTATATCGGTTATCTTGAACAAAGCATAATTGTTGGCAACGGGAAAGTCTACAACGTAAATCTATCGCCTGATGCAAGAACTCTTGTTGAAGTGAACGTAGTGGCAATTGGCTATGGTACCGCGAAACGCGGGGACGTAAACGGAGCAGTAAGCTCAGTTAGCGCCGCAACCATTGAAAGCATGCCGGTAACCTCGACTGACCAGGCCTTACAAGGCCGTGCGGCCGGTGTGCAGGTTACCAATAACGATGGTTCCCCGGGCGGTAATGTTAGTATATTGATAAGGGGTACCGGCAGCCTCGCGAGCAATGGTAACACCCCATTATATGTGGTTGACGGATATCCTATAGATGCCGGGGGCATTAATAATATTAACCCCAATGATATTGCTTCTATTGACATATTGAAGGATGCGGCATCAACAGCAATTTATGGGATCAGGGCCGCCAACGGTGTGATACTGATAACCACTAAACGGGGCAAAAAGAACGGTGTACAAGTTTCGGCAGATGCCTATAACGAGTTTCAAAGCAAGCCTAAAGAGTACAAAGTACTTAATGCCGATCAATTCGCTACACTCGCCAATCAGCAAGCTACTGTTCCGGGCAGCGGTTTCTCGACATTCTCGGGCTGGGCCAACCCTGCTTCACTTCACAATATAGATTGGCAAAACGCTGTTTACGGCAACGGCCAAACTCAAAATTACGATGTTGCCGTGCGTGGCGGCAGCGATAAGCTGCAAGCGGCAGCCTCCATCGCTTACTATAGCCAGGACGGTATCGTATTAGATTCCTATTTCCACAGGGTTACAGTTAACAGCAACCTGGATGCACAACCTACTACATGGCTAAAATCATCAACAAACGTTAAATATACCTATTCGCAAGGCAATAACCCGTTTGGTACCGGAAGTTTAGTGCAATTAACCGAATTGCCCCCAACCCTTGATGGCGGTAACAAGCTTACTTACCAGGTAAAGAATGGGGATAATTATGGTTTCTTTAATCCGATATACACTGATGTATTGAGTTACGCTAATCCGGTTTACTCGATTGAAACCGACAGGAATTATCCTGAGAATAACTTTGTGCTGGCTAATTCATCCCTGGAAGCTACCATCCTTCCCGGGCTTAAGCTTAAAGTAAACGGCGGCGTAAACGCAAACTTTGCCGAGGATATTTACGATCAGCCTAACGATTCCCGTGCAAATGGCGAGTACGGCCAAAGCGCCAAGATTAATTATGGTTACTACAGCCAGAGCATTTCCCAATCGGTCGACTGGCTGATAGAGAATACGCTGGCGTACGACAGGACCTTCGGAAAACACGCAATAAATTTTGTCGGCGGTTTCTCAGGGCAGAAAACTATTTGGGATGGTATGGCCGGATCGGGCATTCCTCCTAATAACACCATTGAGGATTTATCCCAGGTAACAACGCTGGAGTTGCAAGCAAATAACCCCCCGGGTTCCGACACGGGTAACGGCCAGAACATTGTTTCGCTGTCGTCGTTATTTGCCAGGTTAAGCTATACGTATGACGAGCGATATTTTTTAACGGGTGTAATAAGAAGGGACGGATCGTCAAAATTTGACGCTCAAAACCAATATGGCACCTTCCCTTCGGGTGCATTTACCTGGAAAGCGAAAAATGAATCGTTTTTGAAGGATGTTAGCTGGTTAGACGACCTGAAATTAAGAGCCACCTATGGTGAAACCGGTAACCAGGGGCCCATAAACCCATTTCAGTACCAGGCGCTGTTTGTAGGAAACCGCCCTGCATCATTTAACCCCGGCGGAATCGGTACTCTGGACGATAACCTTGGTTATCCGTTTGATAAGATATACCAGAATGGTTATGCAGCCGAGCAGCCGGCAAACCCAGGCCTGAAATGGGAAACCGACACACAGGCCGACGCAGGCATAGACGCTTCGTTTTTAAACGGCGACCTTAATATAACTGCCGACTATTACAACAGGAAATCAAAAAACTTCCTGTTAACCCTTGAGGTTCCTGCACAAACAGGTTTTCAGTATTTAACTGAAAATGTGGGCAGTATGGATAACAAGGGGCTTGAGTTGTCTGTTGATTACCATCATGATGTATCTAAAGACTTCAGATTCGGCGCCCTGGTTACTTTTTCAACACTTAATAATAAATTGACCAGTATAACTTCGGGAACAAACGAGATTTCGAATTTTGGCGGCCTCACCCTAAATGGCCCACAATGGGGAACTTTTTCTGAAACTTTTATTGGCCAGCCGGTGGGCGAATTTTATGGATATAAGGTGCAGGGCATAATCCAAAGCCAGGCCCAGATCAACCAGTTAAATGCACAAGCGCAGGCAAAAGGCTACGCTTATTACTATAGCAGCGCCACCGGACCGGGCGACTTTTTATTTGCAGACATAAACCACCATGGTGCGGTAGTAGCCGGTAGTACGCAGGATGAAACCTCGCTCGGCAGCCCGATCCCTAAATTTTACGGGGGGGTAAACCTCACGACATCCTACAAATCCTGGGATTTTATCGCCTATTTTTATGGTGTTTACGGTAACAAAATACTCGACTACGAGCAAAACTCGCTTGAAAGCTTCCAGAACCAGGGTTTTGTCGGCATTCAGAATATCAGCGAGCAATACTACCAAAACGCCTGGACACCGCAAAATCACTCGAATATTTACCCCGCTATTAACTCAAATGACAATACTATTCTCAACAACGTTCCCTCAAGCGCCTGGATTCAAAACGGCAGTTACCTGAAATTGAAAAACTTTACCGTTGGTTATACACTGCCCCAGGATTTTGCGAAAAGGATAGCCGTATCAAAAGTAAGGGTATATATATCGTCACAAAACCTGTTTACCATTACCGGCTACAAAGGGCTTGATCCGGAAGTGGGCTCGCAGGGCGGCAACGCGACACAAAACGGCGTAGATAATGGCATCTACCCTTCGTCCATGTATTTCACAGTAGGTATAAATGCAACATTTTAATAATAATTACAAATATTAAAGATATGAAAATCACCAGATTAAAAATTACTCTGTTAGCGCTGGTTGCGGCGTTGCTGATACCCCTCAGCTGCAAAAAGAGTTTTTTAAACCAAACCAATACTTTCGGGTCAACCCAGGCTGCCACTTTTACTACTTCGGCCAGCGTAATAGCTTTGGTAAATGCCATTTATGATAGTTACCAAAACAGTAACCTCCTTAAGAAAGGACTATGGTATTACGCCGATTACCTTCCGCATGATTGGTATAACAATGGAGCTGACGTTGCCTGGAATAATTATACATATTCGGGTACTTTTGACGCCCTTCCCGATTTTTGGGATAACCTGTATATCGGCATCTCGAGGGTAAACGTTGCGCTTCCTATCATTAAAGCCGCAATTGCTCAGGGCGTTGTTACGCAGCCTTTGGGCAACCGTTTAATGGGCGAGGCGCTTTTTTTGCGGGGAACCATGTATTATTACCTAACGGGTACTTTTGGCGGCGTTCCACTGGAACTGAGCCCAACAACTACCGGTTTAGAACCCCGCGCTACCCAGCTGCAGTGTTTTCAACAGGTAGTGGCCGACATGCAGGCGGCCGAAGGTTTACTGGTGTCAAAAACCCAGTTGGCCACTGCCGATCTGGGTAGGGCTACCACAGGCGCCGCCTATGCCTATGAAGGCTCGGCGCAAATGTGGTTAGCCGAAAGCGACCCCACAAACGCCACCGTACATTATACTGCCGCATTGAAAGCCTTTAATAACCCGGAATTTGGTAATTATTCGTTGGTTACGCCTTATGTAAACGAGAATGAATTCAACAACCAGAATAATGCCGAATCGGTTTTCGAAATACAGTTTGACCTTACCGGCGGTAACCAGAGCTGGGGCGACAGCTGGGAGCCACCTGGCGGCGAATTGGGCTGGATAGACAGTTTCAGCTGGCCTTCGGAAATAACTGGCGAAGGTTACGACTATGGAAGCCCGGCGTTGTATTATTCGTACCAGGCGGGCGATGCCAGGAAGTTAGCTACAATAATAGGACCGGGCGACCCTAATATGAGCCCGGGAATTATTGCACAGTGGGGCGGTATAAAAGGCTATCCCAATGTTCAGGGCGGTTATGCAAATTACATGGCGCAAACTACTCCTCCGTATGATACCGTTGACTATTACCGGTACACCGATGCCAGCCAGCCTATCAATACGTTTAAAAGCAATGCTATTAATACCAACGGAACGCTTGCCCATCCCTGGTACGGAACTGATGGTACCCCGCGCTCGGGATTTGTTTGCGAGAAAAAATGGCGGGATCCCACCCTTACAGGAGGTTCAGGGCCGGGAGCGCTCTTTGGCAGCCAGGACCAGATATTGATGCGGTATGCAGAAGTTTTGCTCTCAAAAGCCGAATGCGAGATACGCCTGGGGATGACTCAACAAGGCCTTGCCGATTTGGCCAAAGTAAGGAGCAGGGCATTTAACGGAAGTGTTCCGGGTACATTTCAGGATGGCTATTTGCCGCAGGCAGATGCAAACGGAAACCCCATTCCAGCACCAGTTATAACTGATCCGCTGCAAATGGTATTCAGCGAATACCGGCATGAGCTTACCGGCGAATATTCGTTGATGTACCTGTTACGCCGGGCGGGTAACGATGTAACAACCGGGGTAGCTTATGACCGTGAAATGATCCACATTTGGAACACAGGGCCCACCAGCCAGTATGCTTATGGTTTACGGCCTAATACATTCATAATTTATCCCTATGGCCCAACACACAACCTGCCTGCCGCTATTTTTTCCGATGCGACTGGCAACCAGGGCGTAACCTATAATGATCTTCCTCCGGGGAAAGATTTATTGCCGCTTCCGGCTGCTGAAATAGCGCTTAACCCTAATTTAAAGCAGAATCCCGGCTACTAGGTGCCTGAGATTTTTTTATGAAAGTGAGAATTGATTAATTGATTAAGAATAGAAGGCTTTTTCCGCAAGGAAAAGGCCTTTTCTTGCTAAAGCGAGAAAGTAGGATATGTTTCCAGATATTGTGGCCTGGTCAGTTAATTTCAACTATCCGATTATAAAAAAATAGTACCTTACGTTTATACTTGTTATGAAAAAAGTGCTGGTTATATCGGGAATTTGTTCGATCATATTATTAGTTGTTTACCTGCAATTTGGAAATAACGCAAGTAGCGGGGATCCCCGCGGGACGGCATTTGCCGGCACAAAATCTTGTGTAAAATGCCATGCCGACATTTACAGCTCATACTTGCATACCGCCCATTTTGAAGCTTCGGCACCTGCCTCAGAAAGTTCTGTGCATGGCAGTTTTGCTGCCGGTTCAAACATATTCAATATAAACGCGTCTCAAAAAGTGGTAATGGAAAAGATAGGCAGCAACCTTTTTCAAAGTTTTTATGTCAACGGAAAACTTAGGGAAAGGCACCGTTTCGATATTGTCTTTGGGGGTGTTAAAGGCGAATCATATTTATACTGGCAAGGGAACGAGCTTTATCAATTACCTCTTTCATATTTCAGTGCTCAGCACCAATGGTCGTCAAGCCCGGGTATGGGATTAAACTTTATGGATTATCCCCGGTCAAGGCCGATAGGTATCCGGTGCCTTGAGTGCCACGCGTCGTACATTAATTACCTGCCCGAAAATGCGCAGCGATTAAATGGTACCGAAGCATTTGAAAAAAACTCGCTGGTTTATCATATCGACTGTGAGCGCTGCCACGGCCCCGGCGCACAGCATGTTGATTTTCAAACCCGCAACCCCAACGTAAAAACAGCCCGCTTTATAACCACCTATGTTTCACTTAGCCGTAGCCAGAAGCTGGATATGTGTGCTGTTTGCCATTCTGGCAAGCATAATGTGATGTTACGGTCGGCTTTTGGATTTATGCCAGGCGATACCTTTGCTAAATTTATACTACCGCAGTTTTCTGCGAAAATTGATACGGCCCACCTTGATGTGCATGGAAACCAGCTTCAACTATTACAAACCAGCAAGTGCTTTATATACAGCCAAATGGAATGTTCAACCTGTCATGATCCGCATCAAAACATGCGGGGTGAAGATATAGTGTATACCCAAAAATGCCTGAATTGCCATAATTCGCCAAAACATACTTATTGCAAAATGACCAATACGCTAAGCGCCGCGATACTTAAAGCCGACTGTATCAGTTGCCACATGCCGGCATTGCCAACCCAGGCTATTTCAGTACAGCTCGCCGCGGAATCGAAGCCGGTACAATTTTTTGTTCATACGCACCATATAGCCATCTACCCGCAGCAAGTTAAAAAGATACTTGCTCATATTAATTAGAATTAATACTAAAAATGTTCAATTTCAACAAATATACCCTTATGAATAGGTTGTGCTTCACAACGTTATTCATGTGTTTACTGATTTTTTTTTCGTGTAAAAAGAAGACGCTGTTCGAGCAAATTCCGTCTTCCCATTCCGGTATTCACTTTAATAATGAAATAACAGAGTCCGACTCGGTGAATGCCCTGGATATGGTAAACGCCTATAATGGCGGCGGTGTAGGGATAGGCGACTTTAACGGCGATGGTTTACAGGATATTTTTTTTACGGGAAATATGGTATCTAACAGGCTCTACTTAAACCGGGGCAATTTTAAGTTTGAAGATATTACTGATAAAGCCGGTGTCGGCGGTGACGGAAGATGGGGGCGCGGCGTTGCTATTGTTGATATTAACAACGACGGTTTGCCCGACATTTATGTGTGCAATACCATTTATAAAGACTCGACAAGGCGACGGAATTTGCTTTATGTAAACCAGGGGGTTGATAAAGATGGTATTCCGCATTTTAAGGAAATGGCTAAGGAATATGGGCTTGATATATGCTCTTATTCAACTATGGCAAGTTTTTTTGACTATGATAACGACGGCGACCTGGACATGTACCTGACCGTTAACAATGCAAATTCCAGAAAAAATACCAATGTTTTTGGCGGGATTAAGGCCGCCGGGCCGCAATTTATCTCCGGGCGGTTATATCGGAATGATTGGGACAGCACCTTGCATCACCCGGTATTTCACGATGTTTCAAAACAAGCAGGCATTAATATTACAGGGTATGGGCACAGTGCCACAACAGTAGACTTTAATGGAGACGGCTGGAAAGATATTTATGTATCCAATGATTTTATTTCGAGCAACATTTTATACATCAACAACCACGACGGAACATTTACCGATCGCTCAAGAGAATATTTCAAGCATACATCATTAAATTCCATGGGGCAGGATGTAGTTGATATTAATAACGACGGCCTTCCGGATGTGGTGGAGCTGGATATGAACCCACCCGATAACTATCGCAAAAAGATGATGATGGGGGTTAATACATTTAACACTTATCAAACTTTCGATCTATTCGGTAATCAATACCAGTATGTGCGCAATACGCTCCAGCTTAACCAGGGGCCAAGGCTTGGCCAGCAGGGCCGGGTTGGCAGTCCGGCTTTCAGCGAGATCGGATTTCTGAGCGGTATTTCACAAACCGATTGGAGCTGGACGCCATTGGTTACCGATTTTGACAACGATGGCTTTAGGGATATCATCGTAACAAATGGATTTCGGAAGGATGCTTCCGACCATGATTTTACAACGTACGAGCAAAGCCCTTATGCCTTAGCATCAAAACAAAAGCTGCTGGAACAAATTCCAGAAGTTAAATTACCTAAATACGCTTTTAAAAATAAAGGGGACCTGACATTTGAAGATGTAAGCAAGGCATGGGGCGTGGACATGCCCGCTTTTGCAAACGGCGCGGTATATGTAGATTTAGACAATGATGGCGCCATGGACCTGGTGATCAATAATATCGACGGCGAAGCGTCTATATACAGAAACACCATCAGGGATGATAAAAAGAATTTAAACAATGTTCATTATTTGCAAATCACATTTACCGGTGGAGCACGGAATATAAACGGGTTAGGCGCTCAGGCCGATATCTATTATGACCACGGGAAACACCAGGTTTATGAGAATGACCCTTACAGGGGTTATTTATCAACACTCCAGGCAATGGCCCATTTTGGCCTGGGCAAAGTAGGTATGGTTGATTCGGTGGTAATAAAATGGCCTGGAGGCAAAAAACAAAAACTACTGCATGTAAAAGCTGATCAACGAATAAAAGTGAATATTGCGAATGCGGGCGGCAACGATCAGGCCACCCCGCCTAAAATTGATTTTAAAGCATTGTTTAAAGAGGTAACTGATTCGTTAGGCCTGCATTACAAAAACAATACGGCTGATTTTACCGATTTTAATGTTCAAAGATTATTGCCTCATAAATTGTCGGGCTATAACCCGGCCATAGCCATTGGCGATATAGATGGCAATGGGCTGGATGATATAATAATAGGTGGCGACAGCCATAACCCCGCTCAGCTTTTTCTTCAAATGCCCGATGGCACATTCAAACAACGTAATCTTTTTACCGCGGCAAACAATACCTCGGTTGACTTTACCGACGAGGGGTTGTTGCTTTTTGACGCGAATGGCGATGGTAAATTAGATCTTTACATAGCAAGCGGCGGCTACCAGTATGCTGCGAATACTGCTTCGTACCAGGACAGGCTGTATATAAACGACGGCAAAGGAAACTTTACCCTGGCCCCTGATGCCTTGCCCAAAAACTTTACCAGCAAGCTTTGCGTAAGGGCCTGCGATTATAATAAAGACGGCAAGCTGGATTTATTTGTGTCGGGCCGGGTTGAACCGGGGAGTTACCCTAAACCGGTATCGAGTGTTATTTTGAGAAACGACAGCAGGAACGGCCATGTTAAATTTACGGATGTTACCGACGAGGTGGCGCCGGCATTAAAGAACATCGGGATGGTTAGCGATGCTTTATTTACCGATTTTGATAATGATGGCTGGCCAGACCTGGTGCTGGCAGGCGAATGGATGCCTGTAACTTTCCTGAAGAATGAACACGGAAAGTTTGTAAATATAACCGCGAAATCCGGCGTCGACGATAAATTTGGCTGGTGGAATTCGATTGTAGCCGGCGATTTCAGGCATACGGGCCGCACAGACTACATTTTAGGAAACGTGGGTTTGAATACGCTATTCCAAGCCTCAGACCAATACCCTGTATATATTACGGCAGGAGAATTTGAGCTTAACGGACAGTATGATGCCATACCATCCATTTTCCTGCCTGACCAAAACGGGCAAAAGCAGGAATTTCCGCTGCAAGGGAGGGATGACCTGGTTAAACAAATGATAAGTTTAAAATTAAAGTTCCCCGATTATAAGTCTTTCGCTGTAGCTACAATGAACGATATATTGTCAGACGAGCAACGGAAGGGGGCGCTAAGGCTTAAATCCAATTTACTAAAATCTTGCTTTTTACGGAACGATGGCAATGGTAAGTTCACGCTTATCCCGTTGCCTGTAGAAGCGCAATTTTCCATCCTGAACGGCATGGAGGTGGGCGATTTTGATGGCGATGGAAATCTTGATGTTGCTATAGTTGGCAATGACTATGGCACGGAAGTATCGATAGGCCGTTATGATGCATTGAATGGCCTGCTGTTAAAAGGCGATGGTAGGGGAAATTTTAAAGCCTTAAGTATTTTGCAAAGCGGAATTTACATACCGGGGGATGCTAAGGCATTGGTAAAATTAAGAGATACCAAAGGAAACCTGCTGCTGGCAGCCAGCCAGCATAAAGACTCGTTAAGAGTTTTCAAGTTGAATAAGGTATCGAAAAACATCAGCGTCAATCCTGGGGATGCCTATGCTTTAATTACCTACAAAAACGGAAAAGTTGAAAAGCAGGAGTTTTATTACGGATCGTCTTTTTTATCACAATCTGCCAGATTTATTAATACAAATGATAACATTAGCCGGATAATAATTTTTGATAATAACGGAAAATCAAGGGTGCTGAAATAAAATCGCGTCGCTTTCGCTGCCAATAAATATGTTTTTGCCCTTTTTATGAGTTTGACGAATTAAGGGGGAGTCTTTCATGTTTTGTTGAGATATTGACAATCGAATATATATCCGCTTATCCATCCAGTGAAAAATGAAGGCTTGTTTTCAATCCAGCAATTATTTTTTTGAATATTTTACGCGTAATTGTGAGTTAAAACCGTTAAATGGCAGGCTTTTTAAATGCCCATAGTATAGCTGTGATATTACCATTTTTTAGCTATGTGCCTTTGGGAATTGGGAATGTTTTTACATCAGATCATCGGCTCTAATTGCTGAAGGTAAAATCTTTGGAAGCATCGTATAACCACGTGCCCTGCGGGTCAACAAAATAAAACTTTACAGTTTTTCCGTTCAAAACCCCAAGTGCGCCATAACTAACATAAAATACATCGTCGGCATTGTTTGGGCTCAAAAAGCTCATTGCAGCCCGATAGCTCCATCGGCCTGATTTATCAATGGTATAAAATTTAACACTACGCCCTTTTCTTATGCCAATATAATTGCTGGTAAGCGCAAATGCCTCATCAAACTCTTCTGCATTTGTAAAAGAGGGCGTAGCAGCAGGTTCCCACGTACCATATATGTTGGTTTGATAAAATTTTATCGTTTTCCCATGCTTCACTCCCAGTGTATTATCATTGAATTTAAAAACACCGTCGGCGCTTTCGGGGCACACCAAGTCTTTGCCAGGGCTATATTTCCAACCCCCTTCGCTGCTGGTTTGATAAAATTTTATAGTATTACCATTACGGGCCCCTATAAATACGCTTACAAAATAAAAAATATCGTCAGGGTTATCTAAACTAACAAAATCCTTGCTGGGGTAATATGTCCAATGAATGTGATCTTCCGTTTTATAAAATTTTATTGTTTTGCCCTGCCTCATGCCAATAAAATTTTCGTTTATATACAATGCCTGTCTTTCTGAATGGTGTTTGCACTGCATCAGAAGTGTTGACGAAGCAATAATCAGCAAAATAATAGTAATTTTTTTCATAAATTATAAGTAGCTGTTTAAATATATTCACCTGCCTTTGTGCCCGCTGATGGCCTGTACGGATCAGACATTGAGATTGCCTATTAAAACCCGGCCGGTTGCGATAACAATGAAGCATCAAAATTAACTCCCTTTTTTCCTTTGCGATTTTGATCAACTATAAAAACGGTACATCATCCTGTAGCAAAGGGATGTTTTTTAGCTGTACACCACAATGCGATAAAGGTGCTTGTTCAAAAAGCGTACTTTTTTACAAGATGAAAGCCAAAATGGTGTTATATTTCTGATTTTAAATAGTTTATAGCATTTGTTATAATTCATAAATACAATGGTAAACTCAATAGTTTAAAATAGTATTCGTTGTATTACAAAGGGTTTACAATCACCAATTATATTAAATGATATAATTGCCTCTACTACCAAATCTACCCAAGCCAGTAGTATTAACATAATACTATTTAAACAATTATTTAAATCATTTTTATATTAAAAACACTAAAACCATAAACCGGCCTTGTATGCAAGCGACAAAAAATATTTAAAATAAGGTAAAAAAGGTTTTTTACACTCGCTGGCGAATACTTTTTATTTGGCGCTTTTTGTTAACATTTTTATATCATAAAGTAACATTTTTGCTACAATATCACCCCCCGCTAATTTAATTTTATACCTGAACGATAGTAGATTTCCAAGGGAAAAGCTGATTGAAAATACAGCTATCGTAATCAATTAAATAAACTAAGATGAACCGGTGTATTATTAAAGAAGTAAGTACTTTAACTGAAAATGATTGTTTTGCTATTTTTCCCAGGCTGAAAGACAATCTTGATGCCCCAATGCATTTCCATAGCAATTTTGAGTTGAGCCTGATTTTTAATGGTAGTGGTGCCAAACGTATTATCGGCAATCATGAAGGAACTGTTAATAATCTGGAACTTATTTTAATAGGCCCAAACTTACACCATGCATGGTTAACTGATAAATGCTGCAATAAAAATATATATGAAGTAGTAGTGCAATTTCATAAAGATTTATTTGATAAGAAACTGTTGTACCGCAACCAATTGGTGCATATTAAAAATATGTTTGAGAATGCACAAAGAGGGATATTGTTTTCGGAAGAAACTGCTGTTAAAGTTGCAGACAGGATAGCTAATTTGAATAAGCATAGTGGGTTTGAATCGGCATTTGAATTGTTTTCGCTGCTTTATGATCTCTCAACCTCTAAAAACAGTATTCTGCTATCAGACCAGGGGTATGTTTGCAGCGATAAAAATCAGCTGAACGAAAAAATGGATAAGGTATTTGATTACCTCAATGAAAATTTTGGCAAACAAATAACACTGTTTGAAATAGCATATCGTTTTAACATGTCAGGCTCGGCATTTAGCCGACTCATAAAAAAATGGACGGGGATGACATTTGTAAATATCCTGAACGAGATAAGGGTAGCGCACGCTACGAAAATGCTCATTAATTCAACCGATACCATATCCGAAATAGCTTATCAATGTGGTTTTAATAACCTCTCATACTTCAATAAAATATTTAAAGAAAAAAAGAAGGTTGGCCCCAAACAGTACCGGAAAAACTATACAATGGCTTAAATAAAATATTCTTGCAATGCTTATCACCACTCCGTAAATTTTAATTTATTAACCAATTTCTCAACTAACTATAACAGTGTACAATTCATACTAATTGCCCGATAGCATAAATGTTCATTATACGTATCAATACAGGCTTTTATAAAGGGTAACTAATCGGATATTAACATTTATTATAGTAAATATTAACTTTTTAGCTATCCAGTTGTGTGTTAATGGGATAGTTTTACCCTTCGTGAAATTTCTTAACTAATACCCGATTAATGTTAAATACAAAATTTAAACTGCATTGCAGCAAAGGGCTTTTTGCTGTCTTATTTATAGTGCTCAATATTGCGGCGGTTCAAAATGCAGCGGCTGCCATACGTTCATATAAAAAAACCGGTGACGGCATAACCTTTACTCTTGATAAAGGACTGATGAAAATAAAAGTATGCAGCGCCGATATTATTGAGGTGAAGTATACTATGTTGGATGCTTTTGAAAAAAAGCAATCGCTTGTTATCAATAACTTATGGGCCGCGAAAGTAAATTTTGACGTAACGGAAAGCGGCAATTACATCTTCGTCACTACAGCCAAATTAAAGCTCAGCATTAATAAAACTACCAATGCAGTTACATTTTATGATAAAAGCGGGCGGGTTATCACTTCAGAAGATAGCGAAAATAAAACCATGCAGTCTGCAACAATAGCGGGTATAGCCACTTATAATTGTTCGAGCGAATTCAATTCCCCGGCGGATGAAGCGCTTTATGGTTTAGGGTGCCACCCGGAAGATACATTATCTATCAATTACAAAGGACGCGATCAGCAAATGCTCATCAAGTACATGACGGGCGCTATACCTGTAATGCTGTCGACAAAGGGCTATGGTTTATTGTGGGATAATTATTCCGCATCAAATTTTTATGGTACGGTGGATGGGAATACCAAATTCAAATATGTATCAGAAAGCGGCCGTCAGGTTGATTATTATTTCTTTTACGGGCCCGATTTCGATCATATCATAGATCTTTACCGTATTGCCAGCGGCAAAGCGCCAATGTTCCCTAAATGGGCGTTCGGCCTTTTCCAGTCGCAGGACAGGTATAAGTCGCAGGCAGAAATATTATCCGTAAAAGACAATTATCGCAATAACCATATTCCGCTCGATGTAGTTGTGCAGGATTGGTACTGGTGGTCGCCGCTGCCTATCGGGTCACACGTTATGAACCACGATAGGTACCCCGATCCTAAAGGCATGATAGAGGCCTTACATAAAGATCATGTACATGCCATGATTTCGATATGGCCGGTATTTGGCGCAGGTACAAGAGATTTCGACTCATTAAAAAGCCACGGCTACCTTACCAGCATTACCTGGGACAATTTTGTTACCCATACTTTCGACACTTATTACGATGCGCACAACCCCGGTGCGCGGGTAATGTACTGGCAGCAAGCCCGTGATAGCATTATTAAACGGTATGGCTGGGATGCCTGGTGGGTTGATCAATGCGAACCTGACAATGGTTCGTTGCTTGATGAACGCCGCAAAGCGGTTTTTTATACCGGTAAAGGCATTGATTATTTTAATACCTATTCATTGGAACATTCGAAAGGTTTGTATACCGGCTGGCGAAAAGATATCCCGGGTAAACGCGCATTTTTCCTCATCAGGCAGTCATTTGCCGGCGAGCAGCGTAATGGCGCAGTCCTTTGGTCGTCCGACGTAACCACCACTTTCAATGCTTTGCGCAACCAGGTGCCACAGGGCATTAACGCTTGTGCATCTGGTATACCTTACTGGACATCGGACATCGGCGGCTATATATCAAAAACCTCGCCTGATGGTACGCCCGACTGGTCGCAGCCGGAATACCGCGAACTGTTTACACGCTGGTTCCAGTTCGGTACGTTTTGCCCTATTATGCGCATACACGGTAAAGGCGAAAGGGCATTGTTTTCCAGCAATTGGGACGATGCCACAAAAGCCATTTTGTTGAAGTATGACAAACTGCGTTATCGTATGCTGCCATACATTTACTCATTGGCCGGTATGGTCACCCATAAAAATTATACCATAATGCGCTCACTTGCTTTTGATTTCCGGGGCGATAGCGGCATCGATAATATTCCCAACCAGTACATGTTTGGGCCGGCCTTTATGGTTAGCCCGGTAACAAAGCAGCTTTACACAGGTGCAAATGCTCAAACCGGCACAGCAACGCGTAAGGTTTATTTGCCCAAAGCGGCGAACTGGTATAATTTCTGGACTGGTGAACTGCTAAACGGCGGCCAAACTATTGATGCGCCTGCGCCTATTGATATTATACCCCTGTATGTAAAAGCGGGGTCTGTTATTCCTATGGGGCCGGTGATGGAGTATGCCACGGAAAAAACGGATCCGCCGATAGAACTGAGGGTATACCCAGGTGCCAACGGCAGTTTTGAATACTATGAGGATGAGAACGATAACTACAATTACGAAAAAGGCAATTATGCAACATTCAGCTTTAATTGGAACGATAAACTGAAACGGTTAACTATTTCTAATACAAATGGCAGTTATAAAGGCATGCCTAAAAAGCACATTTTTAATGTTGTTTTGGTAAATGGCGTACATGGCGCTGGTTCAGGTGCTGCTGATAAAGCTGATGAAACAATCATCTATTCAGGCAAAGCTATATCTGTTCATTTATAGTAACCGCTAAAATGTTTTGCTTTTAGCAGATAATTATTCGAAAAAATGACCCGTAATAACTCACATTAAATCTATTCAACCTTGTTACATACACGGCTTAAAAGGCAACAGGTTCACTTTAACTGCTCGGATATAAGCTATTTGATTCTCATGAAAAATAGTTTTGCAACCATCGGATTTACCAAAAAATATAGCGCGCCTACATCTACCCTTAAAAAAGATTGAAAAGAGCCTGGGAATTACTATATATGAAAGCGGCTTGTTTACCTATTGAACCCATAAACAGGTGCTTATGCTGGTAAACAATAAACTCGCAGCCAATTTACCTATCACTATAATGTACTTTCATTATTAGGCCTTGATAATTCCGGTACCCGTTTCCGGATAACGATAAAATACGGAATAGAGTAGAATAATTACTGCTTTTAGTGTGTATAATGGATTTTTTTTGTTAAAAAAATATTAGTGTTTTTATTACAATTATTGTACCTTGTTTGGTAATAGATAGTGCCACTGCACCATCTCCAATTATCAAAACCGGAACATGTTACGTAGGATCAATTTATTTGTCGCATTATTTTTAATAATGTCGGGCTTGCTGTATGCGCAGGATAACGCGTACCAGTTTTCGCAGCTTGATATCACAAACGGACTTTCCAGCAACCAGGTTAACTGTATTTGCAAGGATAGCCAGGGGTTTATGTGGTTCGGCACATCTTCAGGCCTGAACCGGTATGACGGG
>Ga0302303_10001375_pt1 | contig 16068 bp, 19 predicted proteins | sample III_Palsa_E2_1_FD_194542 | JGI IMG/M metagenome (GOLD analysis project Ga0302303, IMG submission 194542) | Peat permafrost microbial communities from Stordalen Mire near Abisko, Sweden - III_Palsa_E2_1 | ecosystem: Environmental > Terrestrial > Soil > Palsa > Peat permafrost | place: Sweden... | reverse complement strand
GGTTGGTAGGTATTATCCATTTGGGCTGGCGATGGCGGGGATTTCGGATAAGGCCTTGAAGACGCCGTATGCGGAAAATAAGTATCGGTTTAATAAGGGGTCGGAACTACAGAACAAAGAGTTCTCAGATGGGTCAGGGTTAGAGATGTATGCGACGCAGTTGCGCGAGCTTGATCCGCAATTGGGTAGATGGTGGCAAGTGGACCCCAAATCAGACGAGGCGTATGAAAGTGTATCCCCGTATGGTGCATTCAATGACGACCCCGCAAGGTACAATGATCCCAATGGAGATGCCGGAGAAGAGGCGACCGCCTGTTGTGCTGTTCATGGGGCTTGGAACATCTTCAAAAAAACGCAAGAACTTGCAGGAGCAACTGAATTAGTAGGTGGGGGGCCAGAAGATCCCGTAGCTGATGTTGCCGCTGTTGGAGAAGAAGTGGCGGGGGGGCTTTGGGCGTTGGGTAAATTGATTTTCGGATCTGATCCTCCTGCTGCTCCTACAGTGGCTGCTCCTAAAGCTCCAAGCGGATCAGCACCCCCGGCCAAGAGTCAGACAAACGCGCAAGGAGACAAATCAAAAGCAGAACAAAGAGCAGATAAACTTAGTGAAAAGCAAAGGCCAGGACAAGACTTTACAAAAGCCGGAAAAGAGGCTGTAAAGGATGTGAACAAGGAAAAAAATGCTGGACAAATGAAGTGTGACAAGTGTGGGCAGGATGTTAATAATGCTGAACAACATACAAAGGGAAAGACTCCACCAGGAAATGAGGCACATGTCGATCATGATAACCCTAAATCTAATGGGGGAAGTGGAACTCCTGACAATGGAAAAGTCCTTTGCAGAGATTGTAATATAGATAAAGGAGCCACCACTCCTCATTAAATAATTATAATATGAGTGATAAACAGAAGATTCTATTTGTTCAGAAAATTGACGATGATAAATACGAAACTGAAAGCCTTTGGTGCAATAAAGACGGGGAGAATTATATTATTGATAATATCCCTTTTGTTGCAAAGAGGGTTTCCCTGGGCGATACGATAAAAGTTGAATATGATGCAGATGACAAGGCTTTTTATTTTGATGATTTCGTAAGTGTATCGGGCAATACTACAGTAAGGCTCTATTTTGATGATGCCAATAGTATTGAAGATGTAAGGAGAAAATTAAATGAACAGGGTTGCGATGGCGAGATATTTTTAGCAAGGAAAATCCTAGCTGTCAATGTTCCTTCTAAGATTGATTATAGGCCAATCAAAAAATTCTTGGACGAGGGCGAGCAGCAAGGATTGTGGACATATGAAGAGTCTTGCTTAGCCCATAATCTTAATGGGTAAGACTTCAAAATCAGTGAAGGCTACACTGCCTGTCGGTAGCCCGATTAGTAGTATGAGAATTTTGTTACTGCTATTGTATATAATCTTTTTTTCAGTTGCCTGTAATAATGCTGAAACGCCAATTAGCGATACTAAATCTAAGAGTATCAATAGCGATTCAGTAAAGGATATCTCAAATCACGAACTAAGTAATAGCGGGGCAGACCAAGTACCAGACTTTCTTGCTATTGGTAAAAGTACATCAACATCTTATCAGGGCTATTTGCAGGGAGTAGAAAAAAGCGATTCTTCAGGACCATACTTTTTTAAACAATATTTCGGCGACACGCTCACATTTGAGCTAATTATTATTCCTAAAAGGGGCGACAAAAAGGATGTCAAATACGATAGTATTATTAGCGCAGCTTCCAATAATTACGCAGACTACATCTGCTTTGCTTTTGTCTATAAGATGAAAGATCCTGACTCAATGCGGGATTATCACGCTAGTAATGTGGAGTACCCGACCAATGTTAAGGCATATGTTAAGAAAAATGAGAAATGGAGCTTTATATCTCAATCATTAGCTAAAAATATTACTCAACTAAGCAAATATAAAATCCAGACGATTTTCTCGAATATGAACTAAAGTATAAATTTTCTCGACTGAGAGATTTGAATGATGTTGTTTTGAAAGGATGCATAGTCTATATTCTACTCCGTCCGACACCCCTAGGGCCTACCTCAATTGGATGCTGCTGGATAACCAGTTCAACTATGTCAGCGGGTATAATCAGAGCGGCGCGCTGCCTGTCGGAAGCCCGAATGTGCTGAATACGCTTGCGACCACTATCAAGCTGCATCACAGCGGATATCTGTATATTTGGGTGAGCAATGAGACGCAGAACTGGATGGTGTTCTTTGATAACCTGACTATTCAGCATTTTAATGGGCCGATGGTGGAGGAGAACCATTATTATCCGTTTGGGCTGACGATGGCGGGGATTTCGGATAAGGCGTTGAAGACGCCGTACGCGCAGAATAAATACCGGTATAACGGGAAGGAGTTGCAGAATCAGGAGTTTTCCGATGGGACGGGGTTGGAGGAGTATGATTATGGGGCGAGGTTTCAGGATCCGCAATTGGGGGTTTGGCATGGGATTGATCCGTTGGCCAGCCGGAACAGGAGATGGTCTCCGTACAACTATGCCTTGGATAATCCGATACGATTTATTGATCCGGATGGGATGGATGTAAATCAATCTGGCAATACGACAACCGCAACAGGGCAAGATGCTATAAATGCAGTTAAACAATTGCAAGATAATGCTAGTAGTGAGGGAACTGGGGGTGTCAATGGAACACCGGCTAAAACTACAGTAATCAACGGCCAGCCTGCCGCACAAGTCAATGGACAGTGGATTCCCGCTCAGGCTTTAGCTCCGGCCACCGTCGTAGGGCATTTTCCGACATTCAGAGACCCTCATGCTCTCGATAATGCACAAGCTGCGGCGAATGCCCCTGTCGTTTCAGAAAGTACGACATTTGGGCTGAAAACTACGGGATCTACCGATAAGGCTGAGCCGGTAGGACCTTGGATTCATTTGCCAAATGGAGTCGTATATGGTTCAGGCGACGGTAGTGACGCCCCAGGTAGCCCAATTGATCCAACTATGCCATTCTGGTATCTTTATTTCGGTGACGATGAGCAAATAGCAGCCGCTGCCGCGGCTTCATATGGCGAGCACCCTAATCATTCGGACGAAGACAGAGTAGATCCCAATGAAATTGCCAATAAGCCTGATGACTATGAGCCGAATGCGGATGGTATCCAAAAATATCCGAAAAAGGCGGCTACTGACAGTCAGCCTTCGCAAAGACCAGGTGACACACAGTATAGATATCTAAATGGAAAGCGCGCAGTGTTGGGACCTCTCGATACAACCCGTTACTCAAATTTAACCTCTAATGGAGCCACGCCAGATACATTTTATTATCCAAACCCAAAATAAATTTATGTTTGAAAAACATTTGCAACTTTTATGGTTTGTCTCGATATTTTTTTTGTTTGCCGCCTGTCAATCCCATCCTATTCGGTCTATAAATCTTGGGGATGGAATAACTGCGGAAGGAAGAATAAGTCCCGACACTGTCTTTGACGGGCCGATCAAATTCTATGACGCTAAGTCAAATCAGTTGATAGAAAAAGGAAATTACGTGAACGGAACCAAAAGCGGTACGGACACCATTTTTAACAAAAACGGAACAATTGCGTCAAAAGCGAATTTTTCCGACGGCAAGCAGAATGGGTATTCCTTCCATTTTGACAGCAATGGAAGTTTGGTCCAAAAAAGTTATAATTATTATGGCCTGAATGTTGGCGCTAGTATCAACTACGTTAATGATTCCGTGAAGGAATACTATTTCTATGATTTAGACGAAAATGTTCTGGTGTATCTAAATTACGACTCCATTAAGGGTAAGAAAATAGGAGAAATTCAGCCTAAATTATTCTTTTTTCGTGAAACTTATTATCAATCTTATGATATCCACGGTACATCCGAAACCTTGAAAAGTTTTTATATATATACTCCGAACCCGCCGAAGTTTGATTTTAAGTATAATTTTGTCTTAGTTGATTCTTCTTTTAAAGTGCTCTCGGTCTTGACTCAGTGTGACAACCGACGGCCTTGGTCAATAGTAAACGTGGATACCAAATCGACTGGTCCGAATCAAAAATTTGCAGTACAATTGATAATAAGAGATTCCATAAATAATAAAGACATGATTGCGTTCCGGGTGCTGAGATTTTGACCCTTTCCTGAATTAGAGCAGATATTCCATATAAACTAGTAGTAACCAGGCAGGCCTTTGAGCTTTTATAGCTATGAGGCCTGGGGTCGCTGTGAATACTTCCTTTAATATCTATAAAGCATGTACACAGAAATTAGGTTAGGTTCAGTTATTGCGGGAAACAGAAGGAGGTGGATATATGTATATTCATTAGTGAATGCAAAGTGGACTTTGTCAATCTGACAAAATATGCTAATCCCCCTTATTTTACTGTAATGAAGCCCGATATATCAGAAGAAGATAGAGCAAAAGCATACAATGACTGGTAGCATTCTTTACCCCCGGCTGTAGCTGCCGTGATTAGACAGGCTCACAATTAAACTGTAATAAAATGGCTAACTTTATCATGTGCCAGGTCTGGATCGATCTCACCACCTACTGGCTGCATCCGCCTTTTTTCTTTCCATTGAAAAAAGAAAACCCTCTATCTTCGAGAGGTATAACAGCTCTTCGAACAGTCCCGGAATTTTTTGGAACCGATCTAAGGGAAAAAGGACTTCCCGGATGAAAAATGGTCTAAGTACTATCCGTTCGAGCTGACGATCAAGCATACGGATCGACGATCAATTAATCATTCACCTCTCTTTAATCGAAGAAGTTACTTAGATAGGCAATTTGGCTGAGTTGGTAATGGAATTGATTGTAGAAAAATAGTTATGATTAATGAATATGATATGGTAAATGCAGCTCGGGACCTAAATGAAAAGGTCTTGAGCGGTTGCATTGGTACTGTTGTAATGGTCTATGAAAACCCTTCACTTGCGTATGAAGTTGAGTTTTTCGGCAGTAATGATGAAACTATAGCAATATTAACAGTGAAACCAGATGAGATTATAAAAGTATAACAAGTACTGACTACCATACTACGGGATGGTTATAACGATCTTCTGCACAGGAATTTTGCCGTACACGACCTCAAGTGTAGCCCTGCCGTTTTTGTAGACCACATTCCCGAAGCCGCTGTCCGTAGACAAGAATGACGTGAAGTCCCCGATCTTCGAATCCACATACAGCGTCTGCGTCACCGCGTCATAGCGTACCCCTGTCAAGGCTTCGATCAACGCATAGCTGGACATCGCCCGCGCATACCAATGCCCGCATTCATATTCATCGAATGGATTGCGGACGCGGCCATCATATCTCCTCCGGCAAGTTCGAACGATGTCGAGACCCTTGGCAACCTGCCCTTCGAAGATTAAGTGTGAGGCGACCTGGTATTCGATCCCGGTCCAGACTTCATTACTGTACACGAAGGGCAAGGACAGCTGCCCGCCCTTCGGCCAGGTGCAGAGCAACAACCCACCTTCATCACCGAGAGCATATCCCGGCCTCTGTGGATTGCTGTAATCACTGAGGTCTTTCTTCAAATTATAGCGATAGACGGCATTGAGATGGCTTTTGATTTTGGCGCGATCCACCGGCTCGGGCAGCCCGCAGACCCTGGCCATCCAATCTCCCAACACCCCGTCGGATAGACAGCCGGTACCATACTGATACTTCGGACCTTCCTTTTTTAGCAGGGCAACGGCCTCGGCGGAATATGCTCCTCCGTAGGAATGCTGCGAAGCGGCGACGGGATCTGCAGCGTTGAGACCGGTGTACTTGATCTCCTGAGCGAAATACTCGCCATTATACAGCCGTTGCTCCATGAAGCCCCTGCCCTTTTCATAGAGTGCCGCGTAGGAGGAGACGTCATCATGAAGATAAGTACCCATTTGAATCATCGCTTCGAGCGCCCCCAGGTAGAAGCTGGTGGTCATCCCATCCGGTCCCCAGAACTCGATATCATACGTATTGTGATGCGGCTCTTCCAACGTACCGGTATGCCGCGGGTCCCAGACGCCGATGCAATAATCCAGGCTTTGTTTGATACGCGGATAGAGATGGCTGATCCAGAGGCTGTCACCGCTGATGCGCCAGTCGCGGTACGCTTTCATGATACCGCCTAACTGGCCGTCGGATGCGGCATAGAAAGTATGTGCCTCGGGGCGGATGGGCAATGCGGCCCGGAATTGCTGATGGCCGGCGGTATTCTGGTCTTCGAAGAATTCTGTTTGGCGCAGAGTACGCTCGAGAGACGGGAAGAGATGGCTGATCGCCTGAGCATAATTATATACATGCGTACACGACCCTTCGCAACTCCCCCACTCGTCATCACAGCCCTCCCAGCCCCAGAAACGCCCATCATACTGCCGCATCACAGTCGGAGACTTGAGGATACTGAGGTTGGCAGCAACTGCCTCCGTCACCTCGGGCGGCAAGGTACTGCGATAGAAGGCATCGCGGAATTTGACGGTATAGCGACGAAGTTCGGCGTAACGATCATCCCAATATTTCGTCACCTGCCCGATGTTCTGGAACATACTGCTGTACCACGGCTTATAATACGGCGAAGGCAGGTCGACGGATGCATCGCGGACGGTGCTGTCTTTCGGATCGGTGACTTTCGTCCCCACCTGCAACCGGCTGTCGGGGACATACCAGGCGATGAGCAGTCGGATAGTCTTCTGCTGACCAGGCTGTAGGGTGAAAGGGATATAGAGGGACGCGCCCGGTGAATTGGGCTGGGGCGCAATGGCCGCGGGCGTGGCATTTTGGGCGCTCTGCCAGGCAATAGTCAGCGGATCCCACCAGCCGCCGCGGAACCAGCAATTATTTATTACAACCGCCGGGTCATCGGTGAAGAAGGCCAGGTCGCCTTTTTGGTCCGGCGCCATAGCGCTGTCCTGTGAAAGGATGAAGCCTTTATCCATGGGCTGGACCTGGGTGAGATCTCCGAGGATAGGGGTGTTGAAAGAAAAGACATATTGGCTGGGGTGGGCCGAGGTGTTTTTAATCGTGTATTCGAGGGCGCCGACGGGTAGGCTGGAATTATCCGCATCTGTAGGGATGAAGGGGCTCCAGCCGGTGAGGGTGACGGCGGCGGGTATGGCCGGGTCTTTCAGCGCGACCTCGGCGAAGGGGAAATGTGCCGTGAAGGTGGCCTGCCGGAAGCGGGCGAGGCCCCAGGTCTTGCCTGCGTCACCGAGACCAGATCCCTTGCCACCGAATTTTTTCCAGTCGGGGACGGGACCTTCCAGTACGCGGGTAGCTTTTGGTTGCCCCTTGATGGCGAGAGCCGCGAAAAAAGGCGGTTCGTTGAACAGGTCGGGGTGATGGCGGATGGAGAGGTGCGAGATGGCGCCGGTGCCTTCGAGGCAGAACATGCCCGCGCCGATGCCGCCGATAGGGAAGGCGATGCGGGAGAGGTTTGCTCCCGAATAAGGGGAGTTGAAGGGGCGGGCGGTGCGCCCGGGTTGGGGGTGCCCGCTGGCGGTGGGTTGGGCGGAGGTGGGGTGGGGACTCTGCCCGAAGAGCGACGATCCTACTAACTGCAGGCTGAGCAGCCAAAGGATGGGCGACCGATTTCTCATGATGGAAGCATTGTGTGAGTTACAAAGTACTTCTATTTTTTCATTTTATAAATGGGCTTGACCGGTTCTCAGTTATCGATTAGCTTTGGGGACCGAAAATCGGTAATCCACAACTCTACAGTCTCATGAAACGTTCAATATTTTACACTTACCTTATTGCCCTGGGTTTTATTTGGATGTTGGGGATAATGACGGTTGGCGCCGGCGGTTATCGCCTATGTTTTTTTGCGTTCTTCTTACTCTATTTCGGAAAGCTGGTGACGTGTATCCCATTATATCTTATACTCCTCTTTCTGCTGTATACCTGCGTAAGAATTTCAGGATTTATTGTAAAAAATAGAGCGATTGTGAAAAAGTAGACTAAATGAATCGGACTTCGGGCCGACGATCGAGGTATTCGGATAAAAATGTCTACAAGAAAATTTCTGTATGTTTTGTAGCTTGCAATTACTTTCGGCCTAAAAGACGATTGTCTGCTCCTATGAAATATGAAGTGTATACGGAAATTGAGGTGACGGAGGACTTTGGTATTTTTGATTTTATCAGCACCGGCAAAAATGGAGAGGTACAAAAACGGGTCGCTTTCACGAAGACCGAGCAGGACAAGGTCTATAATCTGGCTTTAGGTGATGTAGATGAGGATAATGAAATAAATGATTATGCCGTTACCGACAATGGCGATAGGAACAAGGTCATTGCCACGGTAGCTGCTATTGTGGAAGCGTATACCAAGAGATTTCCGGATAGATGGATAATTTTTCGGGGAAGCACCGTAGAAAGAACACGACTCTATCGTATAGCCGTTAGCCTTCATCTTGATGAATTATCCGACCAGTATGAGATCAAGGCTTATGTAGACGATGAAGTAGTTTCTTTTGTTAAAGACATGAAAATCAATGCGTTTCTTATTAAGAGGAAAAAATCATAAATTTGTGATATGAAACAGGCCATAAAGCATAAAAGCGAACTGACGGGAAGTGAAATCACTTTTACCGTCAGCGAAAAGCTGAACAAGCTTAAAGGCAAAGTTCTGGCTCCCAAAAAGCTGGCAGACGCTAATAAGCTCCTTCGAAAACTAAAGACTCCCCTGCCTAAATAAATTTCTTGGACCCTCACTGAGGCCCAAACACCCTTTTTATCGCTTTTAAATACGCATCCCCATATTTCTTTTCGGGCAATAGGTAACTCCCCTCCGTCCATTCATTCCATGAATTCAATACCACTATTTTATGCCTGGGGTTGTAGCTGTCTAAAAATGACTTGGCTGCCTGCAATTGCTGCTGAAAGGCCGCTGGTGTGTTGCCGACAAACACGGGCGTCCATGGGTAATTATGCAGCTCGAACTTATCGCTTTGCATACAACGGGGACTCGCATCCCATCCCATAGACACATTGGGCGTATATAAAATATCGGGATAGGACGCGGTGAACTTTTTCCAGTATTCCTCCGCGGATGCGAACGCCTTTTCTACGGGCACCGTGGGAAAGCCATCTTTATTCAGATTCGTATAATGATGTACATAACAGTAGGTCGATACGCTGAGATCGTCGAGCTCCGCCAACATTTCTTTTGCCGTAGCCGGTGCGTCCGGGCCTATAATGGCTTTGACGGCATTATCGTTGACCATCCAGCTCATGATATTGAGATGCACGCCGGGAAAACCTGCTTTTTTGGTTTTTTCATCCAATAGCTGAATGGCCTTTTTGGCGGCTTCCATTCCGCCCAATCCATTGATGAACGTTATGATCTCATAAATAGAAAAGTACGGCCGCCCATCGATGGTCCAATAATTTGGCTGCTTGAAATATTTCTCCACGATGTAAGTGGAGATCGTATCCCATAATGCCGGGGATACCGCTCCTGACGTCAATTTGACCCGGCTATTGTCAAACGTTGCCGGCTGTATGTTGAGCCAGTCGTGATTGGCCCACATCAAAGCAAACTTAAGCCTGTTACGATTAGGAGCCTGTAAAAACCCTTTTTCCAGGCCTTCCTGCAGGTATTGCCCGGTATTGGAATACCAATACCAATCATAGATGAAAATATCGATCCCATTATCGGCAGCCAGATCGATTTCTTTAGCTGCCCATACCGGATCAGCCTCATTGAAGTAACCCCAGGAAGGGACCTTCGGTTGCTCATGACCAGGGAACCTCGGCTTTGCCGCCTTCACCACCTCCCATTCCGTCCAGCCCTTCCCATGCCATCTTGCATTGATACTGTCGGGATGATAATTGGGGAAATAGTAGACCGCCACTTCGTAGTTTTTGTGGCGGGTAGGGGCGGGACTTTGCGCCGTTACATGCAAAACTAGCAGCGTCATCGATAACACCCATATGACTGCTCTTTTATACATAGCTTATATTTTAGTCCCGGCCTTCAACGGAACACGACATCTAAATAGGCTTCTCTTTTGCCTACCACCTAAGACGTGGCTACAGGCATCTCGCTATACACACTCCCGCCCAGCAGGCGTCCGGATTTCTTCTTATTCCGCCCTCCCCACTGCTTGAAGAAAAACGCCACCTCGGCTTCTCTGCACTGTTGCAGGATATCCCACACCCAAAGCTCTTCAATCGGCCGGGCCTTCTTCCCGCTCTCACCCCCTACGATAACCCAGTCGATGCCTGATAGATCAAGACCGTGCAGCGGCCCGATCAGGGGTTCGCAGGAGAGAAATTTGACCTTCGCATCCGTCTCGCGGAGGAAATCGATCCGTTCTGTCACCTTGCTGTTTTCAACGGATACTCCCATCCAGATATTCGGCGTCCACGTTAGTGCTCCGTTCATGGTAAAGAGCCGATCCGCCCGCTTTGTCAGGACCTGGTAAGTGTGCTGCGGGGTATCGTTCATGACGTCAAAAACCCGCTTGATGAAGTCAGCGGGAATCTCAGGGTGGAATAAGTCACTCATTGAGTTGACAAAGACTAATTTTGACCCCTTCCAGGAATAAGGTGTCTGTAACGTATCGGCATGCGTCGCTAAGCTGAAGCCGTTTTTATACTTCTCCAATCCCATCGCCTGTAAGCGTTTCGCCATAACCTCGGCATAGCAATACTTACAGCCGGCGGAAATTTTAGTGCAGCCCGTCGTCGGATTCCAGGTCAATTCCGTCCATTCGATACTCGATTGCGCCATTAAATTTTGTATTTAGGTTTGATCACATCGTTTGCAATTTTCAATGCGCTGGCATTGTTGGTGGCCATCATGAAATGATACATAATAGACTGACTGGCATTACGCAAAATAAAAGAATCGGAAACATAATCAAAAATTTCGTTCAGTCTGCTCCGATACAGTTCGCCGCTCTTGATAATGGCGTCCTTCTCTTTTTCGACATGGGTTTCCTCCCCAAACAGGGTCGTGACCGGTTGCTTCTTATAAAAGCGCTCCATAATTTCCTGCTCGCTCAACCCTAGAAAGGCCTCCAGCTTTTTCATCCAGGCGGCTGGAATCTTTGCATTTCGTTTTAGGAGTCGATTGACCCCCAGTCCTGTCGGTACTAATATCCACAAATCAATGCCCAATCCCTTCAGCGATTCGATAGACCGTCAATTCACTGACATGCCATACGGATCAATAAAAGCCAGTGCCCGGTGATCCGGGTTTTTCCGAAGAAAATCCGCCATTGCCGACAATTTGACATTGCAATCGTCCTTGACGACGTGGGCGTTCCTGCCGAAATAGTTCTTGTCGATATTGGCTTGCAGAGCCTGCTTGTACTGTTCGTCCAACTCCACAAAATAATATATATCAAAAGGCTTGGGGTCGGTGATATCCAGGATCCTTAGGGCGGTTCCTTTTTTCAGGTCCGCCGTTTTATCGGATCCGATAAGACCCGAACCGGCAAAGCCATCGAAATACAGCGTTTTCGCCCAGCGCTGTTTGCTCATAATGATAAGGTAAGCCCGGGCATAGCTCACGACAATTTCCATTTTGGCTTCTGTCCAGCTGCCGCCGAATTGATTCATAAGAAAGGTTTGATCAAATGTACTAAAAATAATAGTAAAATGCGGCTAAAAAATCTCAATTGGTTAGCATCAAATCAACTATAAACGCAATTTCGAAGTGCTGGTTAGGCACGCTGATATGCCAGAGGCTGTTGCAGATTTTCCATGTTCTTCCGGTAGGTCTTTACCTGAAGCGTAGCAGCCAATAAGGGGAGGATGAGTAAGACTATTATTTTCAAGATGACTGGCGCATCAGGCGTCGTCAGCGGCGCACGAACTCAGGCCGATAAAGCCGCCGCCATTGATCCCGGCTGTAGCCCGGGCCTGGCCGGTCGAAGAGAGGGGCTGTAATAACGGAGGGGGCTGAGGCAATAACGGGGGCTGGTGCGATTCATACCTCAGCAAGAAAGTAGACAACAGGACAGTGGCCAATGTGATGAGTAGAAATGTGATGGGGCCCATCGCCGCCATCCCGGCGGGGAAGAAGGCTGCCAGCCCTGCGAGAGCCGACAACGCGGGCAGCAGCAAAAGGTGTTTGAATTGCATAGGTCAACGGCCGGATTTTATCATTTGATAAAAAATGCTCTTTTGTTCCTGATCCGGCTCAGCGTCACTTCAGTCACATCCAGATAGCTGGCCAGATAACGGGCAGGGACGCGCTGTAGCAGTGCAGGATATTTGTCGAGTAGAAATTGATAACGCTCCTCGGCAGTCTGCATCCGAATGCCTTTGAGCAGGTTATGCCACAAGCTGCTGTACTTTTGGGTCACGAACTGGCTGTGCCGGTAGACCTCCGGGAACTGGTTATAGAGTTGTATCAGCTCCGGGAAGGTGGTATGCATCAACTCGCAATTCTCCAACGCCTGCATGTATTCATCCGTCGGCTGTTTCGTAAGAAAGCTTTGCATGGAGGCGATGGTGTCCCCTTCACTTAAAAACCAATTCGACACCTCGGTTTTCCTTTTGCTTTTCGCGTTGGTATTGATATAGTAACATCGGACAAGCCCCTTGCGGATGAAAAACAGCTTGTCGTTGATGGACCCGGCTTTGACCAGGAAGCCTTTTTTTGGAATGGTCAATGGTCTCATGATCTCGTCAAAAGCCGCTGCGGCGGGCTCTGACAGCGGGTAAATAGATTGCAGGTAGTCCAGGAATTCAGTCATAGGTTGGGGCAATAGTTACCTGCCAAATTAAGGATCAATGGTTAATATGAAATGTTAATTTGCTCCCTTAAGGGTATAGCATTATGCAGACAAGATTATTTTTTGGTCTGCAACTCGGGGTCGGCCTTGTCTTTCTGATCGTTTTCTTCCGCTTTGTCCTTGACTTTTTGCATGATCGAGGATACAGGGCCCTTCATATGCTCCTGCGGGTCGGTAGTATGGAGGGTCTCCGGGTCAGGCTGGCGAACGCCGGTTTGGTTTTCTTTTTCTTTGCGGGATTTTTCGGGATCTGTTTTGTGTGACATAACAAGAGATTTACCCTTATCAGATGAAAAAATTGTGCCACGGGGGGAGGTGCTCCCCGCGACCCCCGCCGCTGAAAACCTCGCTTTAATCTTTGAAGGCCACGTCGCGTAGGCAGGTTTTGGACATGTCGATGAGGCTGAGGTTGCAATGGCTAAAGGTGCAGTCGATGAACAGGATCGTGGAGACATCCGTGCGGGAAAGTTCGCAATTTGCGAACTTGCAGTTCTCATATTCTCCTTTTTCCAGGGGGGCTTCCCGGAAGTCTTTTTTTTCGACGATAAGGTCTGTGAAGAGGGGATGGGACATCATATTTTGAATAGCTTGGGCTTAACCGTTGCCTGAAATTCGGCAAAATCTTTGATATGCATGCACTTGTCAGCCCTTGAAAATCCACCATTTTCCATGGTCAATCGCAAATAACCGATGAAGGTCGTGTTGTGCTCTTCATTCAAAAACTGGCTGTCTATGCTGGGATGCTTAGTGAGCTTAACAGAATAAGGTGGCCCCCCGCTGATATTATCCTTATGCCAATAATCTGCGGAGACCTGCAGTTCCGAGAAATCTTCCCTCTCTGCACTTTCTGCCAACAAATCGGTTAAGGGGGCGATTTGAATCGGATCTGACCCCTCCCAGGGTATATCGGGCCTTTGGTCATAATCCCAGGCGAAATTGCAGCTGCCCACCATTTGATAAAATAATTTCAGCGATAAGGGCACGTGCCCTTTCTTTTTGACGGCCCGATCCAAACTCGTCAGAAGGTTATCGACATCTGCCGCCGGCTTTACCATCGGACGCTGGAAATCATGCCGGATGTGCGTAGGAAAACAATAACCTAATTTCACCAGTTCGCTATAAATGATATCCAGGTTATATGCCAGCCTTTTGAATGTATCCTTCAGGACGGATTCGACCATGGGATAGTGCTGGCTTTTAAAGGCATCTTCTCCCCAATCCCTGATCTCGTCATAGACTTCCCGACAATAGCCTTGCTGGTATTTGGTTAATAGGTTCATAAGCTAGAAAGGAATAAATTTACGACATGGCTCAATTATACCTTGCCTATTTTCTATTAATCCTGTTTTGTTTACTGGAAGTCATTCTTCGCAAAGACGGCCTGGCAAAAAGTACTTGCCATACGCCCACTGATAAAGACAGCACGAAATTGATCGGTCTGGCATTTGTCCTTATCCTGCTATCATCGGTTATTCTTCAGATCTTCCAATGGGGCACCTTTCATTCCTCCATCATCAACTTCATCGGCGTGGCTATTATGCTGATCGGGTTGGTTATCCGGGTTTGGTCCATGATCACGCTGCGCCAATTTTATAGCAGGACACTGGTCATCACCCAGGATCACCGGCTGGTCAAAAAAGGCCCATACAGTGTCATCCGGCATCCGGGCTATTTAGGAACTATTCTGGTATGGACTGCGGCAGGATTGGCGATGCAAAATTTCCTGGTTTTTGCGGTGTCGGCGATTCTGATGCCGATCGTGTATGGTTACCGGATTCATCACGAAGAGAAAATGCTGGCCGCACAGTTCGGGGAGGAATATGTCGCTTGCCGCAAACGTTCGTGGAAGTTGGTCCCGTTCATTTTCTTCTGAGCGAAATCATTTTCCCATATTAGTGACCTTTATTTTTTGCCTCTTCCTTGCTTCAGCGTTGCCCTGCTGGTCGTTGTGTTCGGTCTTTCCCTTTGCTTTTTACGTGACCGACGATGCCAGCCCCAAACTGCTGACCTAGTGGCGCCTGTTCGGGTTCTATTGGCGGCTTCCAGAATATGGCTGCAGAGAAAAAAGGGTGTTTTAACGGTAGGTGACTGAACCATTAAACCGTAGATTCGAAGAAACAGACACTTTAAAAGAAAAAGGAACTTATAGAATTAGCCATTTTGGAAGGTCAATTCTACATCCGAAAGACAAATCTATATAAAATGGAAGCTAAGAACATACTCTTGTTTTTATTATGCCTCGCGATAGCGACATATTTACTAGTCAGAACGTTTTATGCAATTATTCGAAATGCGCTCACCAAGAACTATTTCATCCTCCTACTGATATGCTCTATTTTGATTTTGATTTTCAGTGTACTTTATCTCTTGATCAATCAATTTTCTGAGCCAAAGATATATCTCATTACACAATTGTTTGCAGCGTTTGGAACAGTTTCTGTCATTATTCTCTCATTATGGGGAGAAAAGATAAAGGAAATCATAAATCCACCTAAATTTTGCATTATAAAACTCGATGAAGATGGTGATGTTGCAGGTGTGGGGAAAAATATAAATGGTGAAGAGATGTATGAGATTTATTTTCATTTAATTGTAAGAAATATAAACCCTCCCTTTACGCTTAATGGCTGCACTATTGTCCTGAAAGAAGTCCGGTTATTGGATCCAGCCAACAAAGAACAATTGGCTGTAAAGAGATTAGCCGCACCTTATTGTTTTAAATGGGCATTGACATACCAAGATGATAGGGATCATAATAAGTATAAAAATATTGCCCATGAAGGAATGTTTGATTTTATCAGGGTTAATTATCAAAAGAGAAAGATCTTTCCAGTTATGGTGGATCATTTTACCAATTTTGAGCAGTTTTTTTCATATGAAAAATACATTTTAGAATGTACCATGGAAATACAAGGCGACAATTACGTATCCGAGAAATCACAATGTTTTCAGGTTATGTTTGATGGTGAATGGACCGATGGCTTAGGCGAAATTGCCCCAAGGGTCCACATTAGCATGGTGTAAAAGGGGCAAGTGCTTATCGACATGGCAGCGTCAGTTACGGTTGTTATTGCCGCAACTTCTGGATCCAGCGGAGATCGAAGTAAGGGATTTAGCAATCATCATCGGTGAATCCAAATCAGGCTGCCTTAGTGATAAATTCATTTACCTTTTTAGAGAAAAATAGCCAACAGCCAGCCGCCAAACTCAATAGGCCGGCCGTTAGGAACCAAAAGATAGACCAGGGCATAGTCCGTAAATAAATGGTTGTATGCCAACCTCCTATGTTAAGGGGGTTTTTGAATATCCCATAGGCTAAGAAATATGCAATG
>Ga0302303_10001366_pt1 | contig 16173 bp, 18 predicted proteins | sample III_Palsa_E2_1_FD_194542 | JGI IMG/M metagenome (GOLD analysis project Ga0302303, IMG submission 194542) | Peat permafrost microbial communities from Stordalen Mire near Abisko, Sweden - III_Palsa_E2_1 | ecosystem: Environmental > Terrestrial > Soil > Palsa > Peat permafrost | place: Sweden... | reverse complement strand
GCATGAAAATTGAAGTTAACGGCAAACTGCAGGATGGCGTTGGTGCAAAGGATATCATCCTTTACATCATCTCTAAAACAACAGCAGCAGGCGGTACAGGTTATGCTGTAGAATATGGCGGCGATACTATCCGCTCGTTAAGTATGGAAGGCCGTATGACCATCTGTAACATGAGCATCGAGATGGGTGCCCGTTGCGGGTTGATCGCGCCTGATGAAACCACTATTAACTATGTTAAAGGCCGCGAATTTGCACCTAAAGGCGAAGACTGGGATAAAGCAGTAGCTTACTGGCAAACATTGTACTCTGATGCAGATGCTGATTTTGATGCCGTACTAAGCTTTAAAGCCGAAGATATTGAGCCAATGATCACCTACGGAACAAACCCAGGTATGGGCATTGGTATTACTCAACGTGTGCCTGAAACTACTTCGTTTGAAAGTAAAGAGCAGGGATCATACAAAAAAGCCCTTGATTACATGGGCCTGCATGATGATGAACAATTGATAGGCCGTGCCATTGATTACGTTTTCATCGGTAGCTGTACCAACTCCCGCATCGAGGACTTGCGCCAGGTAGCCGAGTTTGTAAAAGGCAAACACAAAGCTGCAAATGTTACGGTTTGGGTAGTTCCCGGCTCAAAACAAGTGCAGGAGCAAGCGATTAGCGAAGGACTGGATAAAGTGTTCGAAGCTGCAGGCTTCCCGTTAAGAGAACCGGGATGCAGCGCTTGCTTGGGCATGAATGAGGACAAGATCCCGGCAGGGAAATACTGCATATCTACCTCAAATAGAAACTTCGAAGGCAGGCAAGGCCCTAACTCACGCACGTTTTTGGCAAGCCCGCTAACCGCGGCAGCTTCGGCAATTACGGGTAGAGTTACGGATATTCGTGAATTCTTGAAAGAGAAAGAGTTAATAGAGGCATAATTAAATTGTCATTGCGAGCGGAGTGTGGCAATCTCGTCGAATACATAGCTACGAGATTGCTTCGTTCCTCGCAATGACATAAAAAAATAAAATAGATTGATACTTGAAGTAGCCGTACTGAATGTGATCCCCGGATTAGAAGATGAGTTTTTAACCGCATTTTCTAAAGCGAAGGAGATCATATCAGGAATGAAAGGCTACATTTCGCACCAGCTAAAAATATGTATTGAAAATACAAGTCAGTTCATTTTATTAGTTGAATGGGAAACGCTAACCGATCATACGGTTGGGTTCAGGCAATCAGCAGAATACCAGGAGTGGAAAAGCCTGTTACATCATTTTTATGATCCTTTTCCGAGTGTTGAACATTATATATAGAGATTAGAGGTTGGTGATTAGAGATTAGCAAAGCAATGACCAATGACTCAATGATTAATGACAAATAAATATGGCAACTAAAATATTCAAACATATACAAACCAGCGTGGTGCCGCTTCCTATTGAGAACATTGATACGGATCAGATCATCCCTGCCCGTTTTTTAAAAGCCACAACACGCGAAGGTTTTGGCAATAACTTATTCCGCGATTGGCGTTTTGATGAGAATGATAATCCTAAAACGGATTTCGTTTTAAACAATCCCAACTACAGCGGTAAAATATTGGTTGCAGGCAAAAATTTCGGTTGCGGCAGTAGCCGCGAGCATGCCGCCTGGGCAATTGCCGATTATGGTTTTGATGCCGTGGTAAGCAGCTTTTTTGCCGATATTTTTAAAGGCAACGCTTTAAACAATGGCTTATTGCCGGTACAGGTAAGCGACGCGTTTTTAAAGAAGATCTTCGACGCGGTATTTGCTGATGAGCACGCTGTAATTGAAATTGACCTGGTTGATCAATTCATCAAAATAGTAGCCACAGGTGAGATGGAAACTTTTGAGGTTAATCCCTATAAAAAGGCCTGCATGACCAACGGTTATGATGATATTGATTACATTTTAAGTAAGAAGGAATTAGTTGAGGAATTTGAGGAAGGTAAATAGCCCCCTAACCCCCTAAAGGGGGAACAAAGAGGCATGAATTAATAAAAGTAATAACAATTAAAAAATAAAAAGCTCCCCCTTTAGGGGGCTGGGGGGTTATGGGACTAAAAAAACACATATTAGTAATACCCGGTGATGGCATCGGTCCGGAGGTTACAACCTGGGGCAAAGCTGTGCTGGAACAAATTGGTAAAGATTTCGGTCATGAGTTTACTTATGACGAGGCATTGATGGGCCACGTTGCTATTGAAGCGACCGGCAACCCGCTACCTGATGAAACTTTGGCTAAAGCAAAAGCCAGCGACGCGATTTTATTCGGCGCGGTTGGCCATGCTAAATACGATAATGATCCATCGGCTAAAGTAAGGCCTGAGCAAGGTTTATTAAAGATTCGTAAAGAGCTTGGTTTATACGCTAACCTGCGCCCGATCATGCTTTTTGATGAATTGCTGGATGCATCAAGCTTAAAGCCTGAAATATTAAAAGGAACAGATATTCTTTTCTTTCGTGAGTTAACGGGTGATGTTTATTTCGGTGAGAAAAAACGGAGTGAAGACAGGAATACCGCATCAGATTTGATGATCTACTCACGTTACGAAGTGGAGCGTATCGCTATAAAAGCATATGAAGCTGCCCGTGTTCGTGGTAAAAGATTATGTTCGGTTGATAAGGCAAATGTTTTGGAATCATCACGCTTATGGCGCGAAGTGGTACAGGAACTGGCCAAACAATACCCTGATGTGGAAACCGAACACATGTTTATTGATAATGCGGCTATGCAGTTGGTTAAAAACCCTAAGAAGTTTGATGTAGTGTTAACCGCTAATCTTTTTGGTGATATTTTAACTGATGAGGCTTCGCAAATTGCAGGTTCAATGGGGATGCTGGCATCGGCATCAATTGGTGATGGTACCGGCTTTTTTGAGCCTATCCACGGTTCGGCGCATGATATTGCCGGGCAGGATAAAGCTAATCCGTTAGCCTCTATCCTATCGGTTGCTTTGATGTTGGAAATTAGCTTCGGATTGAAAGAAGAAGCTAAAAAAATAACTTCGGCAATTGATAAAACTTTAAAGAACGGTTTCCGTACAGGTGATATAGCGGACAGTAGTACCGCTAAGGATAAAATATTAGGCACTAAAGCAATGGGGCAAAAAGTGCTTGAATATTTATAGGGCCCCACCCAAACCCTCCCCGGTAGGGAGGGCTTAAAAAATCATTATTAAAAAGTCTCCCCTACCGGGGGAGATTTAGAGGGGGTTTAATTATGCAATGGAACGCAGAACTGTATGACAATAAACATTCGTTCGTATTTGAATACGGCGAGAATGTTTTGGAGTTATTGGATGTAAAACGCAAGGAACGTGTGCTGGATCTGGGGTGTGGAACAGGCCATTTAACGCAGCGCATACAGGAGCGTGGCGGCATAGTTACAGGATTAGATTCATCGCCCGAAATGATAAAACAAGCAAAGGAAACTTATCCTGATATTGATTTTGAAGTGGGTGATGGCGCAAATTTCAGCTTTGATAAGCCATTTGATGCTGTTTTTTCAAATGCTACCTTGCACTGGATACTTGATGCTGATGCGGTTATTAAATCTGTTTACGATAACCTAAAACCCGGCGGCCGCTTTGTTGCGGAGATGGGTGGCAAAGGCAACGTACAAAAAATGATTTGCGCAACACAACAGATCTTAAAAAAACACAACTGTGATGCCATGGATGCCGATGCGCTTTGGTATTTCCCGTCACTAGCTGAATATACCACACGATTAGAAAAACAAGGCTTCCGTGTTACTTTTGCTGCACACTTTGACAGGCAAACCCTGCTGCAAGGTGAACGTGAAGGCGTTGCCAAATGGTTAAAAATGTTTGGGCCATCCTTCTTCAAATGCATCAAACCCGAAGATACTGACCAGATATTAGAAGAAATTACCGGCTTACTCGAACCTGATTATAACAATGATGGCGATTGGTATGCTGATTATAAAAGATTAAGATTTATAGCTATTAAAGAGTAGCAAGTATTTAGTATCAGGTAGCAAGATTATTTACCTCTTGTCTTGATACTTGATACTAACTACTCGATACAAAATATTTAAATAAAAAGACTATGTTACACGATCCGAACCGCGTTTACGTTTTTGATACCACACTTCGTGATGGAGAGCAAGTGCCGGGCTGCCAATTGACAACCCCTGAAAAAGTTGAGATAGCCCGCGAGTTGGAGCTATTAGGTGTAGATGTTATTGAAGCCGGTTTCCCGATCTCGAGTCCGGGTGATTTTCAAAGTGTGGTTGAGATATCAAAAGCAGTTAAAAATCCTATTATTTGCGCATTAACCCGTGCAAACAAAGGTGATATTGATGCTGCTGCCGAATCATTAAAATATGCTAAACGCCCGCGTATCCATACCGGTATCGGCTCATCAGATATGCACATCAAGCACAAGTTTAACAGCACCCGCGAAGAAATTTTAGAGCGTGCTGTTGAAGCGGTTAAGTATGCCAAAAAATCTGTTGAGGATATCGAGTTTTATGCTGAAGATGCCGGTCGTGCGGATGTAGTATACCTTGCACAAATGGTTGAGGCGGTTATTGCTGCCGGTGCAACTGTTGTAAATATCCCCGATACTAATGGTTATTGCTTACCGGATCAATACGGCGCGAAAATCAAATTCCTGAAAGAAAACGTTAAAAATATAGATCAGGCAATCATATCTGTGCATTGCCATAACGATTTGGGCTTGGCAACAGCTAACTCAATCGCCGGCTTGCAAAACGGTGCACGCCAGATTGAAGGTACCATCAACGGTATCGGCGAGCGCGCAGGTAACACTTCGATAGAAGAAGTGGTGATGATCTTAAAAACACATGATATTGGCTTATATACCAATATCAACCCAAAAAACTTTTACGAGTTGAGCCATATGGTGAGTACGCAAATGCGAATGATCGTGCAGCCAAATAAAGCTATTGTGGGTGCTAATGCATTCGCGCATAGCTCAGGTATACACCAGGATGGTTTCCTGAAGAACCGCGAGAACTATGAAATTATTCGCCCTGAGGATGTAGGTTTCCCAAGCGCAAGTATTGTGTTAACCGCTCGTAGCGGAAGACATGCTTTAAAATATCATTTGGAGCGTTTGGGCATCAACCTGGATAAAAACGAACTGAATACTGTTTATCACAACTTTTTAACGCTTGCCGATAGCAAGCTGGATATTAATGATGAAGACCTGCAAAGTTTAGTATCATTTAAATTAGAGAGAAACTAATGATGGATACTGAAACTGAAAATAAGCTTGATTTTGAAGCGGCCGCCGAACGCCTTAATGGCGTTGTAAGGAATACGCCTTTAGAATACAATGCTGGACTTTCTGAAAAATATGAGTGTGAGATCTATTTAAAACGCGAAGATCTGCAGGTTGTGCGTTCGTATAAATTGCGTGGCGCTTATAATATGATCAGTCAGCTTACTGATGAGCAATTGAGCCGCGGCGTGGTTTGCGCAAGTGCGGGTAACCATGCGCAGGGTGTCGCTTTTTCGTGCAAACGGTTAGGCACACGCGGCGTAATTTTTATGCCGGAGATTACCCCGAAACAAAAAGTTAAGCAAACAGAAATGTTTGGTGCAGGCAATGTTGAGCTGGTACTAACCGGCGATACTTTTGATGATTGCCTTCGCGAAGCTTTGGCTTATACCGAGGCGCATGACATGACCTTTATCCCTCCTTTTGATCATCTTAGGATTATTGAAGGCCAGGGCACCGTTGGTGTTGAAATTATGAATGATCTGCCGGATGTTGACGCGGTTATCATCCCAATTGGCGGTGGTGGTTTAGCAGCAGGGGCTGGCACTTACCTTAAAGAGCAAAATCCTGATATTTTAATCATTGGCGTTGAGCCGGAAGGTGCGCCATCCATGATCGGCGCATTGGAAAATAAAGGCCCTATAACCTTAGCACAAGTTGACCGTTTTGTTGACGGTGCCGCGGTTAAACGTATCGGCGCGATCAATTACGAGATTTGCAGCGAAGTTTTGGATGATATGCTGCTGGTTCCCGAGGGAAAAGTTTGTACTACCATCCTAAAATTATATAACGAGGATGCTATTGTGGTTGAGCCTGCGGGCGCATTATCGGTAGCGGTTCTTGATTTATGCAAAGAGCAAATCAAAGGCAAAAAAGTGGTTTGCATCATTAGTGGCGGCAATAATGACATTGAGCGCATGCAGGAGATCAAGGAGAAATCGCTGTTGTATGAAGGCTTAAAACATTATTTTATTGTGCGTTTCCCACAGCGCCCGGGAGCATTAAAGCTATTTGTGAATAATGTATTAGGCCCCGGTGATGATATTACCCGTTTCGAGTTCATCAAAAAAACTTCGAAAGAAAACGGCCCGGCACTAGTAGGCATCGAACTAAAAAATGCCGAAGATTATCCTGCATTATTACAGCGTATGGCTGCCCACAGGTTTGATGTGATCGAGATCAACAGCAATCAAACCTTATTTGAATATTTGGTATAAAGCGAATCTGCTTCCCAAGAATAGCTTTATTTAAAAACAGTGAAAGGATAACCTTTCACTGTAAACTATCTCTACCATGACTAAAAAAGTTATATTCTTCGATCTTGATAACACGCTGTACCCGGTATCATCCATCGGCGATCAATTGTTTGCCCCTCTTTTAACCCTTGTACTTCAAAGCAATGAATTTAAAGGAGACAAAGCCGCATTACAACAAATGTTGCAACGCAAACCATTTCATTACGTGGCAACCCATTTTGGCTTGAGCGATATATTAACAAAACAAGGCGTAAAGCTATTACAAGAATTAGCCATCGATGTAGCCATAAAAACATTCGACGGCTACCAGGAAGTGAAGAAACTCCCACAACAAAAATTTCTGATTACGGCTGGCTTTACCAAATTACAGCTAAGTAAACTTCATCACTTAGGTATCGAAAACGATTTTGATGGGATTTATATCATTGATCAATCCATATCAAACGATACTAAGAAAAGCAAGTTTGCTGAGATCATGGCAGACTACGGCTTTACTGCTATTGATGTACTTGTAGTAGGCGATGATCCGGCATCTGAAATACAGGCAGCGAAAGAATTAGGTATAGATGTTGTTTTGTATGATAGTTTACACTTGTACCAGGATGTAAAAGACATAGCCAAAATAGATGGACTAGAGGATTTGGTAAACTTTGTTTAAAAATTGAGGCAAATGAATAAAGACATAAATAGAGATACTGATATCACGGCCAAGTTATTTGATGATCGTAGTTTAAAGCTTGACTATACCACGCTATTGCCCATACTAAAGCCTGGCATGAGGGTATTGGATGTTGGTTGCGGCACAGGCTCTATCTCTAAAGACATTGCCGAAATAGTAGGCCAAAAAGGGCAGGTAACCGGTATTGATAACACGGAGTCTTTTATAGTAAGCGGACGAAAAACATATGCATCAATCAATAACCTTAAGTTGGTTCATGCTGATGTGTTTAAGTTTGACACTACAGAAAAATTTGATCTCGTAATTTCTGCACGCGTACTGCAATGGTTAAACAACCCTGTTGAAGCGCTGATCCGGTTTAAATATTTTTTAAAACCAGGCGGGCAAATATCCGTACTGGATTATAATCACGAACTATTATCATGGCAGTCTTCTCCGCCTGAAAGCATGCTACGATTTTACGCGGCATTTTTACGATGGCGCTCTGATGCTGGTATGAGCAATCATATAGCGGCAGATCTGCCCGATTATTTTGTTGAAGCTGGTTTGAAAAATATTGAGGTTTTTAAAGCTGATGAATTTTATGAAAAAAGTCAGCCTAATTTTAAATTGAGAGTAGGTATCTGGTCGAAAGTTGCACTGTTAAATCAAATAGTTGACGAGGGTTATATCACTAACGATGATCGTTTGAAAGCGATTAAAGAGTACGATGCGTGGGTAGAAAATAAGGCACAAACCATGACCATGGTACTAAGCGAAGTTAGAGGCACGCTTGCTAGCTAAACTTTTAGCAAAATCACCCAATAATTGGATTAAATAGTCAATAAAAACTAACGGCTTTGCTGTTTAGTTTTGTAGCTCATACACACACATCCGTGTGATTGTGATAAGGTTTAGGTTTAAGCCTCCGAACAGCGAGTGTAAGGAGGCTTTATTATTAATACTCCAGGTATTTATTCACCTTAACGCTTACATTTTCACCTTCTTTATATGCCCCGATAACATGGTTTCGCATGCGCAAAACAACATCTTTATTCTCCATTAAAATATCCTCGTAAAAGCCTTTAAACAGGATAGTATTGATATTCCAATCCGATGATTTAGCTACCTCTATCGTTATCCATTCCGGATAAATGGCAACAGTTTTCTTTTTAGTTTTTAGCTTGATACCGCAAAGTTCTGCTTTTTCTTTATCGAGGATATTGCAGTTAGCCAAAAGTCCGGCAGTATATAAAAACTTAGGATTTGCATATAAACTAACCGGATCGCCTGATTCCAATATCTTTCCTTCATGCATTACGATCAGCTCATCAGCCATGGAGAGTATCTCCGACGGATCATGCGATACCATAATTACGGTAAGGCCAGTTTCTTTAACTATATTCCTGATATCGGCCTGCAAATCTTCACGAAACGAAGTATCAACCTGGTTAAAGGGTTCATCCAGCAATAAAACTTCTGGTCGGGTGATGATGGCGCGGGCTAAGGCTACGCGTTGTTTTTCGCCGCCACTCAGGTCAAACACTTTTCGGCTTGCCAAATGAGCCATATTAAGCAAGCCCAGTATTTGATTTACCTTTTCTGTTTTAGCCTGCACATTGGTGTTTGGCAACAGCACGGCCACATTGTCCCATACTTTGGCAAAAAGGTTAAGGTCATCTGTATGCTGGGTAACCATTTTCATGGCATCATGGCCGGGAATCAGCTTTTCAACCGGGCCCCAAACACGCTCGCCTTTAAAGTGCACCTGGCCTTCATCCGGATCGAGCAAACCATATAGTAAACGTAAAAGCGTGCTTTTACCACTGCCGCTTTCGCCAATGATAGCGGTAATTTTTCCTTGCTGAATGGTTAAACTTGTTTTTGAAACACCCGAGACTCGTTCGCCTGGGTATACTTTGCTGATAGAAGTTGCCTTTAAAAAAGATGGAGCTGCCATTAACTGTAAAGATACATAAACCACACAAGCTTAAAAACCCAACATGATGCCTAATGATAAATTCTTTAGGCCTTTTTGGTCTGGACTATTCTCAAACATATCATTCATATAATATTTTGCGTAAACGCCAATAAGGCCATAACCCACGCGCACAAACGGGCCATAACGGAACTTTTGAAAATTATAATCGCTGGTAAATTTCTGTGTGCCGTTCTCGCTGCTTACTTGTTTTTGGGCGCCGCTTAACAGGATACCGCCTTCAGGGCCGAATACAAAGCGAAATGGCGTGCCGTCGGAATCATCATGCGTACGATACTCGAAAGCCAGGGGAATGCGCAGGTAGGTTGATGAAAAACGATTTTTGCTGAAATTAACATCGCTTTGCGTATAACTTAATGCCGATGCGTGCTCAGCAATGGTAACATTATCGCGTAAGCGGATCAATGTCCAGTCGAAGCCAGCGGATGTATATAGCCTGATAGCACTGTTAAAACGATAGCTGAACTGCACAATATCAAACCCAACGTTTTCAGTTTTCCATGAGCGATAATTCAGGAACTGATTTTTGGGCGATAAATTAAAGCTGCCGTTATCAACTAAAGTTGCCAAACCAAGGTCAATCCGCGCAAGCGTAAATCCAAAACTAAAGCCTGGCGCTTTAGCATGGGTGTTGATCACGGTATCGCCTTTTTTGTTTACAGTCAGATTATTCCCCGCATTGGCATAACCATATTTCAATGTTCTGCCTTCGGGATTATTGGTTGAATCTACTGCCGGTTTATACTTCTTGCTTTGGGCAAACCCGGTAGAAACCAACATCATGAATATAATAGTAGAAGTTATAAATCTCATATACCGCACTTAGATTGAAATGTTAAAGGTAAGATGATTTTAAAGCCGAAATGTTTTCGTAACGTTAAAATATTAGTGGTAGAATATTTTTTGTGTACCTTTATTAAAATTGATGTGTATGAGAACAAATATTGAGATCAGCGATGATTTGATGGCCAAAGCTCAAAAAATAAGTAATCTAAAAACCAAAAAGGATATTGTAGAAGAAGCTCTACGGTTATACATCACAATTGAAAACCAAAGAAAGCTATCCGAGTTTTGGGGCAAAATTGAGATTGATGATAAAGCATACGAATAGTGGATATAGTTTTAATTGATACATCCGTTTGGGTCAACTTCTTTAAAGCAAAAGAAACAGATGCCAGTTTATATTTGCGCAATAACCTAAGCAATATGATTATTGCCACCTGCCCTGTTATTGTACAAGAAGTATTGCAGGGAGTTAGTGACGATAAACAATTTAAAGTGATCGCAGATTATTTTAATAATTTCATTCAACTTGTAGAAGACCAATATGAATTGGCTTATAGCGCGGCAAAACTATACCGTGATCTACGTAAAAAGGGCGTCACAATAAGAAAACCAAATGACTGCCTTATTGCAACCTACGCCATAAAGAATAATATTATTTTATTGAATGATGATAGAGATTTTAGAGAGATTGCCAAGCATGCCTCTTTAAAAACAATCACCTTCAATTAGTAATAATGATGTTATCAACTGCGCATCAACCAAGATTAACCTTACTTTTGCCCCAAGAAAAAATAATACATGCAATTTTCCTTATTTCTTAAAAACCTGCTGACCGAATTTGTCGACGTATATAAAAAATATTTCACATCGACAGTAAGAGCAGCGTTACTATGGACTATCCTTTGCTTCGCGATATCACAGGTATTAGCTACCTATTGTATTTATGATGCAGGTATTAAAGCACAGCCGGTTAGCGTACTTAGCTTTTTTATAATAAAATTTAGCATCAACAATACTTACAGCTTTGTCGACCTTACAAGAACCATATTCATATTTTTTGTAGCGATATTTTCGGTTAATCTAAACCAAAAAACAACCGTAAAAAATGTATTATTTTTAGTAGGCATCCTTGCAGTTTGCGCTTTATTGGATTGTGCACTATTCAGGCTGAACTACCAGCTTCAATCATTATTCCCAACCAATATACATGCCCTGATATGGGTTAACGAAGTGATTGTGCTGCTCAGAAATTATCTGCCGCTGATCTTATTTGCAATAATTATACAGGTTTGTTTAGGCAAGTTCACCACTAAGCATATTGGTTTATTATTGATATCGCTATGGCTATTTAATGAGCTCGCTTACGAGTTTATTATGCTGGTAAGGCCATTACTATTCAGCCTGATCATGATCACTTTAAAACCGCCCACTTATCGCTATGTAGTAGAAAGTGTTTTGGGGATACCGCTGATCGGTTTTTTATTCCTGGGTTATTATACCGCGATGACAGCGCCATTTAGTTTGTTGGAAGAAAAGAAATAAGTACGGTATTTGGGTAGCTGAAAGTTGAGGCTAAAGTCAACGGCAATGAATGTAAAATATTGAAAGCTTTTTCTTTTAATTGCCGTCCATTCATAGGGCGGAGAAGTTATGAGGTAGTACATTGACCTCAGCCAAAAATCATAAACCAGCCAATAGGTTCTATTTTTTAGTGCGATAGTACTTGTAGATTTTTACTGCCGACATTAATATAAGCGAAAGCAAGATCAGGCCAAGCAAGCCAAATATCCAGCTTACCGCATTTTTCAGCACCGCTAAAAATACTATCGCAAACAAAAATATCGTAGCAACCTCGTTCCAGATACGGAGTTGGGTGGAGGTCCATTTATAGATGCCTTTGCGCATCTGCTCCATTTTATTTTGGCAGATGAAATGGTAAACAATTAAGCCTGCCACAAAAGCCAGCTTAATATGCAGCCAGGGTTGTTGAAACCATCCCGGTGCTAAACATAACATGGTGATGCCTGCTGCCAAAACAATATACATTGATGGTGTAGCGATGATATACCACAGCTTCCGTTCCATGATCTCAAACTGATCGGATAAGATTTTACGGTCAGGCTCAGGCTTATCTTGTGCCTCGGTATGATAAATAAAAAGACGCACCATATAAAACAGCCCCGCCATCCAGCAGACTACAAAGATGATATGTATGGCGAGTATGTATTGGTACATTTTCTATTTATGTCATTGCGAGGAACGAAGCAATCTCGTAGCTCTGTATTCGACGAGATTGCTTCGTTCCTCGCAATGACAATTATTTAATAACTAAATTCCTTAATCACATCCACGGCGTATTTCACATTATCAAACGGGATATCAGGCATAATGCCATGGCCCAGGTTGAATATGAAACCGCTTTCACCTTTCATACGATCAAACAGGCGATATATGCGTTCTTTAATCACTTTCTTATCAGCATACAAAATATGCGGATCAAGATTGCCCTGTACAGCTATGCCTTGTGGTAAACGTTGTTTAATATCTAGCAAGTCAACATTCCAGTCGATTGAGATTACATCCGGCTTAGCTTCTGCCATTAGCGGCGCGAAAACCGAACTGCCTTTGCAGAAAGAGATCACCGGGATATCTTTTCTGTTCAGCTTGCTGATGATCTCCGTAATGTACCGATGAGAGAATTCTTTATAATCATCCCATGCCAATGCCTGCGCCCAGCTGTCAAATATTTGTACCGCGTTAACGCCGGCTGCAATTTGCAGGTTTAAATAGTCGGCAGTAACCGTTGCTATCTTTGATAATAACTGATGCGCTAATTCCGGCTCATTGTGAATTAACAATTTGGTCAGCTTAAAATCTTTTGATGAGCCACCTTCAACTAAATAGCTCATCACGGTAAAAGGTGCACCTGCGAAACCGATCAGCGGGATGCTGCCATTTAAACGTTGTTGGATTACCTTGACCGCATCGGCCACATATTGTAACTTATCAACCACATCGGTTTTTAAATTATCAATATCCGCTTTGGTACGTACCGGGTTTGCAAACCTGGGGCCAACGCCCTGGGTAAAGCTCAGATCGCCGCCCATAGCTTCGCCGGTAACTAATATATCGGAGAATAATATGGCTGCATCTATGCCTAACAAATCAACCGGGAGCATGGTAACATCGGCAGCAAGCTCCGGTGTTTTGCACATCTCCAAAAAGGAATATTTGTTTTTTATTTCCCAATACTCGGGCATAAAACGACCGGCCTGGCGCATCATCCATACTGGCGGGCGGCTTGTTTTTTCAGAAAATGAAGCTTTTAAAAATAATGAATCTCTCATGTTGTCGGAGAATCAAGAATCAAGAGTCAAGAATCAAGATAAAACATACTATCCTGATTCTTGACTCTTGGCTCTTGACTCTTATTTATGTTGTTTTAGTTCTTTTTCGAGTTTAGCGATCACGTCCTTCATCTTGGCGTTGATCTTCTCCTGGTTTTTATTTGCCAGCTCAATATAAGCAGCGGCTTTATCGTAATTGTGTTGCCTTATACTAATGTTAGCCACATGCACCAAAGCAGCCACGTGGTCATTTGCAGAGCGTAGCGGAAATTGTGCAGCCAGTTCATAATGCTTTTCAGCTTCGTCATAATCCTGCTTTTGCAGGCAAACGCCACCCATTATAAATTCGTAAAATCCACGGCGTTTCCTGGCAAGCCAATTGGGATTAGATATCTGCATCAGCAAAGCTTCCGAACGGATATAATCCTTTTTATGGAAACTTTTGGCTGCCATAATAACCGTTCCCTCTTTAAAATAGCCCCAGATAAGCAAGCCTATAAATAATAATGAAGCGCCCATTAGCTGGTACACATGTTCATAACTAAAGAAAAGGCCCATCGCTAAAAAAACGCCTATCAAAAATATCCGTGCGGTATTGGTGAACATCTATCTCCTTAGTGCTGATCAGTAAATTTATAACCTACACCACGTATCGAATGGAAATAAACCGGGTTTTTAGGATCTGGTTCAAAGTATTTACGGAACGTAAGGATAAAGTTATCAATGGTACGGGTTGATGGATAAACATCATAGTTCCAAACAGTTTCCAGGATCTGCTCGCGCGATACCGCATCATTACGACGCTCAATCAACAGCTTTAACAGCATGGTTTCTTTTTTGGTTAGCGGTGTGATTGAACCATCTTCGTTAACCAACTCAAAAGAGTTAAAGTGGATAGTTTTATCGCCAATTTTATAGCTGTTGAACTCTTTCAGGTCTTCACCTTTTAAAGCACGTTTAACCAGGTTGTTTACCCTTAAGATCAATTCTTCCAGGTTGAAAGGCTTGGTCAGATAATCATCCGCGCCTTTTTTAAGGCCGTTGATCTTATCCTCATTGGTATTTTTAGCGGTAAGGAACATGATAGGCACCTCGGTATTCTCAAGCCTGATAGTTTCGGCAACTACAAAGCCGTCAATCTCAGGCATCATTACATCCAATATAACTAAGTTAAAACGCTCTTCTTTAAATAATTGAAGTGCCTTTTTACCATTTTTAGCGGTTGATACCTTATAACCTTCCAATTCAAGGTTAAGTTTGATGGCCTCTAACAGATGCTCTTCATCTTCGGCTAATAAAATTCTTTTCTTTGGCATATCTTTTTTATTTAGGTTAATGCAAATTCTACTTCAAAAATGCTCCCGGCAGGGCGGTTATCTTTTACCCTGATAGTTGCTTCATGCTTATCAAGCACTTGTTTTACGATATACAAACCCAAGCCCGTACCTTTTGTGTTACGGGTTTCTTCACTGCCAACACGGTAAAACCTATCGAAAATACGGTTTTTCTCATTATCCGCTATCCCGATACCATGATCGGCAACCTGGAAGTGGATTTTCCCATCTTTCGAAAATAATTTAACGGCAACTGCTTCGCAGGGGCTTGAATATTTAATGGCATTCTCCACCAGGTTTGTTACTACCGATGTTAATGCAAATTTATCACCGGTAATTTCAATTTTAGGTTCGATCTCGGCATCGATGATCTGCTGATTGCAATCGCATTTGGTGATCTGTAAGCGGTTAACAATACTATCCACCAAAACGGATAAATTAAATTTAGCTTTTGGATAGGTATATGAACGGTTATCAATTTTTGATGCCAGCAACATATTCTCTACCATATCGTCCAAACGTTCAATATCCAGCAGCGATTTATCAATAAAGTCAAGCGTTTGGGCTTTAGTCAGGTTACGTTTTTGGATGGTTTGCAGCAGAATCTTGATAGATGCCAGCGGCGACTTCAACTCATGCGTAACCGATAGCAGGAAGTTCTTTTTTTGTTCCTGCAACCTTTGTTCGCGGTTGAGCGCATTGTGCAAACTATAGGCTCCAAATCCAAACACCAAAATAAACATGGAACCCTCGCCCAAAACCATGCCCAAATGGTTGGGTTGCATTATATATAACCTATACCCCCACCATATCAGTTGGGCCACGGCATAAATAATTACTGCATAGAAAATAACTAATGAACGTTTTATCATCGCTTATTTTTCGTTAAATACAATGTCAAGACTCTCAAAGATAGCACGTTTGGCGGTTTCCAGGTCAGTTTTTGTGTGGGCAGATGATATAAATCCAACCTCGTAACCTGATGGCCCCATATAAATACCCCTATTGATCAATTCACGGTGCATTTTTTTGAATTTCTCCATGCTTGCAGGGTCGATATCTTCGGCCTTGCTGATTGCTTCCTTATCTGTAAACGCAAACCAAAAGATAGACCCAATGGTAAATATCTTCAATTTATAATTACGTTTGGTAGCATGGTTTTGGATGGTGGCTACAAATTCTTCGGTTTTGCTGTGCAATTCATCATAAAAACCTTTAGTAAGCAATTCGCTTAACTGGGCAATACCCGCAGCCATAGCTACCGGGTTGCCTGATAAGGTACCTGCCTGGTAAACTGAACCTACCGGTGATATATGATCCATTATCTCTGCAGATGCACCGTAACAGCCAACAGGCAAACCACCGCCGATGATTTTACCATAGGTAAGGATATCCGGTTTAATTTTATAAAAACCGGCAGCACCTTCAAAACCGATACGGAAACCGGAGATTACCTCATCAAAAATTAACAAAGTGCCATTCTCAGTACAGATATCGCGAAGCGACTGTA
>Ga0302303_10001365_pt1 | contig 16177 bp, 11 predicted proteins | sample III_Palsa_E2_1_FD_194542 | JGI IMG/M metagenome (GOLD analysis project Ga0302303, IMG submission 194542) | Peat permafrost microbial communities from Stordalen Mire near Abisko, Sweden - III_Palsa_E2_1 | ecosystem: Environmental > Terrestrial > Soil > Palsa > Peat permafrost | place: Sweden... | reverse complement strand
TTTAAATCTTTAAAGACTGGGAGCCCTTATTTTATGGTTGCCTCTAGCGATCCAATGTCCAGTCTCGTGGCCATAAGTCTCCCGTCCAAATACAGGCATAAGCCCTTGTGCTTGCTATAGTGGCGGCCGGTCTTGTCCCACAGTATAGTGAGTGAATGACCGTGATACGGCACACGATCGAGGCAAAAATAAGCCCATCTGCCAGCTGGCACCAAAGGCTTGACTTGAATGACGTCGTCGGCTCTCGGGCGCAATCCTACGAGACCTGTAATAACTAAATCGCAGAAGGTTGAGTGGTTGTAGTCCTTTCCTCGTTCGATGGGCGACCAGTGCCCACCGTCCTTTTGGATAGTGCGGGCTATCCAATCTCCGGTATCAGGATTGAGATCCTCGTCAATCCAAGGGGTAACGGTACCATCGTCGTGCTTCAGATACTGGGATTTTGCGTAGTTAGTTAGGACCGTGAAATAGTCCTCCTTACTGACAGCAGTCTGATGGTAGTCGTCAAGCAGGTTTGCCATGCCAACAAGTGTGATGGAAGTCGCGAATGGCCAACTGGGACCGTTCCACTGGCATTCGTGGCCAATATAGTTGAGCGCAAATCCCGGATCGCGTCGCTCCGCGGTAGTTGGCCCATATGGTGCAAAGAATCCTTGTGGATCCATGAGCTGCCGCCACGCGTCGGAGTAGTCGGGAGTGTCCGGAACCATATCGAAATACCAGGGAGTAAAGCCGTGCTCCTCGCGAACTTTAACTAATTGCGTTGCTCCGCCGGGAAGTACCTTAAAGAAGTGAGCCTGTCGGTCCCATAGTTTGGCTAGTACGGCCGTTTTGAGGGTCGTCGCCTTTTGTTGAAACAAGGAAGCAAGTTCCCTATTGCCTGCCCATAGGGCAATTTGAGATATGGCAGTAGCGTCGCCATACATGTAGCTGTTGATGGTCGCACGGTAGCCGCTGCCGCCAATCGACATTTCCATGCCATCTCTGTCGTCTATTTGCCAGAACAGACCATTATCGCTCTTGTGTGACAGCTCCCATGCTCCATAGTTTGCGACTAGATCATCCAGCAAGGACACTGCCTGGCGACGGTCACCGGTAACGAGTGCGCGTTGATAGACTGCACTTGCTAGCCATGAGGTGTAGCGCCTCGGTTCACCGGCGTCAGGTTGAAACCAGAAGTTACAGTAGTCGTTCATGTACTGTGGATCAGCAAGCCAGCGCCCTTCCATGATATGGTGAGACGCAGCGCAGGAAATAGAGTTGTACTTACCAGCCCAGGGAACGTCGGGCAGGAACTCAGTGACGATCCAGCCAGCCGGTGAGTTTCGCAAATGCTTGCGGTAGGTCCACCAGCGGAAGTCATAGATCTGTCGCATGCGGGGGTCGGGACAGTCGAACAAGGGGACGTTTCGCTGAAGGAATTCCCACGCATGGTCGTTGTCTATGGTTCCTGGATACAGTTCTTGGTCGTGTGCATTGAAGTCCTCTACGTCTCTGTGAAATGCGGCGTCGGTCAGTATCAGCGGTGTAATTGAGGCGTGGGTGTGCGTGGCCATATCGTGCATTTCCCGCGTTGGCTTCGACATTGCTAAAGACTCAGGTGATAGACTTATCGCGAATAGCAACAAGATTGATGTAAGAGCAGTTACTTTAAGTCGGGCTGCGCGGAAGCCCGTCCGATAATTGGCGGAGTACAAGATCTGGGTCCTTTAGTCATAACGAGTGCTATTTTCAAGATCGCTGCGGCGGTTTTACCCCAGCAAGGTTGTTTATGCTCGACTGCTACGTAGGTTAATTTAACGAGATTCGGAAACAGTTGCCGTGCAGGCGAGACGGCTCGCGGAAGTCTCAATTGTCATTCTTATTTTTCCAGCTCCAAGGCCATCCTCGTCGAACACAGTGATCACATTGGTTCCTCCGTTCAGCCAGCATTCGGGCACATAGAGGCCTTTCATAGCCACCTTTTGTGGGTAACGGCCTAAGTTGTGGCCGTTTACCCAGATAAAGCCATGTGCCTCCGGATCTGGTAGGACGCGCAGTATCGCGTTCTCGCCCTGGCCGGTGAAGGGACGCGAATTGAATGTGGTACGATAGTACACCGGCAAGCCCGTTGGAGAGTTGCGTGTCGGTATCCATGAGGTTATAGTATTCGGATCGTCCAAGCCCCCGTGCATTTTCCAACCAGTGACGGGACTCGAGTCAGCAAAGATGGTCACCCAGGGTTGCTTGTCCAGTCCACCAGGCCCGTCTTCATTCTGTATCAGAACGGTAAGAATGTTGGGCTGGTTGCTGCGCAACGAGGTAAGTTGAACATCGAATGGCTGGTCCCATCCTTCGTGTTCAGCTACTTTATTACCGTTTAGGTAAACGGTTGCATTATCGTCGACGCTGTCGAAATGAGCTTGGCCAGTTGAGTTCGCCGAGGATACCGGGGGCAGTGTCGTTTGAATCCAGTAATATCCTGGTCTATTCTGAAAAAGATCGGCTCCTATCTGCACAGACGTCAGAGTCGGATCGTCCTCAGCCGGCATAGGATCGCCCAACCTAGCAGGTTTGCCTTTCCATTCGGCTAAGGTGTAAGTCCTGGTTGACGGAGTTCGCAGGAACGCAGGTCCAATCAGGCCTTTTGAGTCGAAGTTCGTAATAGGACCCATGTAACCGTACACTTTGTCTCGCCCGTAGTGAGCGGCCAGAATTGCGAGGGAATGACTGCCGCCAGGTAAATTGAGTTCAAGTGGATTAGCCTGGTTTTTTAGCGGCTTAACCTTTTCACCATCCAGGAACGGAATTAACTTATCCCGGGCGGAAATAAACCAGAGGTCGTATACTCCGGCCTTTGGGACATTCAAACGGGTGCGATACCACGCATAGGCCGTGTTGTTACCGTCGATGCCCATTTGCTCGGGATACATGGAGGCGCGCCAACCGGAATCGTCGAGATTGATGGCTTGTTCATTCAATACGTGCGTCTGCCACTGCGCCAGTATCGGTGCCGTGGCATTGGCGTTCGCAGCTGGCTCAGAACCAATCTGTGGATTCTCCTCCAGACCTGGGCGGTAAACGTAAATTTGACTGGGAGCTTCGTCGATAGGATGCTCTGTCGATAGCGTTAGCTTGCCGTTGACATGCACATCCCCAACGTAGGCGGGCCCACATATAATATAGTTCCGGCCATTCGCGGGCACAAGCCAGGTCCGCTCGGCCATTTGGAAGGACATTGCGATGATGCGAAGTGATTCCGCGCCCATCGAGATGCCGTATACTCTCGGCTGCCCGCCTGCAAACGTCAGCTCAAGGCTCCGCGTTCCAGCATGGTCCGCCTTCCAATCCGATGCAGCGCCGGAGGTTACTGCGCCGGCTTGAACCGAGAATGTGATTTCGCCGGGTTCACCAGGATGTCCGTATACGACTAGCGATTTTACCGATCCCTGATCGAAAATCCCAAGTATTCTGGTCGCTGAAAAGGCGATACCGATATGGGAAGTAACACTAAATCCCTTAACGACAGGCACTATCTCCATCTTGTTGAATTGGATAGGGCCCGCCGCCGGGTAAATCCGCCCTGAGGCGTCCTTCACCTGCCCTGTATTCGGGCCGTGTTTCAAGTTGTCCAGGAAAACGATCGTGCCGGAGTCGCTCTTTCGAGCCGTAATCTTTATCTGGTCGCCGGTACCGATTGACGCTGCTTTCGAGAATATCCTGGAAGCTGGTCGCAAATAACGCGGCGTTTTTCAGAGTATAGTAGTCCGGTCGAAGGTCACCGGCTTCACCAATGGGAGAGCCGTAATCATAACTTGCGGCGTCTTCATTGTTGTTGGTGTAATCGAAGTTTGTGCCGCCGTGGAACATGTAATAGTTGTAGCCGTTACCTCCCTGCGACAGCAGTTTCCACGTATCGTGCAGACGTTCTTCCGGATTGTCGACTGGACCATAGATATCGTACCAGCCCGGATAGTATTCCGTTGTAAACCATGGAGAGGATCGTCCGACACTGTCCCAGGGAATGTTTCCAGGGTTGCCATGGTGGACGCCGCTAAAAAAGTAGGGAACTTGGAGTCCTAAAGCCACTGCTTTGGCCTGCAAATACTTAAAGTAGTTGTTTGGCATGTCGGTGCCAGCCGCCAAAGGATGTTCATTCTCCAGTTGCACCATGATGACAGCGCCGCCGTGGCTGATCTGGTTGGCCGAAATGATAGGCATGATCTTGTCGAACCATCGGCCGACATACATTTCGAACTGTGGATTGGGTTCACGCACCTTAACCCCTGGCTTAAAGCGAAGCCATATCGGATATCCTCCACTATCCCACTCAGCGCAAACGTAGGGGCCAGGCCGAACAATAGCATACATATTCATCTGATGAATTAGTTTAAGAAAACTATTTACATCATGGCTGCCACTAAAGTCCCACTGTCCCTCATGGGGCTCGTGGTAGTTCCAGAAGGCGTAGAACTCCACGCAGTTGAGGCCGGCGCGCTTCATGCGCAACAGGCGGTCACGCCATAGCGCGCGGGGCACGCGGGCATAATCCATACAGCCGGACGCAATAAATGTTCGTTTACCATGAATTAAGAAACCGCGGCCATCGAAATTTATAAACGGCTTGGCTTGTACAGCCGGAGGAAACATGCTGTCATTCGCCCCTGCAGCGAGACTAAACCACAGATTATAAAAAGTGATGAACGTCGCTGCAAGAAGGGAAAATCGCAGCTTGTTGAGGATACGCAAATGTAATACCTTCTTTCGCTCTTGCTGTTGGAGTGGAATGATCCCCTAGTTCAAAGCAGCTTTCATTAGCATTCTTTTGCTAATTACGATGGGCTCCTCCCCAGGCCGAAAGCCGGGCCGAGTTAGCAATATTTTGCCGTCTTCCTTTACCACTAGCCCGACGCCTGCCTGAGCATCGTTCCATAGTACATCAAGGTGGTGGCCACGATAGGGGGCGTTCCGTAGCGAAAAATGAGTGAGCCCCATAGGGAGGGGATCTATTACAAGGCCCCCATCGTCCTGAGGATCTAATCCAGCAACCTGGCGGATTATGGTGTCAACCCACCATGAGTGCATATAGTCCCGAAAATTACTTAATGGTGTTCCCGTAAATGGATCGTAGTGTTCATAGAAATCAGCCCGCGGCTGGAGCTGTAGTCTCTCCATCCGGTGTAGCAATTCCGCGACTTCCGGCAGATAAGACCGGTCGAGTCGCTTAGCAGAATCGGCGAAGCCCTGCAGCACGTGCGAATTCGTAGCGGGCCAAGTCGGTCCCGCCCAGTAGCGATGGACCGGGTCGAACTCTGGATCCGACTGCGACAGCGCTGGAACAGGATATGTTGTCCAATATTCCTTGGGGTTCAGCAAATAGCGGTTTATGATTCCCAGATTTTGCCGCGTTGCGACTCCGGCAAGCAGCGGATAAAAGATGGTAATTGAATTGTAATCCGACAGCTCGCCGGTGTCAGGGTTGCGGTCGCGGTATCGCTCCAAAGTTGGGTCCCAGCAAGTTGTTTCAAGCGCCAGTGACGATTTCTGCGCATAGTTTCTGTAGTAGCTTGCGTCGGTCGTCTTGCCTAGGATGTCTGCTATATTGGCTACCGCACGTAGATTCATAACAGCATAGCACGTTGCATCGACTGCTTCGTAGCGACGCGGCACCGGCGTTTTCCATCGACGGTGCAGGTCGTCCATCCCCGTCTCAAGCTGGTTATCGATGCTAAATAGGCCGCTACCGTCGGGATCACGATCTGCTATCCACCAATCCATGTTTTTCTTTAGAGCTGGATAGATTTGCGCCATTAAATCCTTGGACCCGTGGATTTGATAAAACTTCCAGGCAGCATACGGCAGAAGCGATTGCCCGGTGTGCGAGAGGTGGTCGACGTGTACCTGGTTGGTCTCGGGCGTTGTGTACCAAGGAAATCGACCATCGTCATAAGCAGCATTGGCCATACTAGCAAGTTGTCCAAATCCGACGTTTGGATCCTCGGCCCAGTTCAAATCGAACGCCATAAATGGAGCGCTGTAACACGCATAAACCTGGTAGGCCTCCCGGCCTTCCAGATCCACTGGATACTTCAAGTATCCAAGGTCCCCGCCGGACCTGGAAAACTCAAGCAGAAACCAGCGAAAATCGTAAAGCTCCGTAAGACCGCTGTCAGAACACTCGAAAGACGGAATCTGGGTGTCGTAAAAGTCCTTCCAATCCTTCCGGTTCTGTGCCACGGGATCGGTTTCTTTGAGCACGCCTGCAAGCCGATTTTTTGCCGTAGCTGCATCGCCCGCAAAGGCACAGGCGAATGTGACCACTCTGGTCCTTTTCGCGGGAATCGGAATATCGTACGACAACCTATAAGCGCCAGGGGTGCCGCAGTCCATTGCGCTTGGCGATATAGTCGTTCCAATCGCCATGACAAGCCCGCTCTTTAAGGCGTTTGGCAGTGCATTCTTATCGGCTAGCACTACGATTCCGCCGTCTGCAGTCGTGCTCTTACCACCGCCCGGTTGCCCGCGAAAGTCGGCGGCCCCTCTGCAATCGCCGGCAATTTCGAAATGCTGTAGCACCGCGGCTGCAGTATGGTTGGTTAAATATATACGAGAGACGACGACGTCATTTTTCGTGACGCAGACCTGCCGCTGCTCCTCAATCGTCGGCACGGGCACTGTTAGCGTCGGTACAGGGATGCCTGGCTGGTCGTCAATCGTGATTTGATCCAGGTTGGCGTTACCTGCCCCCACTAACGGATCCACGAGCACATAGTCTGGAAACCATTTTATCGTTGCGCCATCGACCGCGTTGAAAACATCGCCCAGAGAGTATGTGGAATAGAAGTATTGGGAGGGAGTCCCCGTGTAAAGAGCGACATTCACGCCATGGCCGACAGTATTCTTGTCGTCGCGGTTGCCCACAAGGTCAAGCACGGTCACAGGTGGCTGCAAATACGGCCTGTTATTTTCCGGCGCAATTGCCGTAAGCTGGAGCACGTGACTACCGGATTGAAGCGTTCGCATCTTTAACACTGCGTCGTTAAACTGGGCGGGCGTATCTCCCCACCCTTGTGTTTCAGGAAGATCGACAGTGCCTTCCTGATGCCCGTCAAGATCAATGCGATAATGTCCGCTACCGGCATATTGACGTGCATAGCGTATGTGGAGGTACGGAGCCCGAATCGGACTGCTGGCCTGGAAATCGTAGCGCGCCCAGTCTCCTCGTATGCCCCCCCAGTTGCTGCCCAATACATGACCATATAAGGAACCCGCTTTCTGGTCTGTGCCTGTCGAACCTCTTTGAGCGGAGGGAGCCGACGCCTCTAAAACTATTGAATTTGATTGCCGATCGTATAACGAGACTGGACGGTCACAAACAAGAAACATTAATTACCTCAAAAATTCAAACAGAATGAAAAACCAGCCTCAAGCTGTGAGGCTGGTTCAGAAGCCTAGTACACTTCCATCTCCGTGACGCCACTGTATTGTGTGGTATTGGTAAAAACAACCCGTACGTATTGGGCCGTAACCTGGGTGAAGGTATCGATATTTCCCTGGCCAGCCGTTGGCGTGGAGGGTGATTTGGACTGGCTGGCACAGTTGGTCCAAGTCGTGCCATTGGTGCTGTACTGAATATTGTAAGGATTGGCAAATACACCGGAACCATCGGCATAAATATCCAGCACGACCTTATTGAAGGTTTGCGGCGAACCGAAGTTGACCTCAAGCCAGTCTGAGCCGTTTCCGCTTCCGTAGCATGTCCAGCGATTGTGCGGGGTCGCTGAATAGGAATAAACTCCGTCCACCGCCTGCCAGACGCTGTCGCCGTAGGGAGACGTGTAAGATGCACTGGGCGTAGGATATCCACTGCCGGTAACGTTGAGCGCCAGGTCCGTCGTGGCGTTAATCACCTGGATGTAATCGAGTTCCGTGTAGTTAGTCGCGCCGTTGAATTGTATTGTGTTATTTCCGGCAGCCAACGTCACGAAGATTGTCTGGCAGTTTGTAGAAGAGTACGTGTTCCACCCCCCCGTGTTCGGAAAGGTAATAGTCTGTGGATTTGTTCCGTTTACGAGGCCGAGAACTGCCTGTAGAACCATTATCGTAGAACACTACAACAGGGTAGACACCTGGTAGCGGGACGTTGACGGTAAACTTGACGTAGTCGCTGGAATTGTTAATTCCTCCAACGGCTAAACCGCCGGATGCAGTAGATTCGGAGACCACGCTGCAGCCATAGAGTGTTGCGTTTTCCGCCTGATAGACGGTGCTTCCTACGGTCATGACGCCCAGATTGGCTCCCGTGACATTAGTATTGGTCGAGGTTTGAGTTATGAGGTTCGTGGCGTAAGGACCGTTGTTAACCACGTAATTGTTGGCGATAGCCACATTCTGGGCATTATCGACAAAGAGGGTTGCTCCCGAATCGATGGTTCCTTGCGTTCCGTTGGCGATCAAGTTTTGTTGGTGCGGGTTCAGAAACACATTTCCAGTCACCTGCACGTTGTTATCCGTCTGCACGATGCAGTTCGCATTAGATACGCCCACAAAAGTATTGTTTTTGATCGTACCATTAGTAACGTTGTCCACCCGAATCCCCACGCCGGCCGGAGCCAGCCAGTTCCACGTATCGTGCTGACCGCCTGTCTTGAACGTATTTCCCGTAATATTGATGTTGGTTTGATTCTCGCTGACTGGGTTAAGGGCGGTTCCAAAGATATCGATGTCAATGTTGGGCCCGTCGTTGTCGTAGAAGGTGCTGTTCTGGACGGTCAGGTTGTTGCACTCTGGACCTTCCGACCAGTACGTCTCCATGCCGTCCTCCTCTCCGTCCTGCGACCCGCCGTACATGGTACAGTTCGAGATCGTGATGGACTGCGCGGATTTCAGCAACAAGGGGCGAGCAAAGTAGGAGTTAAAACTGCAGCTTGTCAAGGTGATCGGTCCGCCGGACAACGAGACCATGCGGTCCAGTCCGTCCGTCTGCTGCGTAGTGAGGTTAGAGCTCGTATCATTTCCGGGATGAAGCAGGGTCACGTTGGCTGTCATTGTCAGATTGATGTCGGCACCACTATTCACCACTGCCGTACTCGCGATGGTGCAAACGTTGCGCACATAAGGGCCAGCTGGGTTTGAGTAGTCAAAAATAGCAACCTGATCGCCAGGCAACAAGTCGCCGTTGGGCACCTGGATTGTGTTCGCGTTGATCTGTGCGAGGCAATGAGAGATAGGGGTCAGCGCGTTCATGGAATCGTCGTTGGTCATGATGTCGGTGCACCCTGCCATGTTAACCGCAGCACGGAAGCTGCCCTGCATGCCGCCATAGAAGCCAAGTCGCCCAGAGCCCGGCGGCGGACCCCAGTAATCGTTTGTAAAGTTAAGGGTTCCCGTCGCGCCATTGATATATATCATGGCCGCAGAATAACAATTGACATTAGAAACCGTAAATCCATTGAGAGCGGTGATATCGAACGTCCAATAATTCGGGTTGTCTCCCACGATGCAAAATCTCTTGCCAATTTCTGTCGAAGGCGGAGACCATCCCGTCGTTAGCACATACGTGCCACCGCTGCCTGTGGTCGCAGACACAATATTCACCTGCTCGTTCCAGTCTGGCGTATCTCGGTTAGGATCTGTATAGATATACAACTGGGGTGAAAAACTGGAGCTTGTCGTAAAAAGGGCGTTGGTTGGTGGTAAATATCCTGAATTTATAGTGACAGTTACGGTCTTGGCCGAGCTATTGATGGCGGTTATTACACCTTGGGTAAGATCCGGCGTTTTCTCGTCAATATTGAGGTTGGATACAGTTGTGCCGGAGCAACTCCAGATATCGAAAATATCGGAACCGCCGGACGACAGCAGTTCTGTAGAAGAACCCGCGCCATTGATGGTGAGGTTCGTGGCGTTTCCAAAGTTGAATGGACTGGCCACATAGTAGGTACCTGAAGGCAGGTAGACCGTATTGCCGGGCCCGGCGGCAATAGCCGCCTGAATTGCCGCATTGATGGCTGGATAATCGTTGGTTACTCCGTTCCCCGTTGCATTGTAAGGACTGCTCGTGACGTTGAATGTCGTGGCCATCGCTGTACTTATCAATCCAACAAGTACGGCGATAATTGAAAAAAAACTCCTGAGTACTTTCACTGAAGTGTGATATCTTTTCTGCATCGAATTTCCTTTACTTAGGCACTGAGTTGCAGTCGGTGGGTGTTAATCCCTGCCCGCATGCCGGTTCGGGCATGCGGGCAGGCTGTGCAAGTTCCTCACCTTAGAAGGTCTTTAGTTATTGATGGGAGCCTGCCGCTGCACTGGTGTTGTGGTAGGAGCCAGGCAGTCCAGCGAGAGGAACGTGTCTGGAAAGACGAACCTGACTCCCAACCTCGATCGAGATTATAACCACCGCGCACAGGCAAGCCGCAAAAATCAAAATTTTCCCCGCGGCTTTAACATTTTTGATCATGTTTATTATCTCGGTCTAGGCCTATTGCCAGTACTTCTCGACGGACTGAAGCAGGCTAATCATATAAGCGCTGCAAGGAACAGGTTCGTCGGTGTTGTTGGGCGGCGTCTGTCCCCCGTGCGGGCCAGGACCAATTTCCCACATGTTATTGGTGTTGCCGGGACCGCAGGTTTGCGTGGGCTTCATGGCCTTGACATGCCCGTCCGCGAATGCATAATTAGAGAAGCCAGCATGTCCCGCGAATTGCTCGGGTCCGTAGGTTGCCGGACCTGCGTCCATTGTCAAAGTGGGCCAAATCTGGGTGCTCTCAGAGATCAAGATCAAGTCAGAAGGCCGCGAAATCTGCGGAAGGGAATACGAAAAATACCAACTCGCGTAGAAGGGATTGCTCACCAGCATGGGCGGCCAGCTATCCAACCAGATGCCGTTGCAGGCATAGGATACTGGAAAATTTCCGAGCGTGGTCGGGCCGTTTAGATTGGCTCCTGCGGCTCCCGTCAGCGATTGCACCTGAGCGGAAGTTAACGATGCTACGTTATTGATGTCGTTGTTTGGATTCGACGGACATTTATAAACCGCGGTGGACTTAACATAGGGGTATATTAGTGTTTCCCAGGTAACGCTGTAGTTCGGCCACGCGAGTGCGGCCCCAGGAAGGGTCTCGTCATTGTCTTCAGTGTACTGCATTATTCCCAGACTTAACTGCTTTAAATTGGATGCGCAAGACGCCTGGCGCGCTTTGTCTCGCACCTTAGCAAAAACCGGGAAGAGAATAGCCGCAAGTATAGCTATTATCGCTATTACAACTAGAAGTTCTATTAAGGTGAACGCTTTTTGTTTCATATCATATATTTCCTTTCACGGCAAATCACGTGCGAACGAAACCAAGAACTAAATGTTAAGTTCATAATACTATTTTTACACAGGACCCATTAAATGTCAATGATGATTTTAATTTTAGCTGCTTTAGAGTTATGGCTTAACACTAAACGTTAAGTTCACGTCATTATTCTATCACACCTTCTTAGTGGTGTCAATGCCTCGTATTGTGGTCAGTCGAAAAAGTTTTGTTCGTGGATACGCTTGACAACGGAGACTGTATCGGCTATGATTCAGACTAAACGATTAAGCTACGTTAGAACTGTTTACAATATTATGGCCAAGCACGTTTCTCAATCAGGCAGCAAAGCACCTACACTCAAAGATGTCGCGGGTCGGGCAGGTGTCCATTTCGTAACCGCGTCTGTGGTACTTAACAACGCCAAGTATGGTACGCGTGTTTCGGCAGAGACCAGACAGCGCATACTGCGTGCGGCTGAGGAAATGCAATATCAGCCGAGCGCAGTTTCAAAGTCTTTCCAGACGCGCAGGAGCAATGTGGTTGGCTTCTACAGCGACTTTAAGACTACTGCTCTTGAAAATCCATTTATAGCTAGAGTCGTATCCAGCCTTAGAGACTGCTGCTCAATCAAGGGCTATGACCTACTAATTCACTGCCATAATGCGCCCGAAACGCTTAATAAGCGAACAGCAAGGGAGGCTTTTTTAGGAAGCAAAACTTTAGGTTTAATAATTCACTCCCCTGACGAATCGCCATTGATGCGATACTTAGCAGAGACTTACTTGCCTGTAATTGCAATCAATGACGCGTCCAAGATCTTCCCGTCCGTTGTTATGGACGATTTATCTGGCGGCTGTATTATTGCGGAGTTTATTCACTCGCGCTCGGCGCGCCGTATACTATACTTGGACAAGATATTCCCAACATCATCCTCTACGCGACGTCGTGACGGATTCCTTCAAAAAGCGGCCGAATTGGGCCTGATTGTCCAACTTATTCGTGTTCCAGGTGGCTGGTATGATTCACCCGAATTGATGGCTTATTTACACGATGCTCAGAACCTCCCTTGCATTGTCGTCGGATGGAATGACCCATCATTGGAATCGGTAGTGGAAGCCTGTAAAGATCTTAGCCTTCGAATCCCTGAGGATGTGTCTCTCATTGGCTTTGATGGTGTAAATCCCTTAGCGAACTACAATGGTGTTCTAACAACAGTTGTCGCGTCGTGGCACAAGGCAGCCCCATTTGCGGTGGATCTTTTGGAAGCTCTAACAGCAGGTCAAGAAGTGCCCCACGAAACTCTACTTCCCGTCTCGCTACGAGTTGGCGACAGCACAATATAGCGGCAGTATTAGCCTTTCGAATTGACCACAACTATCTTCTTTCGCACGCTTGCGTTCTTTAGGCACGATCTCTTACGAGACAAGGTGTATGCTCCAGCTTTCCTTAGCTGTTAACGAGCTTTTGTCCTTCGGGAGCCTCATGATCGTATCGACATCAGGGTGCTGCAGCCATTTCCTTTTCGCTCTCGCAGGTCAGGTATGGTATGTGTAGGTCTACTTCCAAATTGGAGCAGGCCTCGAGGCTTATTGGATCATCGCTTTCAGTGTCGAACTCATAAAGAGAGCTTGTTGATATGCTGTTGTTCAGGAACTTAATCCCGTCGACACAGTGTGCATACAGCACCCTGCCATCGCACAGGTCGAACCGATTGTTTTCGATAGTGATATTTTCGTGGTAGTAAACGCCGTCGCGGCATCCTTCCGGAATTTCCGGCTGTACGCCGATTACTGCAACGCCCCAAACGCCGAACATGCAGTTGTCGAAATGGTTATTGCGGATGGTGACGTTTCGAACTTTTCCAGACTCGAACCAATAGTTGGCGTCCCCGGCAATGAGAATTGCGGAACCCGGCGTATGGAAGTAATTGCCTTCTATCACGACCTTCCCAGCGGTCGAAATTAGAAAACCGCGAGCTCGATTGTTCCGAGACGTCGTATTGGTTATAGTAACGTCGGGTATCCAACCGAGCGATGCAACTCCGTCCCCGATTTTGAGGCGCTCAGGGAACGCGTCTTCTGCGGTTAGTTGATAGAACTGTTTGTTAAGTCTGTTAAACGACTTGACTGAGGCGGTACCGTAGGTCAACAAATTCTCATTAGCCACAAACTCGACGGTATCTCCGGCCTGGGTAATATCTACGCCGCGCTGCTGTTCGTGGACGAGCTCTATTTCGACCGTTCGACGCGATATAATTGCGGACACTCGGCCGTAAATGCCATGGATATTGACTGGATCATCCATTTGGTTTTCGAACACGCAGTCGTTGATGTTTATCAATCCGGCGCAGTTCACAAAATGTGCGGCATCTGCTGTAGTCGATATCATTCTGCCGCGTCTTGTATCTGGTGTAACATAAACACGCTGTAAGTCGACGTTGCGCGTACGTTGCGCGATTATTCCCATGCCTCCGCAATGGTGAATGGTAACGTCGGCAATGGAAATGTCTGAGCAATCGAGAAGCGCAATCGCAGGACTATACCGCTTGCCCGCGGTCATTACAAGAGTATTGCCGGGAGTTACGGCGTGATTTAGCCTGCCTTCGATTCGAACAATATTGTCGTCGAGCATGGTTGCGGTGTATTGCCCCGCGACTCCGTTGTCGTGCACGCGGGACGCGGTTTCGCGGCGAATAGGATCGAATTCAAGGACGTGCCCTAGACACTCGGTAGTGCAGTCTTCAAGTTCAAACAGTAGCTTTCCGTTTTTGACGACGAACGGAAATTGGTTGGATATTTGGAGATCGAGCACACATGAAGCATCTGCCTTCGGTCGGTAGCCAAGAATTTTCGCCTCCGAATGATAAGTTCGGTCCCAATTGATTGTGAAATTAGACAGCCGAGCGTTGTGGCAGTTCTGGAGGGCGAATGGGATAACCGTACCGTGAAACACAAACTCTGAACCTCCGCCATCGATCTCCAGGTAATTAAACCTGCGCAAATCGAAAACGATACGCTTCAGGCTTTCGTCGTTATTTGAAATGAAGAGATACGCCTCGCTGGCCTTATCCGGCCAGAAGTTGTATCGCCCTTTTGGAAAGACCAGCTTCTGCGTTTCGCCAGTCATTAGTTCCTGGATTGCGGCGCGAGCAAAAGGAGTGGCATCGGTTTGCTCGTTAAGCTGTGCTAAGTGGTTTAGGGAGTTCATCCTCATACTTTCTAAAATTCTATAATACTTGTCCGCGCGGCTGCTATTGTGAAAGCAATAGGGAAAATTCTACGACGGCAAATACTTATACGACGGTTGACTATTTAATTCTGCCTTGGCGGCCCTGTACTTTCGCGAACGACGAGCTTTGGCTTAATCAAGATGCGCAACTTTGAGTTGCCTACCGGCGCAAGAAGTGTCTCAAGAGCCGAATCTACGACTTCAACAATAGGATGAGCTATTGTGGTTAGCGGCGGCAGGACATGCTGGCTGGAATTGGCATCCTCGAATCCAACAATGGAGACATCGCGAGGGACCGACACTCCCTGTTCACGCAGCCATTTCAAGGCTGCCCACGCACCAGGATCGGAGACGGTCATAATGGCTGTTGGCGACCAGGTTCCGCCATTTAGCCACACTTCCGGCATGCGACGGTAGGCCGATTCGTACCCGTCCTTGATATCTTCGGCGCAGATTACGATACGTCCCGTAATGCCCAGTCGGCTTGCGGACTTACTGAACTCCTCCACCTTTACTAGGACGCTCTCATCGCGCAAGTATTCGTTGACCAAGAGCGTAACACGTTGGTGCCCCAGATCCATGAGATGCTTCAATCCAATTCGAACAGCCTCCGACGCATCCGTTGTAACGATCGATCCTTCATAAAAATCGGACATCAGATCGATTGAGACAAGGCGGTAGCCGCGCGCACTCAGGTCGTCGTAGAGTTTGCGTCCACCGCGTTCGCCTGCAAAAAGCATAAGAGCTTCGTCGTCGGAGGCGCTGGCCAAGCTGCCCGCGAACGAATCTATCGAATCCAAATCAATCTTGTGTAGATGCAGTCCTAACCCGCGCATCTGGCAAGCGGCCATCAACTGACCGGCAGTTTCACGCACAAACTCGGATTCCCAGCCCAAGCCGATCAGTCCGATGGCTTTGAAGCCAGTATTTTGCGGGTTCAGCACACTGTCCTGGCTCCCATGCCTTGTAACAAATGTACCCTTTCCCACCCGCCTGGCAAGGCGACCGTCGCGCCGCAAATCGTCTAGCGCTCGACGCACGGTAACTCGAGAGACACCAAGGCCATTCGCCAGCGACCTTTCCGGAGCAAAAGACATTCCTGCGAACTCCCCCGTATCCAGAAGACGAACAAGCGAATTCTTTAACTGCGAGTGTAAGGGTTCCGAACGCCTTTGGTCAATGTCGATCGAGGCAACGAGATCCTCTACAGAAATTCTTGCAATTTGGATTTCAGGCAGCTTGGTTAATACCATATAGCCAATATATTACTTAGATTACTGAGATTTGTCAAACAGGTTAGAACCAATAAACTATTACTCAACGCAATCTCGATTTTAGCCCTTAGTTAGTATAGAACCTGCTATCGGGCAGAATATATTGGTAGTAACCAACTTGATCCTTACAGGCGCATGTCGATGCTAGGAACTGCCTCTATTCGCGGAACAACCTCTGGAACCTCGCGTTCTAAAAGGTCTTCATCGTGGGATAGAAGCTATGTATGTAACTTGTTCTGGTGACTTTGCGCCCTGAAAACGTCCGATTTGGGCTGATATTTTTTGGCCACGCACAACAAACAATTGTTTTAAATTGTGGAACGATTGTTTGTGGTTTGTCAAGATGGGACTTTGTGGAGGAAATGAAGGTCCCCAGGGCGTTGCCCTGGGCTC
>Ga0302303_10001359_pt1 | contig 16197 bp, 17 predicted proteins | sample III_Palsa_E2_1_FD_194542 | JGI IMG/M metagenome (GOLD analysis project Ga0302303, IMG submission 194542) | Peat permafrost microbial communities from Stordalen Mire near Abisko, Sweden - III_Palsa_E2_1 | ecosystem: Environmental > Terrestrial > Soil > Palsa > Peat permafrost | place: Sweden... | reverse complement strand
AGGTTTGCAATTAAACTTCCAGGCTGCCGATAAAACCATCGGCAATTATGCGTTTTCGGGATCACAACTAAGGGAAGTCGATAAGCTAGGCGCAATGGGTAATGTAAACGCATATGTTGATGACGGGCAGCTTGTCGTTAAAAATTGGAACTCTCCGCTTTCAAACACCGCAGTACTTGTGAGTGAATATGATGGCATGATAGGCGTGCCTGAGCTTACAGAGGAAGGCGTACAAGTTACCTTTTTGTTTAACAATATTGCACAGCTTGGCGGCGAGTTGGAGTTAATGTCAACCAGCAACCCTTCCTTGAACGGTAATTACACTATCGTAAAGCTTTCGTTCGATTTAACAAATCGCGACACGTTTTTTTATTATACTGCAGTGTGCTTGAATAACGCCATAGCCGCTTGGATAGATACGTTTCAAGGTACGCCGCAAACCGGAACAGGTGGTAATCCTTTATGAGTAGCACAAACTCACCGCCGCTATATGACTTCGCAAACAAGGGCACGTTGCTTGGAGCGCTTTTGCATTCCTATCGCAAAATGCTTATGAATACTGACGATATGCTACCGGCCAAGGTTATTAGCTTTGACCGCTCCACAAACACCGCTGTTGTTCAGCCGCAAATCATGATGGTGACAACTGATCAAAAGCTTGTAAGCCGCGCTGATTACGCTAGCATTCCGGTTTACACCATGGGCGGCGGCGGCTTCTTTGTTAGTTTTCCTTTAGTTGCCGGTAATACAGGCTGGATAAAGGCGAGCGATCGTGATATATCACTGTATCTACAAGGTGGAAAAGAGACTGCACCTAATACGAATAGGCTTCATTCTTTCGAAGACGGTTTGTTTTTTCCTGATGTAATGGACGCGATAACGATTGCTGGCGGCGATGAAAATAATTTGGTTATAGGATCAACAAACGGAGCTGTTGCCATTTCAATGTCACCCGCCGTCTTAAAGTTTACAGCAACAAATATTGAAATGGTTAGCACTACGCTAACTCACAACGGTGTAAATGTAGGCGCTACGCATGAGCATGGCGACGTGCAAAACGGCGGCGGAATATCGGGGCCACCAGTATGAGCGTAACAATCTCAAACCTAACGATAGGTCTAAATGCAAACCGCGATTTGTATATTGACGGCTCTGGTAATCTCGCAATTCTTACTGGTGTTGATGCGTTGGCCCAAAGCTGTCAAGCCAGGGTTGAAGCACAGTTAAGGGAAATGCTTTATGCTTACAATCAGGGTATGCCCATGCTCGATACGGTATTTCGTCAACAGCGCTTGGCGCAGTTTGTCGCGGCCGGGCGCGCTCGCATATTGACCGTTTCTGGCGTTATACAAGTTAAGTCTTTTGTTGTGACGATACAAAATGGTGTGTTGACTTATACGGCTTCGATTTTGACGCAATACAGTCCGTCAACGATAGACGTTGCAAGCCAGGGAATTTGATATGAGCAGTAGCATATATACATATGTCAATTCTACAGGCGTTATTGTTGCCGATACCACGACAATAAAAGCTACGGTGCAGCAAGAGTTTTTGTCAGCTCTAGGGCAGAATTTGGATATTGACGATAGCGCCCCGGCAGGAGTGTTGATTGCTGGTGAAGTTCAAGCGCGTTCTGCGGTGGTAAACAATAACGCAGCATTGGCAAACCAGATTAACCCTAATCAATCAGCCGGGCAATTTTTGGATGCTATCGGCGGCTTGACGCAGTGTGAGCGCACGGCTCAAGCGCAATCTTATTATCCAAGCGTTGCGCTTGTAGGTTCGCCTGACTTGCCCGTCCCGGCCGGTACGCAAGGCAAGACAACAAATGGGGATATTTTTGCAACCACGGCGGCGATTGAGTTGGACAATACCGGCAACGGTAGCGTTGTAATGCAGGCGGTAAATTACGGTGCCATCGCCGTGCCATCTGGACCATTGAACATTGTTAGCGACGTGTTGGGTTTAACCAGCTTGACGGCTGGCACTGGTGGTATTGTTGGCAATACTTCAATGAGTGACGTAGCGTTTCGCAGCTTTCGCCGCCAAACCCTTTCGCTTCAAGGCCGTTCTGTAAACGGTGCTTTATACTCGGCTGTTAAGAATTTGCCTTTCGTAACAGACTTGCAGTTTTTGGAAAACAACACGGCGGCAACGGTTACGCTTGATGTAATTACATTGGTTGCACATTCATTTTGGATGTGTATTAACGGAGCACTTATAACAACTGGCGCAGCCAATGCTGCCGCATTGGCTGCCGTAATACTTCAATATAAAGGTACGGGCTCCAATTGGAACGGAGCGCAAGACGCACCTGCCAGTGATCCTGTTACTGGACAAGCATTTACGCCGCAATGGGACGTACCGGCTGGCGTTCCTTTGATAGTGCGCGCAACCATATCGCAAGGGCAATATACAGGCACACTTACAGATAATGCAACAAACGCTATATTGGCTTATGCGAGCAATACGCTTAATGGTATTGAAGGCTTGGCCACGGGGCAGAACGTTTCGTCTTTTGAAATAGCCGGAGCTGTAACGCAATCAATGCCCGGCGTGTATGTCAAAAACTTGGAAATTGGCACTGTCTCGGGCGGTACGTATTCTAATGCTGAAATTGCAATAGCTCTAAACGAAATAGGCACGTTGACCAGCGGCAACATTGATATTGTGATTGTGTAATGACAGAACAATATCAGCAATTTGATTTTGCTACTGATGTTAAAAGCGCTATAATTTGGCGCCATAACGATGCGCCAAACCTAACCGCGTTGATGTCTGCTAAGCAAGCTTGGTATGCGGCCAACCATGAACAATTTTGGATTGACTGGTTTAACAACGTTTTTTCGTTGACATCTGCTGATGACTTCGGATGCGCAGTGTGGGCAATAATTTTGAACTCGCCTGTAAATCTTAATCCTCCTGCGCCGGGTCCGGTACCTTGGGGCTTTGGCATATTCAATCAAAACTTTTTCAATGCTAATTTTAATCCAACGGCGCGCAATCCTGCGTTTTTAACGACAATTGAAAAACGCTTTGTGTTGTTGCTGCGTTATTGGCAGATTGTTTCTAAGGGTCGCTTTGTTGAAGACAACGGCTTTCTTTATCGGCTCTTTGCTAATCCCATTACGATTATACAAGACGGCGTGCCTACACAGGTATGGCCGGGAATGCCGTTCAAAACGTTTCCGTACATAGTAGACAACTTGGATATGACTGCCAGCATAACGCTTAACTATCCTATATCTGATAATCTAGCTACCATTATTCAGGAGTACGATTTATTGCCGCGTCCGGCAGGCGTGTTGCTAACAGTCACCATTCCTACGTTTGGCGATAGTGGCGGCGTGCTACTAATGACTGTTCCCTCCCCGTTATTTCCAACGTCTGATGCTGGTTTAAGCAATGGCGATATATGGAACAACGGGGAAGTTATGACGGTGTTCGGAACGACAACACCTAATCCGGCCGCGCCGCTGATCTATTTTGTAGGGTTGACCGTAGCTGAGCTGGTCTCGGCTGGCGGCGCAAACTTACCTTTGACCAACGCCGGATTGGCCGGTAGTCTGTGGAATAATGGCGGCGTAATATGTATCGTTTGAACGGAAATAACAGCATGAAAAAGCTTCTTTTACTTGGTGCGCTGCTTGTTTGTTTTGCGCAAAATGCCTTGGCTCAAACGCCAACGTTCCAAAGTTTGACATTGACAACGCCGCTTGCGCTTACGTCCGGGGGCGTTGGCGCTACCACGGCCGGTGGCGCGCGAACAAATCTTGGCGCGGCAGCGAGCGGTGCAAATTCTGACATAACTTCTTTGTCTGGATTGACTATTCCGCTAGCGTTGGCACAGGGCGGAACAGGGTCAACTACTCAAGGCGGTAGCCGTGTGACGTTAGGCGCAGCGGCTAGCGGTGCAAACAGCGATATAACTTCTTTGTCTGGATTGACCACGCCTCTTTCTTTTTCTCAAGGCGGAACAGGGATAAGCTCATTTGCCACCAATAGCATTTTTGCGACAAGCAGCGGATCAACTCCCGCTGCTATGGCTGTACCATCTTGCAGCGGTTCAAATAACGCTTTGCAATGGACAACCGGCAGTGGAATACAATGCGGTTCTATAGCTGGTGGCGTAACGTCTTTCAACACTCGCAATGGTGCTGTTACGTTATCTTCCGGTGACGTTACAACCGCTTTAGGTTTTACGCCGTTTTCTGCGTCATCAAATTTGCCCGTGGCCAATTTAAATAGCGGTAGCGGTGCAAACGGTTCGACTTTTTGGCGTGGCGATGGAACGTGGGCGCAACCAATTACGCCGCCTTCGCTTTCTGTCACAAACGGAACGTTAAATATTTCCAACGTTTCCTCTTTGAATGCAAAAAATTTAAATCTCATTGAAGACGTAACAGCTCCTACAATTGTGCAAAGCTGCTTTTGCACGCAGTTTCCGATAAACGTTATTCCTGGTGATCTTTTGCTTGCCGTGGGTGTTGGCCCGGCTGGTGGAACAGCGCCTGTGGCGGCGGCTGGATGGACATACCAAACATCTGTGGTTGCTTTTCAGGGTGGCGTTTCGACATATACCCAAGTTGCAACTACGGCCGGAACATATTCGATTGCTAGCATAGGCGCAGCGGGCGTTTACATGTACGAGGTAAGCAATTACGGAACATACGCCGCGTCTCAAGGTACAGCTAGCAGTAGCGGTTCAACGGCTATAACGCCATCGGTTAATGTGCAAAAAGGCACATTGGTTTTGAGTATGTTCAATAGTCAAAGCAACAGCGGTGCGGTATATTCAAATCCTCAACCAAGCGGGGCGGTTTTAACATCACAAGATCAAACAACCGCGTCATTCGATACGTTTATTGCTAGAACGACATATATTGCGCCTAACGCAAACGGTTCTTTAGTAATGACGCTAGATAATAGTTCGTTAGCGACTAGTTCTTTAGGTTACAGTCAATTTATTGTAAATCCAAATCCAGCTTCAATTTCGGCTGTTATAAATTCGGCTCCTATATCTGATGCTTCTGTTGATGTAGTAGCGCCAAGTAGCGGCGACACAATAACGATACCGGACGGCGTTTCAACCTATGTTGTCAATCCGTCCGGCTCTTTAGCCGCGTTGACGATTATACTTCCTGCTAACGCTTCGCCAAACGTTTCAAATCTACTCGAAACTATACGGTTTCAACAGGCTATTACGTCTTTGAATATCCAGGCCAATAGCGGGCAGTCTTTGACTGGCGGCAATATAAGCGGCCAAGTTGTGAGCGGTCCGCAAGACGAAAGCTTTATAATAAACGGTTCAACTTGGTATAGGTAAAGTCATGCAACAAAAATATTTTTATTATGCGTGGGCCGTTGCTGGTGACACAACGCCTATCCCGTTGCCCACACAAGGCGATGGCTCTGTAAGCTATCAGGCTGGATATGGTGCTGATTACCAGCTTAATCTTGCAACTGATCCTAGCGCGATAGCGATTGAGCGCGCTAAGATGAACTCGTTTTTTAATGATGTCACTCTCAATCTTCAAAATTATCAACAATACGGCTCTCCGGAGTGGATTGACAGTAGCGATAATCAAGGCGCGCCGTTTCCGTATGATATCGGGGCCAACGTGCGTTATCGCAGCGGGTCATCCGGGCCGTTTACCAATTATGTTTCATTGGTTTCGGGCAACACTACGGTGCCCGGCACGGCTGGTTATTGGGCTGTTTCGTTGGCAGCATATGCCTCGGGACGCTTGACACCATCAGGTAATGCGGAATGGACTGCACCGGGCAGTTATACCTACACTGTCCCGGCAGGATGCTATACCGTGCGCTATCGCGGCGCGGGAGCTGGTGGCGGTTCTGGCGGCACGGCGCCAGTTGCAAGCGGCATGGCGGCCGTGACTGCCGGTGGAAATGCGGGCGCCACCATGGAAGGCACGGTATCAGTTACGCCCGGGCAGGTGCTTGCTGTTGTTATTGGCGCGGCCGGGGCGGCAGGTGATGCCACAGGCAGCAATGGCGCACAAGGCGGCTCTTCCACCCTCACTGTCGCCGGAACAGTCTACACCGCGCCAGGAGGGCACGGGAGCAGTGGCAACAGCGGTTTTGCACCGCCGTTTATTATCGCGCCCCATAATATTAGCGCTGTGGCTGCCGGAGCATCAATTTTAAACGGGACGGAAATACGCGGCACTAGCGGCTTCGCCATGGCAGATGCCCAAGGGGAAGGCGGTGCAGGCGGCACTTGTCAATTAGGTGCGGGTCTGTCTGGCAACGGCGGGGACGGCGTTTATGCTGGTGCCTCATCGGCCGGACAAGCTGGCAACCCTGGTAATCCCGGTTGCCTAATTATCGAGGCATACACTTAAAATAAAACCCCCGGCGCTGTTGCAAGGCGGCGCCGGGGGCCATTATCGGGTCATGCTGGCGGCGGCCAACTGTACCCGATAACTAGGCGACGGTAGCGGGCGTCTTCGCCGCGCTCAGGGTATCGTCAACGCGAAGCACACGGGCACCGTCAACGCCGTGCTTAACGTCAACCGACACATGCACAGCCGAGAACTTGCGGCCTTCCTCTTTCCAGCGCTTATTGGCGCCGGAGATGGTACCGGCCAGCGTCTTTGTCGGATTAGGGTTGCTCTCTGTGCTGGCAACAAAGAAGCTATCGTAATCATATTCTTCCGCCGCATCATCCCAAACGGGAGCTTCCAGCGTGCTGAACGGGTAGGTTTCCGGCCGCACCGTGCCAGCCTTCCGGCCCTTGCGCTCGATTGCGGGCATCTTGATCCGGCCGCCAGTGGTCAAAATGACAGGAGCAACGCGTGATGCCGGAGCCGGGGCCGTGGTGGCAGCGGTGGCGGTGGCGTCATTGAATGCGTCATGGATGGCTACCCCGCCAGCGGACACGCCAGCCGGTGCGGAAAGCGGCGCGGGGGCGGCGACTGCCGGAAGCTCGGCCGCACCGGTAGCGGTGATTTCAAACGCGAATTTGGCCGGGTTGGCCGGGTCGCGGGTGTTCTGGTCAATGGCGATGAATTTGTTTTCGGCCAGATATTTGGCCACAGGGCTGGCGGGATTGATGAACTTCGGGCCGTTGCTGATTTTGAGCAACTGTTCCTTCATATTTGGGTTAATCGTCATATCAGTCTCCGTTTAAGGTTGAACGTGTGAGCCTTGAAGTTATATGTTCGGCAATTTCGGCTGTCAAGCGTGAATATTAAAGAAGTGAATATTGCATATTGCGTGCCGGAATATAGCCGATTTTTTCTAATATCTGGATACTTAGCTCTATGTATTTGTCATAATCAATATCGGCCGGTAGCGCGGCAGGAAGGATCATGCACGGTTTAGCGCCATCTGTTCGGCCGACTTTGTGACCGTTTGTGGCATAGGTGATGCATCCTTTTACACCGGCCGCATAATACCATCTGACTGTGCGCCCAAGATAGCGGCCATCTTTTACAGCGCCTCCGGCCACAAGCCGGGCAGATGTAAACCGCTCTATCTTTTCACACGCCCTTACGGTTTGGTCAATCGGAATGCCCTTTTGAATAAGCGCGCATACGGCGTCAATACATATCAGCTCCACAGGGTTTTTCGATAATTCAGAATTAAGCGCGCTTCCGGTATAGCTATAGACGCCTTTTTGCTTTACTTTGCCGTCCATCTTAACCGCTATGTAGTTGTTCACGTCACGGGAATAAAGAGCTTGATATTCGGTTTCCTCTGTTTCAAGACTGCTTTCTTGCTCCCAACGTTGTATTATACTTTCAAATTCGTATATACGATTACGCTCAACAAGCGTGACTATGCCATCTGTATTGCCAGAAACAACACTAAAGCAGGACAACGTTAAACGTTCGATTAGCATTAAAACGCTAAGCTGTCCTGTCAATGTGGTTTGAACCATCATTTTAGGATCATATACAACACTATATGGATCACTTGTTTTTCCAAATATACCGTTACAACCAATCTTTAAGCCATCTCTAGTAGTGTCATCTCCTAAGCGCTTAGCCTCCGTTCTTTCCGAAACAATACCTTGTAGTGCCTCCAAGAACACCACGCCTAGATGTTTTGGAAAGAATTTGTTTTTAAGCATCATATTAGGATAATAGCCGGTAACGTCGCGGTCTAATATTGCTTCTAAACTGTTTGAAATAATAGCCATAGTCTTTTCGACACTATGTAACCCGCCCATACCTACAGTGTAGGCATTATCTCCTAGCATAACGCGGCGGTTTTCAATCTCTTTTGGGCGTATTACATGCCCGGTTTCACCAATGATAAACACGGCCTTTTGTATTTCAGTAAGCAGCTCTTGCAACTGCGGAGTTTGAAAGCTGATGTATGCCGGAGCATCAAAGGTGAATTGCTCCCCTATGCGCTTTTTAAAATCTGCTTTCTTTGGTCGCTTTCCTGTGAGTTTTTGAATTTCACTGGCAATAATCTCTTCTGCCATTTGCGCATCCGAAAGCGATCTAAAATCCTTGCCGTATCTGACACCAAATTTGGCGCGCAATTCAAGGTGCGGCGATAGCTCATTACATAGCAAGCGCGTGTTGCTCAAATCGTGGTAGTTGTAATTTCGGACGCGGTTTTTCTCTTCCCTAGTCAATACCGTTTCGTGGTGGTACGGTAAATCTTCTAGGTGCTGGCAGTGCAACCTAGCCGCATAAGTTTTCAGACTGCCTTTAAGCGGAGCGACTTCGATTAAATCAACCGTATTGGCGGGATGCATTCCAAACATATATTGCATTTGCAATTCGTTTTTGCGAACACCGCTTGTTATAATTTCGTTACTAATGTGCTTTATTTGAGCGCATGTTATGCTGTGGTGCGAAAGCGCATAAGATAATACGATAATATCGTAATCGTGTATATTGAAACCTACTACGCAAAAGCTATCAAGTATCCATTTTATCCAGTCAATTTGTAGCTCGCTGTTATCGTGACGTTCAAAAAAGCACCATTTGCCGGTGTGAAAATCCATAAAGCCGACTTCGAAATAATTAGGATAGCATTCAACATCCATCATAAACGGGCCGGTTGCACTGAGCAATTCGGCCTCCGTCATGAATAAATCAGGATCAATCAAAGGTTACGTCCAGCAATGATGCCGCGCAAATTATCCCCGTAAAACATGGCCGCGTTAGGAGCGTGCCCTATTTTACCGTTAGAAAAGCATACTGATTTTACAAAGTCGCGAACTATGTTCCAATACTTTGCAGAATAGCAGTGCGTACCGTGCAACCCGTCAACGCGATAACATGCACCTATTTCTAGGCTATTGTGCGTTGCCACGTAACCGTCATGCACATAAATAACATCGTCAACCATAAACGCTTCTACTGCGGACACGCCTTTAAAAAACTCTACTGGCAATATAGAGAACGGCGCTCCGTTGAAGCCATCGTATAGCCGGGCAGTCTTCGGATAATCTACATCTTCAAGTCGCGTCTTAACAAAACTGCCATCATCAAAATAAAAGGTTGCGCTGTATTCAGAAAAGCCAAAAGCGGCAAGCGGCTTCTTAATTTTAATGATGGCTGTGAGCGCGCGCTTAGGAATGTTCAGTCCATCTGGCAAATGTATTCCGTGATAATATTCTAGCGCCATTTGCCCGTTGGTTGAGATAACAACACCGGAGCTTAGACAAGCGCTATTGCTATACGGCCGCTCGCCTTTGCCTGACACGATCACGTTGCACAGCTCAAACCCTGTCTTTATGCGGTCATCTATTACGCACGAAACAGGGTCCGGCACATATGGCGACATTAAGCCGATATCCATTGCCGGAATGACAGCGCGGAACTTATCGGATCGTATCGAAATACCTGAGCGGTCAACCTCAGTTAATTTAAAATTTGGCCCGCACTGTTCCAAAGCAGCTTTAAACTTGCCACCGTGTAGGCACACTTCAAGCTCTTCTTGTATAGGGGAGCCCATGCATATTACATTATCGGCCGCGACAAGCAGGCGATCTTTAAGCCGTACGTACGCAAACTCTTCCGTGTCCGCACAGGATGAGATAAACGCGACAAACCTTAAAGCTTCAATTAGTTTTGATTTGTTATCAATATTGGTGTCAGCTTTTGGTTTACGCGCGGCCATTTCATTAGGCTCTTTTCGTTAATATGGTATTTCGTCATCCGTTACAAAATCCGGGCAGTTGAACACCGGATTGTTTTGCGGACTGACAATCACAGCAAGCGGCGGCGTAGCGTTCTGCTTATCGCAGCGATTTCCGGCCACATTCAAGAAAAGGCAATCAAAACATGTGAGCGGGTCCGGTGTATGGACTTCCGGTGTTTGTGCATCGCCTGCGTCAATGGCAAATTCTGCCGCCGCAACAATGCCCTCCATTATCAATTTTATATTCTTGCCGAATTGAGACAGCGCATTATCCAGCTCTGTGCGTACCCACTCAGGGTTATTGAGAGCGGACGGAACAGGCGCTGGTGTTTGAGCACCAGGAAACGGCGGAAACGCCGGGACGGCGGATTGCGTCGGAGGCACTGGCGGTGCTGGCGTGACAGTCTCGGTAGCAACAATAGGGGGCATTTTGATACGCATTTTTTCAGTCTCCGTTATGTACTCTAAGGTTTTCGATATGGACAATTCTAGTTTTTGAACGGCACCGTTCGGCAGCGTTAAGCCAACTATAAAGCTGTAGGATTTAATTTCAAGTATATTAAAGCAAGCGAGCCATTTTTCCGGTCCGGTTAGGAACTCTACATCATCGCCAACTGATATTGATGCGCGTACCTTATCGGCAATTTCGGGGTCTATCATCTCAACAGGCATCCTAATATTCGTACCCTGTTACTTCCGGATACTCGCGATTTGTGTGGACCAAGATGCGCTTAGGAGCCACCAGCATATCTATATAGCGCATAGCATCGGCAACGGTCTCGGGCACGAAAGCGTCAACCGGAAAGCGTTGGCGCCACCACTCTCTGGCCTTTTTGCGAACCATAGGCTTGGGGCTTTCGATGCCTACATATTCGGTGAAGCGTTTTGTGTGGCAGCTATACACAGCCTTAATCGTTGGCCTATCCGTTGGCGTGGCGTGGCGCTTTGTATGCTGCGTATAATACACGCCGCCTGTCACATCAAACCATTCGTATTTTGGCAGCTGTCCGGAAATCATTACGTCTTCAAAAGCTACCTTAGCCACTTTAAATTCAAATTCGAACGCTTCACCGCAAAAGGTGCAAATGCGCGCACTGGCATGGTTGTAAGTGTTGCACGCCGGGCAGAGCCTTACGGGAGCGTCACCACGGCCCGGCCCTTTCATTTCCGGAATGAAAGGATCATCTATAGGACCAAGGCGGCGCGTGTTGCCAGCGTGGCCAGAGACTAAGCAATATTGCTTGCGCCATCCGTTGACTTCGAACGGCCGCATACCACGGCCCATTGTTTGCACGTACTGCCCGGCCGATAGTGTAGGCTTCAAGTCGATAATGTGATCTATTCGTTGCACGTCTAGGCCGGTTAGGCCAATGCCGTTTGTTACCAATGTGTCAAGCTCGCCGCTATAATACGCGGACATAATATCGTCACGCTCTTGGCTGCCTTTCATTTTAGAATGAACAACAGCCGTGCGTAGACCAAAAGCTTTGATCATCTCGTTAGTCATTATCGCGCGCTCAACTCCGGCGCATGGAACGAAACGGCACATGCGATCTTGTCCGGCGTGCAAGGCCTCGTTCAATGCCGCCCATGTAATTTTTTCGTCCGCTTTGTTGGCAAGTTCCGCTTGCGAAAAATCGCCGTTGATGATCCGCACCCCGGCCGTATCAATGATATTTGTCATCTTTTTAGGGATAGGCGGAACAAGGTGATAGTCAGCAAACAGGCGGGCGAAGCCTGGAATGTTGCAAATGTCATATATTATATCTGTGAAGATTTGACCATTCGTAAGTGAACCCATGCCGGTGCGCCAGCACGTGGCAGTAAAACCAATAATTTTCATGCGCGGATTTATCAGCATGAGGGCAATAACAATTTTCATATAGTTGCCCTCATCGTCCGGCCCGAGCAAATGTGCCTCATCGATAATAAACAAATCTATGTGGCCAAACAGGGCCACCAGATTAACCAGTGTGTCGCGGCCCGCAAACGTAATAGGCCAGTTCAGCTCTTTACGCCGCAGCCCCGCGCTGCAAATGCCAGCGGGCGCATTAGGCCATACGGATAAAAGCTTATCGTAATTCTGCTTGATCAGCTCTTTAACGTGTGTGCCCACAATTACCCGCTGGTTAGGCCAATGCGTGTAAATCCATTGCAGAAACAGCGCGATCACAAATCCCTTGCCGCTGCCAGTTGGCAAGCAGATAAGAGGATGACCAGTCTTGCCCTGAACAAAAAAGTAGTTGTAAAGCGCATTGATAGCCTCTGTTTGATACCAGCGCGTTTGAGCGTTGACAGCGTGCATTTACTCTTCCTGCCAACTCGCCTTTAGGAAACGAATAAGCTTGTAGGTGGTATCCAATACTCCCAGCATAAGGCTAACGATTTGTGTTTCGTTAGGCTTTTCATTCTGCAAATTCAACGCTTGAAATTGTGCGGCGTTGGCGGCAAATTGCGTTGCTAAAGCCAAAGCAATTTTAGAAGTTCCGTCTTGCATGTATGTTTTCCTTAATCTAATCCTGTTTCCGGCTTGGCTTCACGCACCTTGGCCGCCATTTCTTCGAACGCTTTAGCAAGTTCCTCGCGCCGCTCTTGCGACTTTGGAAGCCAAAACGTAACAGCGCTACGGTCATCATCGGCCGGAGGATGATGGAGCATAAGGGAGCTGTGCAACATGAGTTGCACAGCACTGTAGGTTAGTCCGGTGTTGGACAGTTTTTCAACAACGCCAACTTCCGATGTTAGTTCTTGACTATATACGTTGATACGCATGGCCTAACCCTCCCCTGTTTCACTATCGGCAAACGCATCACGGTTGACCGGGCAACACGCCGCTGCGATGGCAAGCGGTGTTGAGCGCCACGCGCCATTATTATTCCGGCGCCATGCTTCCATATCATCCGCGAGCTGCATTGCCTCGGTAACAACAGCCATATCGCTCATGGGGCGCGCATGTTCTCCGATTTCATCCATTCGAAGCGTTGCCCATGCACGCACGATGCCGGGAGCGGAGCTATCGCGCGCAAGCAGCGTAAACATTGGCTCACTTGGGAGCGCCTTGTTATAGCAGTCATTATGATTTGGATGTTCTTTCGTGCCCATTTTTCAGTCTCCTATTGTTCTAAACCGTTCCATACATCGCACCCATTTGCGATGTAGTCTTTTGGTATTATCGCCGCGTGATGACTGCAAAACCATTCGCCATTTTCCACAGGCTTAGCGTTGCGACATGAGCGGCAATTCTTGTCTATCGGCTCGCCTTTGTGGCATATGCCGGACATGGAGCAGTACAGGCAATCACTGTAGGCGGCACTGGCTGAAATGCGGCCCGGCGGCTTGTCACTATGGATTACACCGTTAGCTTTTGTTTCAACATTACGCCTACCGCGCACATGGTCTAGTTCGATAACCTCTATGTAAATATCGTCATCATTTTTATTCATCGCAAAGTATATGCCGTAATCTAGGTTGTATATTGGCTCGGACCCATACGTGCACATTTGGTCATAATGCATCGGCTTTGCTTCTATCAAGCCGACTTTAGCAAGCTTTTTAAATGACTTGTCGTTATGCGTTTTGAACTCAGTTAAAAATATAAAAGGCAAATTATAACGCACCGGCAGCATGATGGCGCCGTCTAGTGCGCCGCCAAAGTGGTTGTCGCATCCTATTATGCGAAACTGTTTTCCTTTGGCGTCAACATCATAAACAACTGAACCGATGCCGCGTAACCATTCAATAATGCGCAACTCTTCCAAATGCCCGCGATTAAATAGGCGCTGCATACGGCCATCAAATTGCTCCCGGTGCATCCAGCGGAAGGCATACCAAAGCTTGCGCAAACACCGCTCGCCGATGACGCTGCCACCAAGATGGGCTCTATGGCCATCATCGTAATGTTGTGCGCAATGGGCGTCCATATCCGCCTTCAAGGATTGAGCTATGGCAATTCGTTGCTGTCCTGAAAGGCGGATATTCGACATGAGTTAACGCTGTGCCCAGCCGGGTTGCGGAGGCATCGCGCCTTGTTGGAACGGTGCGGCCGGGGCGGCTTGACCAAAGGCCGGAGGCGCACCAGGCTGACCAGGAAAACCGGGCTGCTGTTGCGGCTGGCCGAAGGCTGGGGCACCCTGCGGCGGTTGTCCGAACGCAGGACCAGCGCCAGGATCCGGAAAACCTCCCCAGCCTTGTGGTGCAGGAAAACCGCCTTGAGCCGGAGGCGCATACGCGGGCGCTGGGGGCTGTCCGGCTTGCTGAGGCGGCGCTCCCGCATTCGGTGCAGCCGCGCCAAGCTTGGCCCATTCAACAGGCGGCTTGCCCTGAACATCGAAGATGTTGCCGATTTGCGTATATTTGCTGTCCGTCTGGGGCACCATCTCAACCATGAAATCTTTGCCCCAAAGCTCAACACCTTCGGGCATTGCGCTAAGCCCTGCCTGCCATGTGCCTGTCACCTGAGTGATGGCGGCTAGATGACCGGCAGCGATACGTGACGCGACTTCGTTGCTATTCCAAATGTTGAGGTTGAATGTGCCCGTTTGACCAGCATTCGGACCATCCAAGATGCCGCAATCAATCGCCAACATTGAAGCGTTGTTGTCTTTGTTGGCACGCCTCCCGGTTTTAAGCACGCGAACGCGATACTTACCAGCGGGAAGCTGTGAGGGGCCCGAAATAGGATTGTGTTCAGTTGGATTAAACCACGCCATGTTAAATTACCTTTCGTTGTTAGTCAAAAGCCAGAGCCATCGCTATAGCCATGGCCAGAGCCATCGCCATTGCCAAAGGCGCAGCGCGTTATCAAGCTTCATTTCCATGCCGTCAATATACGAAATATTGCCGATATGAACGCCCGCCGAATATGTTCTAACAAGGCAGCGGCGATTTAGCATAGGATGCAAACTCATTTCAAATAACTCCGTTTGATTTGTTAATAATGTGGTTGATGTCCGCTGGCTCCCACACGTCCAGCTTGCCGCTGCGATTACGGCACATGGGTGCGTAATCGTTCATGCGACATCTAAGCCAGCCATGTTCTTGTCCAGTCACTGGATCAACATGGCGGCTTAAATATAATACGTTGTCAAAATGATATGGCAGAGCCGGGCCAAGCTTTGGTACTGCCGTAAAACATTCTACTGTTGTTATGGTGCTTGTCCCGCCGCCGATAACGCTAATATCGTTTTTAACCTCTACGGCTTTTGATGTCATCATTACATGCTTGCCCGGTAAGCCTAACGCCTCTAGCACAATTTCCATAACTTGCGCTGTTGTTTCCGGGGAATACTTTCGCGCATCATTGTTGTGCTTTTTGCGGAGCGCGCCTAAAATATTTTCAGATAGCGCGCTGATGCTGTCAAAATATATTGTACCTACATTGCGCGCCTCGGCTGATGACGCGGCCCATTTTAGACAGTCTTTCGCCTTTTCGTATGTGCTGGCATCGGCATATGGTACGCGATGTTGAGACAGTGACGTTAGACCGGGTTCACTCACAAACAGGAATGGCGCGGGAGCGGTTAAAGCAAGCGGTGTTTTACCGCTGCCGCCGAGACCGCATATTAAACCTTTTTGAAACAGATTGCGCGCATCGTTTGTATAATAGGTTTGCATTATTCTTCAGCCTTCGCACTGCCGATTTCAAGCGTTGGCGCAGCATCTTTGATTTCCACCATGCCGGTATTATCAACAATAGCACGCAACGCATCAGGCAGCGCAGTGTAGGCGGCGTTTTTCATGTCCATTTCCCAAACAAAAACTTTAGACAGCAGCTCTGCTTGATCCGGTGTTACGTCTTTATATAGCTGTGTCATTTTTGCAGCGTCATATTTGAAACCGATTGATTGCTTGCGCGTAAATTTGAAGTCTTGCGCAGCATCTATAGAACAACGGTTTATGCCCAAGTCCGCCGCACCAAACAGTTCCGCCTCTATCAGATCACGCCAACGCTTTTCCTCTTTCTTCGCAGCGTCAAGACGGTTTTTAGCCGCCATCCAAAAACATGCCAAAGCACGGGCCGAAACAAATGACATTAGGTTAACCCTTGATTTCAGTCTCTCGCCTTGT
>Ga0302303_10001358_pt1 | contig 16199 bp, 9 predicted proteins | sample III_Palsa_E2_1_FD_194542 | JGI IMG/M metagenome (GOLD analysis project Ga0302303, IMG submission 194542) | Peat permafrost microbial communities from Stordalen Mire near Abisko, Sweden - III_Palsa_E2_1 | ecosystem: Environmental > Terrestrial > Soil > Palsa > Peat permafrost | place: Sweden... | reverse complement strand
AAAGTAAACGACCTATATTGTTAATAGGCTTTAGGACAAGCAATTAAAATAATATTTTTAATAAAATAGCTTCACGTCGTTCACTTCATTGTTTTATTGTCAGAAATGAGTGGAATACCTATAATCGGTTCGGACATAGCGCAAGCAATAAGAATTGGAAAGGCCTAAACACAATATGGATGTGCGAATTATTACAGCACACTTCTACCATCAAACAGTTATCAATATCTATCGGGCATTATATTTGGCTGCGGCGAGATTACCTTACTGAGTGTTTACTTCAAAAAGGACTTTTTATAATGATGCGCATAACGTATGCGAGTGAAAAATTGAGATATTGTGTTTTAATAATGGTTATTTTAATTCACCATCATTCTGATTTAACGATTGAAAAAGCATTATCCCGGACGAATTGTTTGTGCTGACAGCCGGTGAGCTTGAACCAGGTTGAATTTTAACAAAACGCAGATCAGCGCCATGTACATCGTTCAACAAAATTGCGGGCCGGAGATCTTCATTCATATAACTCAGGTCGATATCTTCCAGCTTCAGGCCGGCAACATGACGGGCATAAATACCATAGGCCGGGAGTATGCCGAACGAGTCCGGCTCGGGATAGCCCTTTTCCATTTCGGCTACTTCACGTTTTGCTTGTTCTGGGCTGCCCTTTCCTTTTACATAAAGTTTAATGTGGGATAACTCAACATCTTTAATATCATTACCGGGAATGCCGCTGATTAATATCGCATCACTTACGTTATAAGCCACAATATTGCTGATGACCACACGCCGTAATTCCCCTACCTTAACTGAATCGGGCCCTCGCATACGTGCGCCAAGCCTTAAAAATATAGGCGCGTTGCAAATATCGCGCATGGTGATATTGCTGATGGTTACATCTTCCAGCAAAGCGCCGTCAACTGATTCTAATGCAAGGCCACGGCAATTGTCAAATGTACAATTGGAAATGGCGATGTTTTTAAATCCACCATTTGACTCTGTACCTAATTTTATCCTGCCGGTAGGGCGGGAGTTAGGGTCACGCTGATAGGTGCCATCCAAAAATGTCCCTTCAACAAAGCCGCTAACCGCGCAGTTGGTGATGGTTACATTCTCGGTCGCTCTTGAAAAGCCTAACGCAAACGAGCTTTTCAGGCAAATGCCATCGTCCTTTGGCGAATTAACACTACAATTGCTCACATGTACGTTACGGCAGCAGTCTATATCCATGCCATCACGGTTGGTATCTTCCTTAATATCATTAATTGTGAGGTTGTCAACCCCGGTAGCCAATATACCGAACCAGCCGCCATGCCGTATAGTAATGTCGCTGATATTTACATTGCGGCAAAGTAAAAGCGCGATGGCTTTGTTAGCAGTTTGCTTTCCTTTTGCATAATCGTGGTAAAGGCCTTTACCCCATATAGTCCCCTCGCCAAGGATGGAAATATCGTGCAGGTTTTCGCCCCAGATAAGGCTATTGTGAAAATGGCTGTGCCCGTAATCCTGGTATGATGTATTCACGCCTGGTTCTTCTTCGTCATAATCATTTTCGGCGCTCACATCAGCGGCTATAATGGTAGCGCCCTGATCGAGGTATAACGATACATTGCTTTTTAGGCGGATAGAGCCGGACAGATAGTTCCCCGCAGGGATGAAAACAGTTCCGCCACCTGCAATGGCCGCAGCATTGATGGCTTTGTTGATGGCTCTGCTGTCGAGGTTTTTTCCATCGCCGATTGCGCCGTATTGCTTTACGTTAAATATGAAGCTATGCAGATCCTGCGCACGGGCAGAGGATAAGTTTGCAATAAATGATGCGAAACATACGTAAAAAATTGAGATGATTAATATTTTAGTCTTCCGGTTCATATTTACAAATAATTGCTAATTATAGTTTCTAACAGTTTATTGTGTAGACAACTATCTAATACAAGACTCATATACCTTTTTTGTTTTTATACATTAGTGGAAATCATGATCAGAAATAAATAATCATAGCCCCCTAAAACACCTCACTTATTAAGCAAATAATGAAACAGCAATACCAAACCAAGAAAATCACGTGAGTTGTTTCTCAGATGCTTTACCGCTGTCGAGATCTGGTTTTCAACGGTACGTTTTGAAATTTCCAATTTTGCAGCAATTTCTGAATTTGAAAGTTGATTGAAACGGCTAAGCAAAAATATTTCCTTACAACGTTTGGGCAAATGATCTAACAAAAGGTTAATACGCTGATAGATTTCCTGCGAACTGAATGATTCATCCTGCGAAGTTAAAAATGGCTTATGTTTTATAGTATCAAAATCTTCAACATATAGCACAGCGTCTTTCTTTTTTGCTTTAAGGTGATTGTAAACACGGTAACGCGCTGCTGCGGTAAGGTAGTTTTGGAATGATAAAATATTAAGTTCATCCCGCTTAAGCCAGATGTTGAGGAAAATATCATTTACAATTCCGCCTGCTGCCTCGCCATCATGCAGATAGGAGAACGCCTTTTTGTACACGAGTTCCCAATACCGGTCATAAAGCAAATTAAATGCTTTTCTTTCACCGGTCTTTACAATAGCAAAAAGCGCCTCATCTGTCGGATGACGATCAATCATAATCAGAGATTCAAAAAATTTATAGCATAAAATGTCATTGGGACAGCAATTACGCTATTATAACTGGCTTCTCAAATATAAGAGATATTTAAAATTATTAAAATTTAATATTTTTTATAAAATAAAAAAAAAGTAAAAATAATATGTGAGTTCTTCCAAACATTATTGTCTACAGTAAAATACCAATTAACCGCATGACTCTACAAGAAATTGAAGCATTGCACGAGCGTTGCCTGTCGGGGATAGCAACCCCGGAAGAGCAAGCCTTATTCGAACAATACAAAGATCAGTTTGACCTCGCAGACATCCCATGGGCAAATGATATGGGTAACCGTGAAAAGGTTGGTAACAAGCTGAAAAAAGATCTCGACCGGATGATAAAACGACGGGAGACGAGCCGTAGTAACAGATACTATTGGGCGGCAGCTGCATCGGTGCTTCTTGCAGCAGGTATTTACTTGTTTTTTTTGAAAGAAAGGAAAGAGATCAAACCTGTTAATCAAATAAGCTATATGCAGCCTGTTATAAGGCCTGCCGGTAATAAGGCGTTGTTGATACTGGCCAACTCCAAAACCATTACTTTGGATAGTTCAAAACTGGGCAATGTGGCGGCCCAAAGCAATATGGCTATTGTAAAAAGCCAAAAACATTTGCTTGAATACAGAACCAATAACGCTGCTGTAGCAGACAAGGCGACTGAATTTAACACCCTTATTACACCGCGGGGCGGCAAATACGAGCTACAATTGGCCGACGGCACTAAAGTTTGGCTGAATGCCGATAGCCGCCTGCGCTTTCCTGTTAGCTTTACCGGCAAGGAGCGTGTTGTTGAACTTACTGGCGAGGCTTATTTTGAAGTGACCAAAAATAAAAACATGCCATTTAAAGTAGTGACCGGTTCAAAAACGGTGGAAGTATTGGGAACGCACTTTGATGTAAGCGCCTATCCAAATGATACTTATTGCACCACACTGCTTGAAGGATCTGTTAAGCTGAACGCAACCGGCGGGGCATCTGCCCTACTGCGCCCTGGTGAACACGGGGTATTTAATGCTGAAAACCGGTTTGAGGTTGCAGGCGCTGATACGGCTTCGGCAGTAGCATGGAAAAACGGCATATTCTTATTCAGAAATGAAGGTATAACAGATATAATGAAACAGATATCCCGCTGGTACGATGTGGATGTTGATTATAAAGGCAATGTTCCACACGTAAAATTAGGCGGCACGGTTTCCCGCTATGCAAATATCACCAACTTATTAAATACGATAGAATTAACCGGAAGTGTTCACTTTAAAATTGAAGGAAGGAGGGTAATAGTTATGCAATAGTCAAATATACTTCAACTATTACCGGCAAAAAATAAAGCCAGGTGCGCGGGAACGCAACTGGCCTATGCCATACGGCTTTTGTTCGGTAGTTAATCAATTTATTTCAGTAACCAATTACTAACCTAACATTCAAATGTATAACATTTTTACCAAATTAATTGGGAAGAAGACCTTTTGCCTTCCATCCAAACTATTATTAACAATGAAAATCACTTTATTATTGTTAATTGCGGGGTTCGTTCAGGTAAGTGCTGCAACGAATGCCCAGAACATTTCACTAAACGTAAAAAACGTTTCGTTAGCCGAAGTATTTACGGTATTGCATGATGAAAGCGGCTATAACTTTCTGTATGATGCCGAATTGCTCGACAGAACCAACAAGGTGACGGTTTCCGTAAACCGGGCCACACTTACCGATGTGCTCGACATGTGCCTGAAGAACCAACCGGTTTCTTATGTAATCACCGATAAAAACGTAGTCATCACAAAAAAAGAGCAGGAGCCCGTAAACGTTCCAGCCGCTAACGTGCGGGTAACTGTAACGGGTATAATAACCAATGAGGCTGGCGCTCCGCTGGCAGGTGTAACGGTAACACTCAAAGGTACAGCCATCTCTACCTCCACCAACGCTAAAGGCATTTATAATTTGTCCATTCCCACGGATGAAGGTGTCCTCGTATTCAGCTCGGTGGGTTACCAAACCGTGGGAGAACCTTTGAAAGGCCGTGCGGTTATTAATATGCAGCTAAAAATACAAAACACTAACCTTAACGATGTAGTGGTGGTTGCCTATGGTACACAAAAGAAGGTAGACCTTACCGGGGCTGTACAACAGATTAGTGGTACGGATTTGCAAAACAGACCGGTACAGGATATAGGTTCTGCACTACAGGGTGAAATGGCCGGCCTGAATGTGACTACAACTGGCGCTGGCGGCGGCCCAGGGGCCAGTAAAGCTATAAATATACGTGGTTTTACCGGCCTTAACGGCAATTTGGCATCTCCTTTAATATTAGTTGATGGTGTGGAAACTGACATTATGAGCGTGAGCCCAAATGATATTGAAAGTGTTACGATGTTAAAAGACGCGGCATCATCAGCACTGTACGGTTCAAGGGCGCCATACGGTGTTTTACTGATCGTAACCAAACATGGGAAAAAAGATAGCCCTGTAACACTCACCTATTCAGATAATTTTTCTGCCGCCCAACCTATGGGCGTACCGGATGAAGTAAATTCACTGGTATTTGCGGAAACATTGAATACGGGAAATGAGAACGGCGGGGGTGGACAATTAATACCCAATGATGCGCTTGCCAGGATAAAAGCATATTTGGCCGACCCCTCACTACCTGATAATGTTCCTCAACCTAATAACCCCGAGAATTGGTCGGCGTATACGGTCGGGTTTCCGAATGCTAACACCAACTGGTTTAAAGTTTTTATCAAAAACTGGACTCAGGATCAGCAACATAATCTAAGTCTCAGCGGCGGTTCGTCAAAAACAACTTATTTCGTTGGGGCTTCAACAAATGTTTATAACGGCACCTATAATTTCATTAATGACAGCTATACCCGTGATAACTTAAGAGCTAACCTTACTACCGAGGTTAATAAATATATCACCTTTACAATGCAAACCAACTTTGCACAACAGATCAATTACGGGATAGATCCTTATACTCAGGCTAACTGGTTTCAAACAATGGCCTTTAACTGGCCCATAAACGCGTTGATAGATCCTAATGGTGGTTACGATTTATATAGCCAGGCGGCGATAATGGCAAATGGCGGGATCAACAGAACAGTAGATGACCAATATCGCGTTAGCGGCGATATTACTATTAAGCCATTGCCAGGCCTTACCTTTACAGGTCATTACAATTATGATATGGAACTCGCCGATCAATTTATTGATGCATTGGTGACTAACTATTCAACCGTATCCGATCCGAACACGCCGTATTCGCTTGCCACATCATCACTAACAAAGGCTTATACTAAAACAACATACTATGACTATAACTGGATCGGCAATTATGAACATAATTTCGGATACCACTATTTTAAAATTCAATTGGGCCAGGAAACGGAACAAAAATCATCTGATGGGATTTTTGGTTACAATAGCGCGTTATACAGCCAAGAAACGCCGTCGCTTTCGCTGGCTAGCGGTTTAGCGTGGTTGTTGGATAACGGCTATAGCTGGGCCACTAACAGAACATTCGGCAGATTTAACTACAATTACAAGGATAAGTACCTCCTGGAGGCCAACGGGGCCTATATGGGCAGTTCGCTATTTTCCCAAAGTAGCCGCTATGCCTTCTTTTCTTCCATGTCCGCTGGCTGGAATATAGCGAAAGAGGATTTTTTCAACCCGCTGCAGAAAAGCATCAGCAATCTTAAATTAAGGGCATCCTATGGCGTTTCAGGCGATATTGAAAGTTTACTGCAGAGTGGCAGCTATTATCCTTCCCAGGCATTCCTGGGCACTGGTGCTGCCACCAGTTCAACATGGGCATTTTCACCTACCGGCGCACGCCTGCCATACGTTTCGCCACCCGGCAGTTTCCCAAGCCCCACACTTACCTGGCAAAAACCTTATGTATTTGATGTAGGCCTCGATGTGGATTTTCTGCAAGACTTTAGCCTGTCTGGCGACTGGTACAGGAGGGATATCAAAGACCAGTTAGCAAACGGCACTGTGGAATATCCGGCTACCTTGTATCCATCTGCACCGCAAATTAACAATGCTGAATCAGTCACCAAAGGCTGGGAACTTACCGCATCATGGAAACATCAATATGGCGATTTCGCGCTAAATGCAAGGATGAACTTATCGCATTATTCAGGAGAAGTGACCAAGTGGCCGAATAACCCGAATGAAGAGATAGGCCAGCCCTACCCAGGCGAAAAATTAGGCACTATATGGGGTTTCAAAACAGTGGGCAAGTTCCAAACTCAGCAACAGGTTGATAACGCGCCGTCGCAGGCCGCATTGTATGCCGGCAAGTGGGGGCCTGGTGATATCCAGTATGCCGACCTTAACAATGATGGAAAAATAGACTTTGGTAACGGAACCGTTTCAGATCCGGGCGATGAAGAAATCATAGGTAACAGCGTGCCCAAGTATTTCTATAGTTTGCTTACCGGTGCTTCCTGGAAAGGAATATTCATCTCTGTTTTCTTACAGGGGCAAGGCCATGCTGATTTTGCACCGCCTACAGGCGAGGGTGCATTTTGGGGCTATACCAGTTACCCATTCAATTCTACCATTACCCCAAAATCACTCGACTATTGGACCCCAACCAATACCAATGCTTATTTCCCACGCCCTGTATTGGGTAACGATGCAAGCCAATTACCGCAAACCGGGTATTTGCTGAACCTTGCCTACATGCGTATTAAAAACCTTCAGGTAGGCTATACCATACCCGATAAGTACACGCAGAGATTGCATATTTACGGGCTCAAGATATATACCAGCTGCGAAAATCTTGCTACATTTTCAGGAGTATTTGCACATCAATATTATGATCCTGAAATACTCGCAGCCGGCACGTATAGCTATCCTCTCCAGCGTACTTTCTCATTGGGCCTGAACATGAATATTAAGTAACAGTAAAATATTAGAAATATGAAAACTGGAAATATAAATAAGATATGCATGATGATAGCTATGATAGCTATTGTTTCGTGCAAAAAGAACGACTTGTTGAACCTTACCCCTCCTACGCAGCTTAGCGATGCCAGCTATTGGAACACCCCTGCGGATTTGGTGACTTATGCAAATAACTTCTACAATTATCAGGATGTTTTTTACCTGGGTGGCAACATAGGCAATTTTGATATTGACGATAACAGTGACAATTTGCTTCCCACACGCCCTGATAACCGCCTTGACGGATTGAATACAGTTGTTGCCAATAGCAGCTATCCCGATTGGGCCGGCATATATGACGCTAACTACTTTTTGGCCAATTATCAAAGAGTAAAAGGCGACCCAAGCGTAATTAACCCTTCAGTAGGCGAGGCTTATTTTTTCAGGGCACAGCTTTATTTTAATGCATTACAATTAGTAGGCGGTGTGCCATGGATAAACAAACCGTTACAATCAACGGATACCGCATTGATCTATGCGCCGAGACAGCCAAGAAATATATTGGCCGACTCCATTGTGAGCGACCTGAACAGGGCAATAGCGTTGCTGCCCAGCAAAGGCGGCACAACGCAACAACTGCGCTATTACAAAGAATACGCCGAGGCCTTTTTATCACGCGTTTGCCTGTACGAAGGTACCTGGGAAAAATATCATGCCGGCGATGCCTTCGGGGTATCAGGGCAAAACGGCAGCACATTTCTGCAAGAGGCGGCCGATGCTGCGCAGGCTTGTATGAATTCCGGGATATTTGGATTGGACAACGTCCGCGTACCTAATGGCTATTTTAACCTGTTTAACTTAATAGATTATTCCGCAAGCAAAGAAGTAATTTTCTGGAAAGCGTATAACCAAACGCCTGATTTTATAAACAACGCCTGGCAAAATTTCTACCAGTTAGGTTCAACGGGTAGCGCGGCAGATGGGTTATCTCAATCATTGATAAATGATTATTTATGTATTGATGGAAAACCCATCAGCGTAAGCCCTTTGTATAAAGGAGACGATACCTTACTGCATGTCATAGCAAACAGGGACCCGAGATTACATCAAACTATTTTCACCTATGGAGATACGGTTGTTACTAATAACCCGGGTAGCACTCCCCTCTTTTTGTTTACATACCCGGCTTTTAATACCGGAAACAATATCTGTACAACCGGGTATCAAATAAAAAAAGGCCTGAGTTACAATGCAAACCTTAATACCTATACCGGCGGGTCGGGCACCCAGGGATTGATTTATATGCGTTATGCAGAAGTTTTATTGAATTATGCTGAAGCAAAAGCTGAATTGGGAACCATAACCCAGGGAGATATAGACCTTTCGATCAACCTGTTAAGAGACAGGGTTGGCATGCCGCATTTGAATATGGCATCCATCACAACCGATCCTCACTGGATTTTTCCGGAACTACCACCGATCATTAACGAAGTCAGGCGCGAACGCCGTGTAGAGCTATCCTGCGAAGGATTTCGTCTTAACGATATATTGCGCTGGGCCGCCGCACCTGATCTGATTGTAAAAAAGCAACCGGCGGGCGCAGCATCTAAACAATTCCTAACTGTTCCGTTGCAAGGTGGCGGCTCGTTTGTAGTAGGTTCAAATATTTTTTTAAACGCACAGGAATATATCATACCCTATGGCAACAACCCAAACGTGGCAAGTGGCTATGGATTTAATGTTGGCCGGGATTACCTGTTGCCAATTCCTTTGGCGCAAACGGTTGCCAACCCTAAGATAAAACAGAATCCGGGTTGGTAATCAATCCCGCACATCAGGATTCTGTTAGTTAAATGGTTTTACCACTTTGGAATCTCTTCCTAAAGTGGATTGTTTAGTAGATCAATGGATATCGACTTCGACCGGCAAATGGTTTGTTCAATTTGTCGGTCGGGCCGGTTCCTGTAAACATCAGTCATTACTAAAATGAAATATTCAAATATCGGAACACATAATATTATAGGTCGGAGCACAATACGGCTTCTATTAACATCGGCAATATTTTCATTGATTTTTCAATGTATTTATCAGCCCGCATCAGCAAATGTCAGGCTTCCTAAAATCTTTACGGATAGCATGATCGTACAGCGGGATAAGCCAATAAAGATTTGGGGATGGGCCGACCGGGATGAAAAAGTTGTCTTAAAATTCCACAACCAATCCAAAGCTGTAAAAGCAGACGAAGCGGGCCAGTGGAGTTGTTTGCTTAGCCCGGAATCTGCCGGAGGACCTTATGAGCTTTCAGTTACGGGGAACAAGAATACACTGTCCTTAAAAAACATCCTTATGGGAGATGTATGGATATGTGGCGGGCAATCAAATATGGAATTTTGGATGGGTGAAGTCAAAGATAGTTATAAAGAAATACAGCAGGCTGACTATAGTGAAATCAGGCAATTCAAAGTGCAAAATGACTTGTCGTGGGTTGAAGAGCCCGACATTAGAAAAGACGGGCACTGGGAAACAGCTACATCAGGTAATATAGCGCGCTTTAGCGCTGTTGCGTATTTTTTTGCCCGGTCGGTTTATCAACATACGCATGTTCCCATTGGTCTTATTAATGACAATTGGGGAGGTACCAATGTGGAAACGTGGACCAGCCGGAAAACATTAGAGCGAGACAGCCTATTTAGTGGCTTATTGCGTGGATTGCCGCCATCAAATCTTGATTCTATCAATCATTATCAACAAGCAGCTAATAACAAAATTTTGGAAATGCCAGAGAACAAACTCCCTGGGCCTGCTGATGTTAAACACTGGAAAGATGTTTCTTATGATGATTCTCAATGGCAAAAGATGTACTTCCCGGGTCAATGGCGTTCCCAAAGTATAGGAAATATACAAGGAGCGATTTGGTTTCGTAAAACCATTCGTTTGAATGCTGCTATCAAAACTAAAGCTACACTGGACTTACCCTGGGTAGCGCAGTCTGACAGTACATTTGTTAATGGTGTACTGGTAGGTGCCACAACAAACCGGCCCCAGGCAACCCGTGAATACCCGGTACCGCCAGGTTTATTAAAACAGGGGGATAACGTTATTAGTATGCGCATCAGCGACTCCACTAATATGGGCGGCATTTCAGGCTATCCCGAAAGCATGTGTCTTTTAATGCGGGATACTTCAATTTTAATCTCAGGGGCTTGGTTATTCAGGATTGAAAAAGTATACAATATTCCCATGCTGGTACATCCTAATATCTATCCTTCGCTTTTATACAATGCGATGATTTACCCGATTACTAACCTGGCTGTTAAAGGGGTAATCTGGTACCAGGGAGAATCCAATGTAGCCCGATCCTATGACTATGCAAAGGCTTTCCCTTTGATGATAAATGATTGGCGGGAGCAATTTAAACAACCAGACTTGCCGTTTTTATTTGTACAAATCTCAAGTTTCAATTGGGGGAACGGAGATAGCAATAGGGGTAGTAATTGGGCTGAACTGCGGGAAGCACAAACCAAAACTTTAAGCCTGAAAAATACCGGGATGGCTGTAACTATAGATATAGGAGACAGAAATAATATTCACCCAACAAATAAACAGGACGTAGGTAAACGACTGGCAGCCATTGCATTAAATAAAGTGTATGGTGAAGATGTGAAATATAAAGGGCCGTCTTTTTCAGCGATGGAAATTAAAGCGGACAGCATTATCCTAACGTTTGCCGATGCGGACAGCGGACTGGTGATCAATGACAAGTACCAGTACTTAAAGGGGTTTGAGATTGCCGGCGCTGATCATGTATTTCATTATGCTAAGGCCATCATTGAAAATAATAAAGTAGTTATTTACTCTGAACAGGTTACTGCGCCACTTGCTATTCATTACGCATGGGCTGATGATGCCGGCGACTCAAATCTTTATAATAAAGATGGGTTCCCTGCAGTTCCATTCAGAACGGACAATTGGAAAACCATAACTAAGGGAGCTCACTATAAGATATTAGAACTATAAGGATCATTATGAATATCATCCGTTTAAAACTAACACCTGTCATTTTATGCTTTCTGGGCATATTTGGTTTCGCACGGGCACAATCAAAAAAGATAAATATAATTTACATTGGCGACAGCATCACTTACGGTGCTTTTTTTACCAACCCATCCAAAGATGCCCCGCCGGCAAAAGCCGATAGTGTTCTTAAAAGTATGGGGATTGACATTGTCGCATCGTCAAACCAGGGGCATGGCGGCTTTACCACTTTGGATTTTCTTCCCCATACAGATGCTTTTAAACAAATAGAAGTAGTTGCGAATAAATTCAAGGATAATGGGGCGACTATATTGTTTTCGATAATGCTGGGCACTAATGACAGCGCCATGGACGGCCCGCTTGGCGCACCCGTAAGCAAGGAGCATTATTACGAGAATTTGAAGGCCATTACCGATCAGTTACTAATGGATTATCCGGGAAGTATAATAGTTATCAATCGGCAAACATGGTATAGTCCTAATACCTATAATGGTGCAAGGTATTTACAGGAAGGATTAAGCCGGTTGAAAAGCTATTATCCACAGATCAAACATCTTGTAAGTTGGTACCGGAAAAACAACACAGGTAAAATATACTTAGGCGACACAAGGGGATTTCATTATTTTAAAGCTAATTACCTTACAAGTCTCCGACCCGAGGACGGGCACCAGGGTACATTTTATCTTCATCCTGGTAAGGATGGTGCACGAGCATTGGGAGCTTTTTGGGCAAAAGCAATTTACAAATCTATAAACAGAAACTAACCCATGAGATACTTAACATTATGCCTGGTAGCGCTTTCATCACAATTGCATGCCCAAAGCGGTCAAACCATCAGCAGCCCTGATAAGCATATTTCTTTTACGCTTTCCGTTAGGGATCATAAGCTCACTTACGCAGTCGCTTTTAACGCTCACCCGGTTATTGATGAATCGCAAATGGGCCTTACCGTAGATAGTGCAGCGGTAGATAAGGTGGTAGGACTAAACCTGCTCAGCAAAAAAACAATAAATGAAAGCTTTGCCTGGCGTGGCGTACACAGCGTGGCAAAAAATTATTGTAATGACGCTGTTTTTGGCATTAAATCAGGCTTGCTGCGGGTTGAGGTAAAAGTTTTCAATAACGGCATAGCTTTCAGGTATATTATACCATCGCCAGACAATGGAAATCGTGTTGTAAACGCTGATAACACTCAATTTACCATAGCTGCTGGCAGCACTATTTGGAGCCAGGATGATATCCTCGCTTATGAAGGCAAATATAAACAACAAGCCATTGAAGATGTGCCCGAAGGGCAGCTGGCCGGGCCACCAGTGACCATTAAACTACCTGGCGATATCGGCTATGCCGCCATTACCGAAGGCGATGTGCAAAACTTTGCAGGTATCTCACTAAAAGCAATGGGCAACCGGGTTTTTAAAGCGGTTTTGGCAAGCGATACACACACTTCAGAAAAAATAGAAACACCCTGGCGTATAATAGAGATCGGTAGCTCGCTGAACACACTGGTTAACTGTGATATTGTAGCCGATGTATCACCCGCTCCCGGCAAAGCATTGTTCCCCAATGGTTTTGCCACCAGTTGGCTAAAACCGGGCGAATGTGTATGGTCATGGTTGGCGGGCAACGGGCCGATAACCTTTGAGAACATGGAGCGCTACTCCAAATGGGCCGGCCAACTGGGCATTCCGTACAACCTAGTGGATGAAGGCTGGTGGCAATGGAAAGATGACGGGAAAGATAAATGGGAACTGGTAAAAGAACTGGTAAAATACTCGGCTGAACAGCATGTGAAAATATGGATATGGAAGGCCTATCCCACTCGCCCGGTTGAACCTGGTTTAGAAGACCCGAAGGTGCGTTGGGAATTTTTTAAAAAATGCAGGGATGCGGGTGTGGTGGGCATAAAGATAGATTTCTTTAACAGCGAAGCGCAGCAAATATTGGAGTTTTACCAGGGGGCATTACGCGATGCCGCCAAACTGCACCTCATGCTTGATTTCCACGGTGCCGATAAACCCACCGGGCAAAGCCGTACCTGGCCGAATGAAATGTCGCGCGAAGGTATCCGCGGACTGGAAAACCCAAGCGATTGGCCCGCGCACAACACCACGCTCCCCTTTACCCGTTACCTGGCAGGCCATGGCGATTATACGCCGCTCAGCTTCAGGCAGGATTTGATAAAAGGTACTACACTAACACACCAGGTGGCAGAAGTGATCACCTTTACTTCACCGTTCATGTGTTTGGGCGTCGACCCTGAAAAGTTGTTGACCAGCCCGGTGAGGGACGTAATAATACACATGCCAACTACCTGGGATGAAACCATCGTATTACCTCAAAGCGAAATTGGCAAACTCACCGTTTATGCACGTCGTAAAGGTGGGGAATGGTACCTGGCTGTGATGAATGGCGATGAGCCTAAAAGCGCCGATATCAACCTATCGTTTCTTTCGAAAGGTAAATACCATGCAATGGTAATGCAGGATGATAGTGATTCGCCTGAAAAATGTGCAATAACCGACCATGTATACAGCAAAGGCGATAAGATCAATCTTAATCTTGCATCAGGTGGTGGTTATGTGATAGTTTTTAACCCGGGTAGTCTTAAATAATAGTTCTGATTTAATATTAATAAGCAATGCGAATTGAAAGGATAAATTGCTTAGTTGTAACAACGGCCATAGTATTAACTTTTAATGTTAAAGTATCCGGGCAGTCTCATGCTGTTACACCTAAAAAAATAAGTGCTTTTATGCCTGGCGATATCTGGCCGGATAATAATGGCGTTCATATAAACGCACATGGCGGGGGTATTCTTTATAATAAAGGCAAGTATTACTGGTTTGGCGAACATAAGATTGCAGGAACAGCGGGCAACCTGGCCATGGTAGGTGTCCACTGCTACTCTTCTGTTGATTTGTACAATTGGAAAGATGAAGGCATCGCACTTAAAGTGTCAGCCGATAGTACCAGCGAGATAGCAAATGGTTGCATATTGGAACGGCCAAAAGTGGTGTTCAATAAAAAAACCGGGAAATATGTAATGTGGTTTCATCTCGAACTCAAAGGGCAAAGTTACAACGCTGCCCGTGCCGGCGTGGCAGTAAGCGATAAAGCGACTGGGCCCTACCGCTTTATCAGGAGTTACAGGCCTAACGCCGGTTTTATGCCATACTATCCTCCGGGAATTGCTGATAGTGATAAAGTGGACTGTTCCAACATTAAAACAAATGCCGGCAATTTTTTTTGCCGCGACCTGAGCGCTGGGCAGATGGCCCGCGACATGACCATTTTTGTAGATGATGATGGTAAAGCTTATCATATTTTCTCATCCGAAGAAAATAAAACGCTTGATATTGCCGAGCTGACTAATGATTATACCGGGCACACCGGTAAGTTTGCAAGGGTTTATGCAGGTCATTCAACCGAAGCGCCGGCCATATTTAAGTACCACGGCATTTATTACCTTATCGGTTCGGGTACTACCGGGTGGGCGCCAAATGCAGCCCGCTGGCTTTCGGCCACAAATATTTATGGGCCATGGACTTATCATGGTAACCCTTGCATAGGTCCGCAATCGGATATCACCTTCGATGGACAAAGCACCTACGTTTTGCCTGTTCATGGTAAAACGGGCGAATTTATTTTCATGGCCGACAAGTGGAATCCCGAGAACGCCATTGACGGCCGTTATATCTGGCTGCCGGTACAATTCAGTAAAAATGGTATTGAAATTAAATGGTTAGATAAGTGGTCGCTCAACAATTATTACCAGCCAAAACACTAAAAGCGATCAATAAAATAGTCTGAAAAATCGAAAATCCTGCTACTGAAAAGGGTACACTGATAGCTAAATTTATAAATGTAAACAAAACAGTTAATCCATAAAAACAACAAAAATGAGAACAAAAATAAGCCTAAAGCTATGGTGTATGATTGTATGCACTGTTTTGTTTTTGCAACTGGCAAAAGCGCAGAATAATACAACCACAAAAATGCCGCTGACCGGCGAATTGGCATTGTTACCCCCTATGGGGTGGAATTCATGGAATGCCTTCGGGACGAATTTGGATGAATCAGCACTGAAAGCCGTTGTGGATGCTTATGTGGCGTCGGGCATGCGTGATGCAGGGTATAAATATTTCTCGCTGGATGATACCTGGTCCACAATGGAGCGTGATTCAAACGGTAATCTTGTCGCCGATCCAAAAAAATTTCCTCATGGAATGAAAGCGTTAGCGGATTATGTGCATTCCAAAGGATTAAAATTCGGCATCTATAACTGCGCCGGCTGGCGTACCTGTGCGGGCTATCCTGGCTCAAGGGGGCACGAATACCAGGATGCACTGCTTTATGCCTCATGGGGTGTGGACTTGTTAAAATATGATTGGTGCAATACCGATAGCTTAAATGCGGAAGAGGCATACAAAACGATGAGCCGGGCGCTCAGGGCTACCGGAAGACCGATTGTATTCAGTATATGCGAATGGGGAAGTCATAAGCCCTGGTTATGGCCGAACGGAATTGGGGAGCAATACCGAACCACTGGCGATATCGGGCCAGGGTTTGTCGTTGGGAAAAAGTTTGGTGATTGGCAGGGACAGGGCGTACTTCAAATCCTGG
>Ga0302303_10001356_pt1 | contig 16217 bp, 15 predicted proteins | sample III_Palsa_E2_1_FD_194542 | JGI IMG/M metagenome (GOLD analysis project Ga0302303, IMG submission 194542) | Peat permafrost microbial communities from Stordalen Mire near Abisko, Sweden - III_Palsa_E2_1 | ecosystem: Environmental > Terrestrial > Soil > Palsa > Peat permafrost | place: Sweden... | reverse complement strand
AAGTTTGGCGAAAAAGAGGTAAAAGTACTGCACGCCAATAAAGGGCAAAATACCCGCATCAATTCCATCAACGCGTTTAAAAATGATGAGGTGAAAATATTGGTGGCAACAGATGTGGCCTCGCGCGGGATTGATGTGAGCGATGTAAGCCATGTGATCAATTTTGATGTACCTATTGTTATTGAAGATTACGTACACCGCATAGGCCGTACAGGCAGGGCGTTCCAAAGCGGCGAGGCTATTACCTTTTGCAATCCTGCCGAAGAATACTACATCCGCCAGGCCGAGAAGCTGATACGCCAGCCTATACCGGTTTATCCTATCCCGCCGGATGTATTTATTGAAGCAACCGAATATGATGAGCGGCAGGAGCAGGCCAAAGAAGTCGACTTACAAAAACGCCGCGATGATCCTGATTTTAAAGGCGCCTTCCACGAGAAAAAGACTTTAAATCAGCGCAAAAAATTCGATGCTAAAAAAGAGAAGAGGGATGGCAGGCCTGCACACTCCAAATCAAACAAAAAATATAAAAAGAAACATTAACCCACCGTGAAATTTTTAAACATAAGCGGATATAAATGCCAAGTTTCATTTTCAAATTTTCAAATCAACAAATTTTCAAATTATTTACAATGAAATTCAGGATAACGCCATTAAACTTTGCCAGCGCGTTTTTTTTATTCCTCGCAGTTTACACCTGGATATACGGTGCAAGTATATCAACCCTGCGAACCGTGCACCTGGGCACATCCATCGGCTGGATATTTTTGCTTTTTGCCTTTGTTGTGTCATTTTTAGACCTCATGCTGCGTAATTTTTTCCCGGAAACCAAAAAGTTGTGGATTGTAGAGCTAAGCTTTATAACTTTGACGGTAATTATTTTTTTAATTGTTAAGTGATTTATAATGAAGAAAGCAGAAATAAAACTGACTATAGAACTGGATGATAATAATGTACCCGAAAGTATTTTGTGGGAATCTACCGACTCAAAAAACAAGGAAGCATTGCCCGTAAAATCAATTATGCTGGCCCTTTGGGACCAAAGCTATAAAAACACCCTTCGTATCGATCTCTGGACAAAAGATATGCCCGTAGATGAGATGAAACGCTTTTTTTACGAAACACTGCAAACCATGGGCGATAGCTTTTTACGCGCCACCGGCGAAACAAACATTGTAGAAGACCTTCGCGATTACTGCGCCCATTTTGCCGATAAAATGGAACTGCAACAGAAATAAGTTATATGAGAATACCGTCGTTAATATCATTTACCGGGTTTATAATGATAATAGTGGCAACTTATTGCCCTATACTGCATGTGCTATTTATTAATCAAAATGTTTACCAGCTAAACAAACCCTTTGGTCTTGTGTTCCTGCTGATAGCAGTAGTGGGGATATTGGGTACGGTATTTAGCAATGCAAAATTAATAAGGCTTACCGCATGGGTATCGGTTGGGCTTGTAATATTGTTTTATATAGCAGCCTTATTTAGGATACATACCAGTTTTAGCTTTATTCCTTTTAATTCTTTAGCCAATTACTTAACAAAAAAAATAACCTTCAGGTGGGGCTGGTATTTATTATGCATCGGCGCTTTAATAGCATTGGCGGGTACGCTCGGCAAAAAATCAATAAATAACCTTACTGCAAATAGTTAATAATTAAAATATACAACATCAGGTTGTTTGATTATTATTATAAATTATTTTTTTTAACATATTTGTAATAGAATAAACTCATAATAAATGTTAAAACTTTCTTTTCGCAGCCAGGTACTGATCGGTTTTGGGGTATCAATAATACTTGTTTTTGTTGTAGGGATATTGTCTTTTAAAAGTATTAACCAGTTAGAGGATGATACTTCATGGGTTAACCATACTGAAAAGGTTATCCACACCTCCAATAACCTGCTACAATTGATGATTGATGCCGAAACCGGCATGCGCGGTTTTGGTGCTACCGATAACAAAGTTTTTCTAGCCCCTTACAATGAAGCCCTCCCCGAAATACAAACTGACCTTAACGACCTGCGTAATTTAGTACAGGACAACCCCATAGAAGTAAGGCGAACAGATACTTTAGCGGCATTAGTAGGTGCACAGCTTAGTATACTAAAAACCAACATTGATGCCCGCGATAGTAAAGGGCTTGATTACATGGTGCAAAACAGCATGTTTTTAGCCGGTAAGCATAATATGGATGAGATACGTATGCTCAACCAACACATTATGGATACCGAAAATGCGTTGCTCGAGGCACGCAAAGAAAGCTCGCGCGCGGCATCAACCAACGCTATCATATTTATTGTAGTTGGTTCGGCTATATTTCTGCTGATTATTATCGTGTTGTTTTATTATATACAGGGAACATTTAACCAGCAAAAGAAAATTGAGGAAGAGATAAGGGTAACCAACCTTGAGCTCGAAAAGGTGTTGGACGAAAACGAAGCTAAAAACTGGCTTCTCACCGGTATCGGGCTCCTCAACGAAAAAATGCAGGGGCAGCAGGCTGAAAAAGAGCTCTCAACCAATATTATAGCCGAAGTATGTGACTATGCAAAAGCGCTAACCGGCACTTTTTACCTGTATAATGAGGCGAGCGACAGCCTCGATTTATACGGCACTTATGCCTTCCATAACTTAAACGCGATTAAAAAAACGGTTAAAATTACTGAAGGCTGGCTTGGGCAGGTGGCAAAAAATCAAAAAGCGACCTTGCTTAAAGGCAGGTTGAATGAAGGTATCGCGCTTTCATCATCCATAATAAATGAAAACTTAACCGAGAGCTTTATAGCCCCGTTCTTTTTTGATAAAAAATTAAAGGGTGTTATGGAGGTTGCTTTCGCTAATGAAGTAAGCGAGGATATCAAAACCTATTTAAATGCAGTTTTAAATGACATTGGCATAGCGGTAAATACCTCGCAGGCACGTACCATCATGCACGATTTGTTTGAAGAAACACAGCAGCAGGCCGAAGAATTGGAAGCACAGCAGGAAGAAATGCGTGTTACCAACGAGGAACTGATGAACAAAACAGAAATGTTGCAGGCATCGGAAGAGGAATTGCGGGTACAGCAGGAAGAACTGCGTACCATAAATGCCGAACTGGAAGAAAAAGCCAGCTTACTGGAAGAAAAGAACCAGGCTATTGAAGAAGCACGTGAATCGATAAACCTCAAAGTGCACGAACTGGAAACTACCGGCAAATACAAATCGGAGTTTTTGGCTAATATGAGCCACGAGCTGCGCACGCCATTAAACAGCATTTTGGTGCTGGCACGTATATTAAAAGATAATAAACCGGCTAACCTGTCAGAAGACCAGATTAAATACGCCAGCGTAATATTTAACGCCGGTAACGATTTGCTTACACTGATTAATGATATTCTCGACCTATCGAAAATAGAATCGGGCAAGCTTGAGATGCAAAACGAGAATATCCAGGTTACGGATATACTGAAAAGCATGGAGATGCTGTTTGCCGAAGTTGCGGGTAACAAGCATATTCAATACTCAACTGCCGCGGTTGATGTGCCTAAATACATTTTTACCGATAAGGTAAGGGTAGAGCAGGTGATAAAGAACCTGCTGAGCAATGCGTTTAAATTTACGCCCGAAGCCGGCGCCATCAGTATAAAAGCTATTAAGGGCGATAAAAATGATACCATAAGCTTTGTAATAAAAGATAGCGGCATTGGCATTGCGCCAGAAAAACAAAAAGTAATATTTGAAGCCTTTCAGCAAGCAGATGGTTCAACCAGCCGTAAATATGGTGGTACAGGTTTAGGTTTATCTATAAGCCGAGAACTGGCCAGTTTGTTGGGCGGTAAAATAACATTGAGCAGCGAACCGGGTAAAGGCAGCGAATTTATCCTAACCATCCCATTAAAAGCAACACCGGTTATATCGATTGACGAAGTGCCAACCGCCGAAACCTTTAAAGCGCCTGTTGCCGAGTTTTTAAAACCTGCTGCAAGCGTTATTAAACGCGGCGATCGTGAGCCATTGGTAGTTATTGTTGAAGACGATAAAAACTTTGCCAATATTTTGCAGGATTATTCCCGCGATCACGGCTACAAATCAATTATTGTTAACGAAGGCACCAACGCTGTTGAAGTAATTAAAGAACACTTGCCAGATGCTGTGATACTGGATATTATGCTGCCGGGAAAGGATGGCTGGCAGATACTAAAGGAGCTTAAAAACTCGGAAGATACCGTTCATATCCCTGTTCACCTAATGTCGGCAGGGGATGCGGCGGCAAACCGGGTAAGGCGCGAGGGTGCTATCAGCTTCCTCAAAAAGCCTATCGATACAAATACCCTCGATAAGCTGTTTACAGATATTATGCTGCAAAGCGGCTCCAAATTTAAACAGATATTATTGGTGGAAGATCATAAAGCGCAAAGCCAGGCTTTAAAAGATATGATGGAAGGGCAGGGCATCACCGTCGACCAGGCATTTGATGGCGAATCGGCTTTCAGGATGCTGCATGAGAACGAATACCAATGTGTTATCCTTGATATAAACCTGCCTGATATTTCGGGCCTCGATTTACTGGACAAGATTAAGGAAGTGGACCGCTTTGCCAGTCTGCCGGTAATTGTAAATACCGCTATGGAGCTTGATAAAACATCAGTAAACAGGCTGATGCAATATGCTAACGCGATGGTGGTAAAAACCAGCAAATCATCCGACAGGCTGATTGATGAAGTAAATTTATTCTTAAACAAAATAAGCGAAATTGCTGCTAAGCCGGCAAAATTTGCAGCCAATCCAAACGCGGCAATTACTAAAGGCAGGGATGCCATTAAAGGCAAAAAGGTATTAATTGTTGATGATGATATGCGCAATATTTTTGCCCTGAGCAGCGCCTTGCAAAGTTACGACCTGATTGTAGAGATAGCCAACGATGGTGAAGAAGCCATCGCGAAGCTGGAAGAGGTTAGCGATATTGATATTGTGCTGATGGATATAATGATGCCCAAAATGGACGGATACGAAGCCACAAGATATATACGAAAACAAAACAAATGGAATAAGTTACCTGTAATAGCTTTAACCGCAAAAGCAATGAAGGATGACCGTGAGAAGTGTATAGCTGCCGGAGCTAATGATTATATTACCAAACCGGTGGATATGGACAGGCTCATCGCTTTAATGCAATTGTGGCTCGAAAGCTAAAATTATGGATACGACCACAGGTTATTTAACGGTACCGCAATTAAATGAGTTAATTGATCTGATAAAAAAAGTTCATGGGTTTGATTTTTCAAACTACTCAAAGGCATCGCTAAAACGGAGGGTTTTAAGAATAATGCAGCTTAAAAAGCTGGAATTTTACGATTTAAAGCATACACTGGTAAACGACCAGCATTTTTTTCAGGAGTTTTTGGATGAAATTACGGTTAACGTAACCGAAATGTTTCGCGACCCATCGTTTTACAAGGCTTTAAACAACCAGGTAATACCTTACATTTCCAGCTACCAGCACATAAAGGTGTGGAGCGCCGGGGCGTCTTCTGGTGAAGAGGTTTATTCGCTGGCCATATTACTAAATGAGGTAGGCCTGCGCAAAAAATCATTCATATACGGCACAGATATCAATAGCGAAATGCTGAAGGAAGCACGCAAAGGCATTTACAGTTTGCGTAAAATTAAGAGCTATGCCGAAAACTACCAGTTTTCGGGTTTAAAGGGCTCTATTACCGATCATTTTACCATCATGTACGATGCCGCTACTATCCACAGCGAATTGAAACAAAACACCCTGTTCTCTGTACATAACTTAATATCCGACAATATTTTTAACGAGTTTCAGCTCATTTGCTGCCGTAACGTGTTTATCTATTTTGAGTCTGAATTACAGGAGAAGGTGTTGGACCTTTTTTATAACAGTTTAGCACCGCTTGGTTTTTTGTGCATGGGCAGTAAGGAAACCATACGGTCGGAAAAGTTTAAGAAAAAGTTTAAGGTGATAAATTATAAAGAAAATATATACCAAAAAATTGGCACTTGATAAAAATATAATTGATCGCTGGCAAAAATCCAACATTTTGCTTTTAGGAGGCTCTGCGGGCTCGTTCAAACTCATATTTTCCATCATAAAAAACTTTAACGCCGATCTTAACAAAACCGTTATCATTATTATCCACCGAAAAAAGAATTTTTATAGCGAAATAGAAAAACTGTTTGCCGAAAACAGCCGTATGTTATTCCGGGAGATTTCCGATAAGGACAAAATAAGGGACAATACAATTTATATAGCACCTGCAAACTATCACGCTTTAATTGAAAAGGAAAAGTGTTTTGCTTTGGATGTATCGGATGCGATATGGTATTCAAAACCATCAATTGATGTAACTTTTGAAAGCGCTGCCGATGTTTATAAAAATAATTGTACAGCAGTGTTGCTTTCGGGCGCTAACCAGGATGGTGCAGAGGGTTTGTTAAAGTTGCGCAAAAGCGGGTCGTTAACTATAGTTCAGGATCCTAAAGATGCTGAAATGCCACAAATGCCCGAAGCCGCGGTTAATATAAACGCGGCCGAATTTATTTTGAGTTCCAACCAGATTTTAGAACTTTTAAAAACAGAAGCTTAAAAATATCACAATTCTTCTAAGCCATTAACACGAATGACCCCTATAAATATTTTAATTGTTGATGACAGGGAAGAAAATATAATTGCCCTCGAGGCTTTAATAATGCGGGACGATATCCGCATACTTTCTACTACATCGCCCAACGATGCTTTAAAAATCGCCTGGGAAAATAACATATCCATAGCACTTGTTGATGTTCAGATGCCCGAAATTGACGGCTTTGAGCTGGTGGATATGCTAAAATCGAACCCACGCACCAAAGATATACTGGTAATATTTGTAACAGCCATTTCTAAAGAATCTAAATACGCCATAAAGGGATTAAGTACCGGCGCTGTTGATTATCTTTTTAAACCGCTCGATCCGTATATCACTTCAGCCAAAGTCGATTCGTTTATTCAGCTTGCACGCTCGCAGGAGGAAATTAGGCTAAAAAATGAGGTGCTGGAAAACTTATCGCTGGTTATAAAAAACTCGGCTGATATTATCTGCGCTGTTGATGCCCAAAGCTTCCGCATACAAACCATTAATCCCGCGGTTGAGAAAATATTAGGCTTTAAACCATCCGAATTAGTAGGCAAAAGTATTATCGACAGGGCTGTAGATGCCCAGAAAGCCGCTTTCAAAAATAAGCTTGGCGAAATTATAAAGGATAACCTCAGCTTTGCTGTTTTCGAGTTCCAATTCGAAACCTTTGATAAAAGGGTTATCTGGGCCGAATGTAGGGCATCGTACCAAAATAAAACCATCTTTATCAATATCAGCGATATTTCGCCTCAAAAAAGCTACCTGGAGCAACTGCTTAAATCAAAAGACGCGGCGGAATACGGCAAAAAGGTAAAAGAGGCATTTTTAGCCAATATGAGCCACGAATTACGTACGCCTGTAAATGGCATCATCGGCTTAACAAAACTATTGCTTCAAACACCTTTAAACGATCAGCAGGTAAATATGCTTAACCTGATGGAGACTTCATCCGCATCACTATTAGGCGTGATAAACGATGTGCTGGATATATCAAAAATCGAAGCCGGTAAATTCAGCATAGTACGATCGACAAATAACCTGCACGAGTTGGTGGAATCTGTTTACAAGCTATTAAAATTTAAGGCCGATGAAAAGCAGATTGATTTAGTGCTGGATGTTGACCCGCAGGTGCCGCAATACCTCATTTTTGATTCGCTGCGCTTAAACCAGATATTGATGAACTTGCTGAGCAATGCCATTAAATTTACGGATAAGGGCTTTGTTAAACTAAAAATATCGCTGCTGAAAAAGCTAAACGATAAGGTGCAGTTAAAGTTTACGGTTGAAGATACCGGCGTAGGCATAGCTTCAAATAATCTATCAAGAATTTTTGAACAATTTGAGCAGGCCGAAGATGATACCGCGAGTAATTATGGCGGCACAGGCCTTGGCTTAACCATTGTTAAAAAACTGGTAGAACTAAAAGACGGCGAATTAACCTTTAGCAGCCAGGTAGGCAAGGGAAGTGTTTTTAATTTTACCAATTGGTACACAGTAGCTACCAAACCGCAACAAAAAACGGTTGATAAAACCGAAGACAAAAAACTGTCCCCGTTTGAAAATATAAGGATTTTGGTAGCCGAGGACAACCTGGTTAACCAGTTTATTTTGAAAAAAATGCTTAGCGACTGGAATTTAGAGGTAGCCTTTGTAGATAACGGCCGCAAAGCCATTGACAAGCTAAAAGAGCAGCATTTCGACTTGATATTAATGGATACCCACATGCCCGAACTAAACGGTTACCAGGCAGCCAAACAAATCAGGCTTGATTTTGAGGAGCCAAAGCGCAGTATACCCATTATATCGCTATCGGCAGCATCGTTTGACCATGAGCAGCAGGAAGCCATTGCCGCAGGCATGAATGATGTATTAGCAAAACCTTTTCAGCCGCAGGATTTGCACCAGAAAATAAAGCAGTTATTAAAGTTATAGGGCTAATTTAGTTTGCCCTATGCCAAGTACGCGGGCTTCGTGCTCCAGTAACCATTGCTTGCGCCATAAACCGCCGGCGTAGCCGGTTAAGCTGCCATCACCGCCTATAACACGGTGACAGGGCACAACTACCCATAAATTATTTTTGCCGTTGGCAGATGCAATAGCCCGTATGCCCAAAGGGTTATTCATTAATTTTGACTGCTGGCCGTAGCTTATAGTAGTGCCATACTTAATCTGCATTAACTGCTCCCAAACCTGCTGCTGAAAATCAGTCCCTGCCTGCCGTATCGGCAAATCAAAATCCATTCTTTTTCCCGCAAAATATTCATCCATTTGCTGTGCTGCCAATTTAAGCAATGGCAGTTCGCTTTGCGTTACCTCAATATCTTTATCATCCAAAATCGAAATAGCGGTAATAAAGCCATCATCGGCAGTAATACGGGCAATACCCAATGGTGTGCGGTGATATATAAATGGCATAGCGTAAAATTAGCAAATACATAATAAACGATGACAACATCAAAATCAAAAAACGCAATTAAAACAAAAAAAACACTTTAAACAGTTTGAACAATTAAAACAAAAAAAACACTTTAAACAGTTTGAACAATTAAAACAAAAAAAACACTTTAAACACTTTAATCAGTTTTTTTAAACCCTTGTCATGTTGAGCGATAGCGAAACATCTGTCGCTTGGTGCACCACCTGCCAGATTCTTCACTACGTTCAGAATGACAATATTAAGTATGGAAATTGGATTCCCAAATCCGTTATCGTTCCCCCTTCAGGGGGTTAGGGGGTTTTTTACTATCTTCGCTCCATGCAACTCGTTAACCAAACCTGGGGACTGCTAAAAAAAGAAATACTGCTGGAGTGGCGTTCAAAATACGCTTTCAACGGGGTATTGCTTTATGTAGTGGCTACCGTTTTTGTTTGCTATATCTCTTTCAGCCTTACGCCCGGCTTTAGTGGGAGCGAGGGCTACCGCGTGGTTTGGAATGTGCTGTTCTGGATTATCATCCTTTTTGCATCGGTAAATGCCATTGCCAAAAGCTTTATACAGGAAAACAAAGGCCGGTTGCTGTATTACTATTCCATTGCCAGTCCGCAGGCTATTATCCTGTCAAAAACCATATACAATATCCTGTTAATGACCTTGCTTAGTTTGCTGGCCTTGCTGGTTTACCTGTTGTTTTTCCCCAATACCATTGGCGATCCTTTTTTCTATTTCCTGTCAGTTTTATTAGGCAGCATCAGCTTTTCTACCATATTTACCATGATATCTGCCATCGCATCCAAAGCCGGTAATAACGGCACTTTAATGGCTATATTAAGTTTTCCCGTTATTATACCCGTTATCTTACTACTCATCCGTATCAGCAAAAGCGCTATGGATGGCTTGGCCCGCTATTTAAATTACGGTAATATTGGCGTGCTGTGCGCTATCAATGTGATTGTTATAGCAACCTCACTCATCCTTTTCCCATACCTGTGGAGGGATTAAACTTCCTTATTTAGAATTACTCTTAACTTTTTTACTTTTTATTTGGATTAAGTCTAAATAAGAACTTACTTTGCGCGATAATCACAGCAAAGTAATCCTTATGAGCAAACGATACCTATTTATCCTTTCACTGTTTATTATCACATTAAGTGCAACTATACTTTCCGTTACTTCTTGTTCTAAAATAGTGCCCGATATGATTAACCCTGAAAACGGATTATGCGGCCCTATTGATCTTACGAGCCAGCAAACCATATTATTTTCACAGGGTAACGATCAATTTTTTGCCAACCGTACTTCGGCTACAGGGCTGGGCCCATATTTTGTGGCTACCAGTTGCGGCAGTTGCCATTCGAGCGATAACAGGGGCCATCCTTTTACTATCCTAACCCGGTTTGGCCAAACTGATAGTACAGGCAATAAGTTTTTAGCGGAGGGCGCCCCGCAATTAGGCACATTTTGTTTGCCCGGCTATACTCCGGAACAATTGCCCGCAGGCGCCACAAGTACCAAACTAATAGCACCCATTACAGCAGGGGTTGGTTTTCTTGAAGCCGTGCCGGATTCGGAAATAATTGCCATGGCCGATTCAAATGTAAATAATCCCGATGGCGTAAGAGGGCATCCTAACTATGGTACAATACCGTCTTATGTTACGCCATTATATGGTGCTATACCAAGGGCCGATGGTAAATATATTTGCCGTTTTGGACGAAAAGCTTCCGTTTATAATTTGTTTGAGCAGGTAGCTAATGCTTATAATCACGATATGGGTATTACATCCAGCTATATGCCTGTAAACCCGTATAACTACCTTGAACAGGCGGTACCGGTTGCGGGATCTTCGCCGGAAATTGACAATACAACATTTTACTCGGTTGTATTTTATGTAACAGCCTTACAAACGCCAATACAACGTACACCTAATGATCCTGGTGTAATACAGGGGCAGCGGGTATTTGCGAATATTGGTTGTGCAAATTGCCATAAGCAAACACTCACAACAGGGTATTCGGTTACTGCCGGCCTTGCTTATCAAACTATACATCCTTTTACCGATTTACTTGTACACGATATGGGCCATGGCCTTGATGATGGCTATACCGAAGGCGATGCCAAAACATCCGAATGGCGCACAACTCCTTTATGGGGCTTGGGATTGGCTCCGGGTGTACAGGGCGGTACTTACTATTTAATGCACGACGGTCGTGCCCATAGCATTCAGCAAGCAATACAATTACATGGGGGCGAAGCAGCTGTCAGCGCGGGCAGGTTTGCTACTTTATCAGCAAACGACCAGGCTGCTCTTATTCAATTCCTCAAATCATTGTAATATTATGGAAAGAAAAGAATTTATAAAATCGTGCGGATTTGCCTGTTTAAGCAGCACGCTGTTGTTTTCGGTGCTGGAAGGCTGTGCGGGCAGCAAAATGATTGCGGGCACAATAAACAATTCAAACCTCGAAGTGCCCTTGTCTGCGTTCCAGGATAATAAAAATTCTTTCCTTAAATATATTATAGTTAGCTCCCCAGAATTAAAATACCCGGTATGCGTATACCGCTTTGCTGAGGCAGATTACACCGCATTACTCATGCGTTGCACACACCAGGGCGCCGAATTACAGGTTTTTGGCGATAGGCTGGAATGTCCCGCACATGGCAGTCAATTTAGTAATACGGGGCAGGTTAAAAATGGTCCGGCCGATACTAACCTGCGTACTTTCCCGGTAACTGTACAAAACAATCAACTCCTTATATCATTAAAATGAAAATAACCTTACGCGCAATTGTTGTTCTATTATTATTCTTTTACTGCAAACCTGCACAGGCACAAATAGATAGTACTTTACTAAATACAACAGCTAAAAAAGATACCGCTAAGCAAACGCTTAGTATGGATGCCATGTTTAACAGGCCGTTTTTAAAACTTGGCAAAATGCCGGTATCAATTGGCGGTTATATGGAAGCTAATTACCAATATATGGGCACATCAGGCATTACACAGGGCAATCAGTTCCAGTTTAGGCGCTTTAGCTTATTTGTTGCTTCAACAATTTCGCCTCATATAAAATTTTTATCAGAAGTAGAGTACGAAGACGACCCAACAGGCGATCCGGATGGGGCAACAGGGCCTGAATTTGGAATAGAATATGCCGCTATGGATATAGAGTTTAACCCAATGGTTAACCTGCGCGGTGGTTTAATACTTAACCCCATAGGTGCTTTTAACCAAAACCATGATGGACCTAAATATGAGTTTACCGACAGGCCAATAGCTATGACGCAAATGTTGCCCGATACCTGGAACAACCCCGGTTTTGGTTTATATGGTAAACAATACAGGGGCCACTGGATGTATGGTTATGAGTTTTATTTAACCGGTGGCTTTAATGATTCGATAATTGATAATACACAAGGCAAAACGTTCTTACCTGCATCAAAAGGCAGCCTTACCAGGTTTAACACCAGCGCCAGCGGCGAACCGCTTTATACAGGTAAGCTTTCTTTAGGAAACGACCAGATAGGTGAGCTTGGGCTTTCATATATGGGCGGGGTTTATAATACCTGGCGTATAGAAGGTGCGCAGGTTGATAATAAAAGAAGCGTAAATATTTTCGATGCTGATTTTAATACAACTATCTCAAAATGGGGTACCAGTATTATAACGGAATGGGCCTGGATTTTTGTGGATTTACCGCCCGATTATACGCCCGAATATTCGCATGAGCAATTTGGTGGTTATATTGATGTGGTACAACCAATAATAAGAGGTAAAATACTAGATTGGGATAACGCCACCATAAATATTGCTGTCAGAGGAGAATATGTAGACTGGAACGTAGGTAATTTTGCATCAACAGGCCAGCCTATGTATAACGACTTGTGGAGTATAATGCCGGCTATAAGCTTTAGGCCAACACCTCAAACAGTATTGAGGCTTAACTATCGCATACAAACACAAAATGATATAACCGGTAATAAAATAGGTGCAGCCATTGGCCCAACAAGGGGCATTAGTTTTGGTATTGCAACATACTTTTAATATAATATGGACAATTGAAACAGGGGTTAATATTTGAGGTTTTAACTAAAAATTTAATTTTTTTTTTAGTTTTCATCTTCACTTCATCTGCATTGTTTTTTTTAGCATCTTTAAAATTATTTATTTAAAAGATGCGTTCCCCCTGGTTTATTCTATTATTGACTTTTTTACCCCTTGTTACACTGGCGCAAAGTGGTGTAATAACAGGCAAAGTTACCCGTGCTGATTTTAAAACACCGCTATCGCTGGCCAATGTTTTTTTAAGCAATACAACAGCCGGTACAGCCACTAATGATAATGGCAATTTTACGCTAAGCGGCCTTAAACCCGGCCAGTATACGCTGGTAGTTTCAATAGTTGGTTTCGAAAGCTATACCAAAACCGTATCGGTAGGTGCCGAACCAATTAGGTTAGATATCGAGCTAACATCTAAAGTAAATCAATTAAAGGATGTAATAATTTCCGACAATAAATATTGGGATAGGGATTATGCCATGTTTGTTAAGGATTTTATTGGTACCGACGAGAACGCCAAGTACTGTATGGTAGAAAACCCGCACGAGGTAGATTTAATGTACCATAAGGCCAAACAGGTTCTTGAAGCATCTACCGATGATTTTTTAGTGGTAGATAACCTGGCAATGGGCTACAAGGTTAAATTTTTAATAACAAGTTTTTCCAGCGATCATATAAACGGTTTAATTTCTACCGTTGGGCAAAGGCTTTTCCAGGAATTGCCCGGCGATAAAAAACAAAAGGCGATATGGAAAAAAAGGAGGGAGGAAGCATATTTCGGCTCGGCAATGCACTTTTATCGTTCACTTTATGCCAATACGCTGGATAGCCAGGGCTTTATTATCTACAAATTAACACGATCACTAAACCCCGACCGTGCGTCGGAAGCGGTAATACAGCAAAAAATTAGCTATTTTAATGATGGCCACCACCGTGATTCGATAAACTACTGGATAGGGGAGGAAAACTTATCGAGGTATTACAGGCAAAATCTGATTAAAATACCATTAGCCATAAATTCCTTATTATTCCGCACGGAACAGCCCAATACTTATGCGGTTGATTTCAGGGATTGCCTTTACGTTATCTACACCAAAAAATACGAACAGCAGGATTTTAAAGATGTGTACCGCGATCTTAACATGGTAAACTACGAAACAAGCATAGCCACCACATCAAAGCCTTACTTTTTTGATACCAACGGCGTTGTATTTGGCGATAGCGCGCCTTTATACGAAGGTACATGGTCAAAATCACGCCTCTCCGATTTACTGCCGGTTGATTATGTACCCGAGGACGCCGCACCGCCGCCGTTAAGCGATAAGTAGTCAGGGAAATCGCTTTTAAAAATTGACTATTTCAAAAAGGCTGTTATCCGTAATAGCGTTTTTTGGCTAAAGCCAATGCTGGTTTCTTTACCAGTCCGTCACATAAATGTGACGGCAATGATAACAAAATGGTCTTTTCATTGCCGTTGGCTTCAGCCAACGGGCTAAGGTTGCAATTCCAGACAGGCTTTAGCCCAAACTGTCTCTTGTATTGTAGAACTAAGGCTCCATGTAGTTTTAAAAACAATCTCCCTGCAATAAACAAGCTTTATTCTACAAAAAACAAAAAATCACTTACATTTGCCACTACAAATTATATGAAGTTTATATATCAAACATGGTGGAAAGTGGTGGCGGTACTGCTGGTGTTTTCTACATTAATTACAGGTTTATTACTTCATGTACCATCGCTGCCTGTACTGCACGAAACCATACGTAACCTGTATTTTCATGTACCCATGTGGATGGGCATGCTTACTGTTTTTGTGGTATCGGTTGCTTTTAGTATCATGTATTTAAACACCGGAAAAGAGGAGTACGACCTTGCCGCTGTTGAATGTGTAAATACAGGTTTAGTATTTTATGCCTTCGGGTTATTAAGCGGTATGCTTTGGGCAAAATATACCTGGGGCCAGTTTTGGAGCGGCGACCCTAAGCAAAATAGCGCAGCTATTGCTTTCCTGCTTTATTGCGCCTATTTGGTACTACGAAATTCTATTGACGAAGAGCAAAAACGCGGTAAAATATCTGCTATCTACAACATATTCGCTTTCCCGATAATGATTGTGCTGATATTTGTTTTACCCCGTATGACCGATTCTTTACACCCCGGCAGCGGCGGCAACCCCGCGTTTAAGACCTATGACCTGGATAAAACGATGATGATTTCTTTCTATCCTGCTATGCTGGGCTGGAGCTTTATCGCGCTTTGGATAGCCACCATACGCTACCGCATACGTTTAATTGAAAATAAAAGGAACACCATAAACTAACATGAAAAAACTAAGTTTTATATTGCTGTTACTATTATTAACCTGTACCACTGTTTTCGCGCAGGACCCAACTGTACAGATGGACGATGCCTTGCGCGCCAATGGTAAAATATACGTGGTGGTGTGTACCATTGCCATAGTTTTTGTAGGATTAGCCATTTATTTATTCTCTATTGACAGGCGATTAAAAAAAATCGAAAAAGAGAAATAGTCTAAAAAATAGGTTTAGATAATTTAAACATACTTTTCATACCGTTGTTGTTAAGTGTATTGTAAACACTAACTATAATATATTTCAATATTGATAAAAAATGTACCAAATTTGCGCAGTTTTTTAACAATATAATATTTTAACAACTTTTTATGACTACCAATAATAACGCTGCCGTTGCAGATAATCACTTTTTTGGTGATGTATGCAAGTTCTTTGACCATGCAGCACAATTCACCAAACACGATGCCGGTTTATTAGACCAGATTAAATCATGTAACAGTGTATACCGTTTCCGTTTCCCTATTCGCAAAGGCAACGGTTTCGAAGTAATTGATGCCTGGCGCGTGGAGCACTCGCACCACCAGTCGCCAACCAAAGGCGGTATCCGCTATAGCGAAATGGTTAACGAGGATGAAGTAATGGCGCTTGCAGCTTTAATGACTTACAAATGTGCCATAGTAAACGTTCCTTTCGGGGGCGCAAAGGGCGGTATCAAAATCAACCCAAAAAGCTACACCATAGGCGAGCTGGAAAACATAACCCGCCGCTACACGGT
>Ga0302303_10001353_pt1 | contig 16226 bp, 11 predicted proteins | sample III_Palsa_E2_1_FD_194542 | JGI IMG/M metagenome (GOLD analysis project Ga0302303, IMG submission 194542) | Peat permafrost microbial communities from Stordalen Mire near Abisko, Sweden - III_Palsa_E2_1 | ecosystem: Environmental > Terrestrial > Soil > Palsa > Peat permafrost | place: Sweden... | reverse complement strand
GGTTTTAAGAAAGTAGCAATAGCACCGGGTAAAACCGCCGTTGTTTCCATGAATATTAAGGTAAGCGATCTGGCTTATTTTGATGATAAACTAGATAAATGGGTTGTTGAGCTGGGCGAATATAAGATCATGGCAGCCTCCTCGTCAAAAGACATCAGGAAGGTAACATCCTTTTATGTTCGTTAATAAATATTTTCATCATTAAGGAGGTCTTGTATTTCCTTTTTGCTTTGCAAATAAAAATGCTGCTACAATTGATAGCGGCATTTTTTATTCGTAAACAAATTAGCCTCTTTGCAATTTGCGTTAAGAAAACGGCCTAGGCGCCGTTTCACTGGTACATTCGCTTTTAATAATAAAGCTCAATTGTTCAGGGAAAGTGTTTTTAATGTCAAACCGGACTAACGCTTTACCAACAAAGGCAATACAATAAGGCGAACTATAATATGTGCTACGAGTGAAAGCGCGAAGGTGAAAATGATGATCACGCCCATTTTTACGGGTGTGTTGAAATAGTCGAGAAAGCCGGATCGGCCTGAGCCCGCATATAGTAAGGCCAATGCAAAAACGATAAAGCCGGTGATCCATAAGGTGAAATGTGAATAGAAATATCTTTTACGAGCCAGTGTGGATTGTGGGAAAGCAGTTAGAAGCAGTACTACATGTGTGACAAAAAAGACAACAGCAATAATGATAAGGAGGTAAAACATAATTTAGGATTTGATACTAAATTAAACAAAAAGTATTTAATCTAAACTTAAAATATTTCGCCAACATTTATAAACATTCCCCTTGATCCTTCCCTGCCAAAACCATAATCTATTGCTATGTTGGTGCGGGAAACTTTATTAAGTTTAATACGCACCCCTGGCCCATAGGCGGGTTGAATGGATTGCAGATTTGTTCCTTGCGCTGCAGAAAAAGACTGTGCATTTACAAATACAACCCCACCTAATAGCCCATTATTAGTTACTTTAAACCGGTATTCCGATTCCATATAAACCATTTGCGCCCCACGGAAACGGCCTTGTATATATCCTCTTCCGGTTCCGCTATAAGTATCCCAGGCATTGGCAGGCAGGTCTAGATACGGTGGATTACCCTTTAGCACCAACCAATCATATGACCAAAGCGCTAATACATTATCTGAGTTTAAAGGAAATTTGAAATATTTGCGCACATCAATAATCATCGCCTGCCAATTGTGTAAATTGCCCATAAAACTACCATTATCAAGGTATTGTAACGATGCATAAAAGCCGCGATAAGGGTTAATGGAGTTATCTCTGCTATCAAACAAAGCATTTAATGTAACGCCGGAAGATATTGAGTGTGCCATAGCCCCGTATTTTGTATAATCAGATGGTGCGCCATCTAAGGGTCCTTTATGGGTAACATTCCAGTGCACATCAGCTAAATATCCAATTCCTGCATAAAAATCTGACCATATGCGCCTTAAAGCAATTTCACTGAACCTAAAGAAATCATAATCCATCGGATCTTCATTCCTGATATTGGAACTACTGCCAAGGCCGTAGGTACTTTGCGGGTATTTAAGGTAGCGTATATCTCCAATAAAATCATAATCATTGTTATTTGTCCAGATGTTGGATTGGATAGGAATAATGATCTGTTTGGTTTGAGTATAGGCTGTATTAATGGTTATGGTTGAGATTTTTGAATCTTTAGTTGTTCTAAAGGCAACATTTCCGGCAAGGGTTAAGGCTAATTTTGATTGCAAAGTGTAACCCAGTGCAGGTACTACTGAAAAAACTGGTTTTGTTGATATACTATCGTTTTTGCTGTTCCTTTTATTTCCAAATAATGAGCTGATAATATCGTAAACATCCAACTGTTGTGAAGAATCAGCCTGTTTTTTTGCAACGGTATCAGTTTTTGGATACTTGGCTAACGGTACAAACTTTTCATCCTGAGCATGCAGTGTTACCGGGCTATAAATTAATACAAATATCAAAAGGCACCTCAGCACATATAGCATACAAAATGAGAAGTTTTTAATGAAGGTATAGGCACATTTTGATTTAATTCTGAAGAACTAATGTACTAAATATAGTGGAATGATATGCGCAAGCGCTATTAAGCGTTTCTTTTTGTGAATGGAATTTTTAATACCTTAATGAAATTGGAATTGACCTGTTTATCCATGTGTGTATCAATCCCGAATGTGATTTCGCTTTTAGGTAGATCATTATAATAGGTTTTAAAAATCCTGTCCCAAATACTTAATACATCGCCATAGTTACAATCAGTGTAAGGTAACTCATAATGATGATGTACATGGTGTAAATTGGGGGTAATAAAAACCAGGCTTACAATATTATTAGTTCTAGGAGAAAGTTTAAATTGTGTGTGTGATGTAATATTGGCAATGGTTTGTATTGTTTGGCGCAATAGTAAAACCCCAAATGATGCCCCAAGCAAAAATACCCAGATAATTAAAAAACACATTCTGACAAAAGTTTCTACCGGATGCTCCCTTACTGTAGTTGATACATCAAGATCAAGGTCGCTATGGTGTATTAAATGGAAATTCCATAATGTTTTAACCTTGTGCATAACCACATGGTAGATATACTCGCAAAAATCAAGGAGCACAAATCCTACTATGTACTTCACAAATATGCTGTTGGAATACGGTAACAAAAATAATAATCCCCAATGATGGCTAAGTGACCAAACACATATCATCAGCACAAAAATTGTCATAAACAGCTGTACCGGTAGGGCTGTAAATATGAAAAACATATTGGTGAGTGTATGTTTCCATTTATCTTTCCATGAAGCTGTTAACACAACAGCTTCAATCAGCCATAAACTCACAATAATTCCGCCATACAAAATTACCTGCGATGAAGATGGGTTGTTAATAAAGTAGGACTGAATCGATAGCATAAGCGGGGGGCCATTAGAATTGGCAAGTATAAAATAAAAATCTGTAGTTAAGATGAAGATGACATTAGAAATTGATTAAAATTATGTTACGACGAGTAAATACGTTAAGTCTGAGGATGGCATAAATCCTTAATCGAAGCCGTATCCAACAATTGGATGCGGCTTCGATTTTTAAGGCACTCTGCCACTAAATACTCCGGGTTATAGCCAAATAAATTTTTTCATTCTGTTTAAATTTAAAAATTTTATCATGCTTGTACTCATAAATGCTGTCTAAAAAGCATAAATATTCTGAAAACTAAATGCAATTGGTAGTGGTGTTGTAGGGTCGTGAAAATCGCCAAAAAAATACATTGAGATTACATTTGTCACCTAACCAATCTCATAATCAATCACTTTAAACCAGCTTTTAAAAACCAGGAATCAATTTACCAAACACTCTAAACTCAAACTCATAAACTAACTAAACAAATGAAAAAACTATTACCATTAATTTTATTAATTCCATGCATTCCGGCAAGGGCGAGTTCGTTCTTCAAGGAAAATGTGGCGATTGATAGAGGTATTCATATCAGTATGAGCCTCAACCTAAAAACTACAACAAACGCGACAATAATTAAAGGGACTGTAAAAGATGTTACAGGCCAGGCATTGCCGGGTGTAACCATAACTATTAAGGGTACAACCACAGGCACGCAAACAGATGTAAACGGGCAATTCTCTATTTCGGCTAACACGGGTGATATATTGGTTTTTTCATCCGTTGGTTATCTTAAAAAAGAAGTAAAAGTAGTTAACGCCAATAGCTTAGTTATAGAACTGACCATTGATGCTAAAAGCCTTAATGAAGTTGTAGTAACCGCGTTAGGTGTAAAACGATCAGAAAAATCACTTACTTATTCAACACAACAGGTTGCCGGTTCACAGCTTACCAACGTGAAAACAGATAACCTGGTGAATGCTCTTGCCGGTAAAGTCGCGGGGGTAACCATTTCGCCAAGTGCTTCAGGTATAGGCGGTTCATCAAAAGTGTTATTACGCGGTAACAGGTCGCTCGACGGAAACAACCAGCCATTATATGTTATTGACGGTGTGCCTATCTCAAACGGTGGTAACAACTTTGGCCAACCGGGCGATGCTTATGGCGGTAACCCTGAAGGTGGCGACGGTATAGGTAACCTTAACCCTGATGATATTGAAAGCATGACCGTGCTTAAAGGCGGACCGGCTGCTGCATTATATGGCAGCGGGGCGGCAAATGGTGTTATTATTATTGTAACAAAAAAGGGTAAAGCAGGTAAAACGCAGATAAACTTTTCATCTTCAGCATCAGTAGATCATGCAGCTTATGAACCGCAATTACAAAATCGCTATGGCGAAACATCACCGGGGGCGACAACCAGTTTTGGCCCTGCAATATCAAGTGCCCCCAATAACCTAAGTCAGTTTTTTCAAAAAGGGGATAACTTTACTAACTCTTTAAGCTTATCAGGAGGTTCAGATATTGCCCAAACTTATTTCTCATACACCAATACCAGCGCCAGGGGTATTGAACCAGGTAATACACTTGGAAGGAATAATTTTGATTTACATGAAACCGCGAAGTTTTTAAACAACAAGTTAACTGTTGACGGAAATGTAAACTACATTACCCAAACGCTGGATAACTCGCCGGCGTTAGGATATTACTCAAATCCTTTAACAGGCTTATACTTGTTTCCACGTGGGATGAGCATCGCCCCATACAAAAATTATGAAGGGCCCGATGGTTCCAATGGTGTACCCACGCAAAACTGGCCTTTTCAGGAAGATATACAGCAAAACCCTTTCTGGATCATCAACCGCAATACAAACGAGGCTACCCGTAACCGTATTTTGCTTAACGCGAGTGTGAAATATGAAATTAACAATTGGTTAAACATACAAGTAAGGGGTAGCCTTGACCGTAGTTATGATTCGGGCGATCAAAAATACTGGGCAGGCACATTAGCTCCTTTAGCTGCTCCAAATGGTAACGGTAGCTGGAATGGATTTAATACCACCAACTCGCAACGATATGCTGATGCGATTTTAAACTTTAACGTACCCGGAAAATCGGACTTTAAACTTGATGGACTTGTTGGCGCGAGTATTACCGATAATACAAACAGCGGCTTATACTTTGGTCCTGGTCCGCAGGCGCAAACCTTATTTGGTTTATTTGTACCTAACCTATTTACTATTCAGAATATTGAGGTTGCTCCGGCAGGTGCCCCAAACCCTTACGGTAGCAATGTTAGCGGGGGTACTACTTATGAAAATCAGTTACAGGCTGCTTTTGCCAGTGCCAACTTATCATATAAAGATTGGGTATATCTTTCATTAACCGATAGGGTTGATTGGTCATCAACACTGGCATTTACACCTACTTATCATTATAACTATCCTTCTGTTGGTCTATCTTTCATACTGGATCAAATGCTTTTACTGCCAAAAGAAATTACCTATGCCAAGATCAGGGCAGATTATGCTTCAGTAGGAAATTCGCCCGGATCTTATTTAACTAACCCATTAAATTATCCCAATACAAACAGCGAAAGCTTTAGTACAGCAGCACCATATCCGGGCCTTAAACCTGAGTTGACAAAAACATATGAAGCAGGTGCGGATCTTCGCTTTTTGAATGACAGGTTGAGTTTTAGCTTTACTTACTATAAAACCAATACTATAAACCAAACTATTGGGGTAACACCTTTATACACTTCTGGCTATGCTTCGGGGTATGTTAATGCCGGTAATATTGAAAATAAAGGTGTTGAAATTACGCTGGGCTATGATGTTGTAAAAACTAAAGACGTCAATTGGAATACTACCTTCAACTTCTCAAGAAACATAAACAAGGTAATTGATATTGACTCGAAAGCAGGTATTGATAGCGTTATCTTAACCAATAGCAACAGTTATATATCCGAGGTTAAAAAAGGTGGTTCATATGATGATATTTATGGCCAAACCTTATTGACAAATAGCAAGGGCCAGTTGGAACTCTTGGCTGATGGTACACCACAAAAAAGTGCAAACTTTGAAAAAATTGCCAACCCGGAACCTAAATTTCAATTAGGCTGGAATAACAGCGTTGGCTATAAGCGCTTTACACTCAATTTCTTGGTCGACGGAAAATTCGGCGGACAGGTTGTATCGGTTATGCAGTCAATATTGGATGACTATGGCGTTTCGCAAGCATATGGTAATGCCCGCGCGGCTGGCGGCGTAAAAGTTAATGGCGTAGGCCCTAATGGCCAGCCTATTACTACTGTTAATGCCCAAATATGGTACACCTCTATAGGTGGCAGAAACGCGGCCCTAGGAGAGTATGTATATAGCGCGACAACCGTCCGTTTACGCGAAATGGCATTGGGTTATACCTTGCCTGTAAATCATAGCGTATTCAAAAGCTTTAAACTATCATTAACCGGTCGTAACCTCATCTATTTCTACCGTAAAGCACCATTTGATCCTGAAATTACCTCATCAACAGGCAATGGTTTGGGCGGGGTAGATATATTCAATCAACCAGCATTACGCAGCTACGGTTTAAAACTGGATGTTACTTTATAATAGTTAAAAATTAAGATCATGAAAATAAAATATAGCTCAACATACCGATGCATTCATTATCCGTTAGCGGTTGTGTGCGCGGTAATAATATTGGTGTTAACAAATTGTACCAAGAACTTCGAAAAATACAATACAGACCCAACGGGTATTGCCGATAAGGATGTGCAGGTATCAGCGGTTTTTAAACCGTTTGAACAGGAAATTATGTATTCTGCCGATGATGGTTACCAAACAGGCCAGAATTTAAATGCCGATATATATGCAGGATACTCATGCCCGCCGCAGTTTTTTGGCACAACACTTAACAATATGAATTATGTGTTTGTAGATTACTGGAACTCAGAAGCGTTTAATAGTATTTATGTAAATCTTATCGGCCCGGTAAAAAATAAATTAGCAGCCACAGGAATTCAAAAAACGCAACCCGACTTTTGGGCAATAGCGTTAATTGTACAAACCGAGGCCATTGACAGGATAACCGATAAATTTGGCCCTGTACCATATAGCGCGGTAGGCAAATCACTTACTGCTACACCTTACGATTCACAGCAAAGCATCTATCAGCAAATGTTTGCTCAATTGGATACTGCTACAGCTAATTTAAATACATTTATCACAGCCAACCCGGGTGCTACACCTTTTGCTGCTTCGGATGTAATTTATGGAGGAGATTACACCAAATGGCTAAAATTTGCAAACTCATTACGCTTGCGCTTAGCTATGCACATTGTAAAGGTTGACCCCACTACTGCGCAAACACAAGCTGAAAAAGCGATGGCTGCGCCGGGTGGTTTGTTAACTGATGTTTCAGATGTTGCAGCGGTAGCCGTTGCGGGCCAAAATGATTATTGGCAAATAACTGCAAGCTATACCGATAACTCGGCTAATGCATCGCTTGCAACTTATATGGTAGGTTATAATGACCCGCGTTTACCAATTTACTTTTTACCAGTGGATGTAACAGTAGGGCCATTGCCAGCTCAATACGCTGGCCAGTATATTGGTATACGTTTAGGAACTAATGTACAGACAAAACCATTATACTCGGGGTTCTCGGTATATAATTACAACACAACCTTCCTGGTAACCAATAAGGAAACTATAATGACTCCTGCTGAAGTTGATTTTTTGAAAGCTGAAGCCGCTTTGCGTGGCTGGGCGGGTGCAGGTAGCGCACAAGCCAATTATGAAGCAGGTATTAATAGCTCAATGCAACAATATGGGGTTAGCTCAACTGCCGCTGCCACTTACATTGCGGATGGAACCAGCACACAAACCAATTATGTTGATCCGCAAAATGCATCTGATAATGCGGCTGCGCTATCTACAATCACCATAAAATGGGATCCAACAGCCACCAACGAGGTAAATCTGGAGCGCATCATCACTCAAAAATGGTTGGCTATGTTTCCTGAAGGTCAGGAAGCCTGGACAGAATTCCGCCGTACAGGATACCCGAAACTATTCCCTGTTGTAACTAACGATAGTGGTGGTGCAATTGATACCAAAATACAGGTTCGTCGTTTATCATATCCTATAAGCGAATACTCAGCCAACGGCCCGGCCGTAAAAGCAGGCGTTGCCCTATTAGGTGGCCCCGATAATGGCGGTACACGTTTATGGTGGGATGTTAACAAAGCCAATTTTTAATGTAGTAATGATTTAACGATTGAAAAACGATAAAAGCATTGACATAAAAAGCTTGGGTTGTGCGATTCCCCTCTTGAGAGGGGATTTGTTGCAATGTTCATATTTTCAATTGATTATAATTATTATTGGTTGGAAATTTCAATCGCTAAACGCGTTATAGTATTATTGATTTATAAGCAAAAGCGCCGTTAATGATTATCAGTAACGGCGCTTTTGTTTAAAAGAAATTAATGTTAAAAATTATAGTTTCTTTTTTTCGCGTATTCCGCGATTTTTGATGCTGCATCAGCATCAAGTAATATCTCACAGTTGGGATGCAGTTGTACTACAGATGCAGGAATGTCGGTGGTAACCGGTCCAAGTATGGCTTGTTCAATAATATCTGCTTTATGTGCGCCCTTGGCAATCAATATTAGTTTACGGGTATGCATAATATTTTTTACCCCACGGGTTAATCCGCCTAATTCAGTTTCAGGAGGTACTTGGGTTTCCCTGCGTACGCGGGCCTCAAAATCCGGATCCATAGGTGATACCCAGGTTTCGCTTTCGAATGGTGTGCCCGGTTGGTTTATGCCGATGTGCCCATTACTGCCTATACCTAACATTTGCAGGTCGGCACCGCCACGTTCAGCCAGTCGTTTCTCAAATAATAATGATTCAGCTTCAAAATCATCAGACAGGGTAGGAGGCATGATGAAATTCTCTTCCGGTATACCCAAAGGTCCGGCAATTTGGTTCAGGATCATGGTATAGCAGCTTCCTGCATATTCTCTTGATAAATTAGTAAGCTCATCAACATTAAAAAGCGTAATACCTGATACATTAAAAGGATATTGTTTGTAAATCTCAGATACAATACGATGCATACCCAAGGTAGTTTGTCCGGTAGATAATCCAATCACCGAATTTTGTTTCTCCAGCATTTGCGCAATAATGCGCCAGGCCGCGGTAATATCAAATTCCTTTTCGTTTTTGGTTATAGTTATTTTCATGTCTTTTTATAATTATAGATCCTTCAGTTGATCCTTAAAAAATTGGTCAAGGGCAATAACAGCGCTTATTTCATCTTCCCCCTCAATTATTATAGAAATTTGCTCACCGCTTTTTATGCCTAAAGAAAGTATATTGAGCATGCTGTTAAGTTTTATCGTTTTATCAGCTTTTTTTAGGCTGATGGACGATTTAAAATTTTTAGCAAGCCTGATTAATGTAGTTGCAGGCCGGGCATGTATACCTTGCGAGGCGGTTATTATGTATTCTTTTGTTATCATTAAATAGTAAATTCCTGTAAATAAGTGATGATGGCTTTTGAACCGTCTAATGTCATTACATGGTTTGAAATTTCTTTTGCTTTGTTCAGATCAGTATTTATAATGATGTTTTTTATTGCAGGGATAGCGCTTGCACTCATGCTGAATTCAGTTAATCCCATGCCCATCAATAATAATGTGGCCATCGGGTCTGATGCCATTTCGCCGCACATGGCAACATGTATTTTATGCTGATGAGCCTGCTCAATCACATATTTTATCAGTCGCAAAACACCCGGATTAAATGGATCATACAAATGACTTATTTTTTCATTCATACGGTCGACAGCTAATGTATACTGGCAAAGATCATTAGTGCCGATACTAAAAAAGTCAACTTCTTTAGCTAAAATATCAGCGGTTATAGCTGCGGATGGTATCTCTATCATGATACCAACTTCAATCTTACTGTTAAAGTTAATATCAGCCTGAGATAATTCAGTTTTCGCTTGTTCTATAATCTTCTTAGCATCTCTTACCTCCTGTACGCCTGATACCATCGGTAACATTATCTTTAAATCACCGAAGATACTGGCCCGTAAAATGGCTTTTAATTGTGTGATGAAGAGATCAATCCTGTCAAGGCAAATGCGTATAGCCCGATAACCTAAAAATGGATTTTCTTCTATAGGTAGATTAAAGTATGGCAATTGCTTATCTCCTCCAATGTCGATGGTTCTAACGATGATAGGTTTACCTTTTGATTGTAAGGCTATCAGCTTATAAAACTCAAATTGTTCATCCTCCGTAGGAAATGAATCGCGGTTCATGAAGAGTAATTCAGTGCGTAATAATCCTACACCTTCTCCGCCATTTTCAAAAACAGCTTCCATATCTTCAGGAGATGAGATATTTGCAAGTAATTTGCTCAAGGTTCCGTCAATAGTAACAGGCTGCACAGTTTTTAGCTGCTTTAGTTGGTTGGCCTGCTCATCATAAACGCTTTTCTTTTGATTGTACTCGATAAGCAATTGCTCATCGGGATTTATAAATAGCATTCCTGATGTGCCATCTAAAATAATTACATCATCGTTCTTTATAACATTTAACTCACCACAGCCAACTATCGCGGGTATACCCTTTGATTTGGCGATAATAGCCGTATGCGATGTTTTACTACCAATCTTTGTAGCAAAGCCAACGACTTGCTTAGTGTCAATAGCAAGGGTATCCGATGGTAATATATCTTCAGCAATGATAATAGTATCTAGTCCGAATGTTTGAGTAAATAATGATCCGGAATTATTCAGATGCCTTAAAATACGGTTGCCAATATCTTGTACATCTGCTGATCTTGCGCGCATATATTCGTCTTCCATATTTAGGAAGATTTGAACCATATTGGTAATAACGTCAAGTACTGCATCACCTGCATTTTTTTTATCGGTATTGATTACTTCAACTACATCTTCCCTTATCTGCGGGTCTGATAAAAATTCGATCTGTGTTTCTAAAATAGCAATATCCTCATACTGCAAATTCAAAGAAGTGTTTGTTTTGATACCTTCTATTTCATGCATGGCCGAAATAACAGCTTTATCAAAACATTCAATAGCAATTAAAATTTCATTAGTGTCATTTAATAAAGTACCTGTTGCTACCGCGTTGGATTTTGAGATAACACAAGCCCTGCCAATTGAAATGCCTGGAGAAACGCCTATTCCTTTTATCTCATTCATAGCTTAAGCAAATAAATGTATCATGCTGCCCACAAAGCCAAGTACCAATAAGCCAAGCAATAAGTAAGTGGTTTTAGCTCCCTTTTTTACAAAATAATAAACCAAGAATGTTAACCCAAGGGGTATAATAGCGGGAACAATCTGATCCAATATTCCCTGCACGGCAACTCCCGATTTAGTTGAACCAATTGTAATTGGTGTAGTAATATTTATGAGTGTAGCAGGCATAGCCCCAACCACCATCAGCCCTAGTATGGATGCGCCGGTGGTAAGCTTATCCATCACATTGCTTTTGGCAAGGTTTCGTAAAAATTTGGTGCCTGTATTATAGCCTATAAAGGTTAGGTTATATCGTAACAAAAGGTGTGGCACATTAAATATCAATATAAAAATAACCGGCCCCATTACATTGCCTTTTATAGCCAATGATGTACCCACGCCAGCGGCTATCACCCTAAACGTACCCCAAAAAAGCGAATCGAATACACCGGCTAATGGCCCCATTAAGCCCAGCTTCACAGCGTTGATTGATTCTGCATCAAAATCAGCATCACGGCTATTCTGTTCCTCCATAGCGGCGGTGACGCCTATAATAAGGGTAGACCCGTAAGGGCTGGTATTGAACAATTGTAAGTGCCTTTTCAAGGCTTTTGCCATGTCTTCTTTAGTGTGATACAATCTTTTTAAAGCAGGAATTATAGCGAATGTAAAGCCTGTATTTTGCCAGGTTTCAAAGTTAAAGTTAGCCTCAAGCGCTAATGAACGGTAAAAAAGGCTTCGAATATCGCCTTTAGTTAATTTATGTACGATGCTGTTCTCTTCAACAGTATCCTCTGTTTCGTCATCGTCTTCATTATTGGGTTTTGGCGTGTTTTGGGTGATGATAAGTGCTATTATAACACCCAAGCCACCAATAGCAATAATGGGCAGTTTTAAATAAGCAGCCAGTAAAAAACCAAGGAAGAAATAAGGCGCTACTTTTTTGTTGAACATTAAATTCATCAAAAGGGCAAAGCCAAGCGCCGGGAGCATATTACCTGCAACCTGAAGGCCTGATTGTACCCACGCAGGCACCATATCTAAAAATGATCGCATGGCATTAGCGCCCAATTGCAAGGCCAACAAAACAATAAAACCCATCAACAATGGCCTTATTAATCCCGAAGTGATATGCAGCCATTGGATCTTTTTATAATTACCCTCCTCTGCATATTGATTGAATTTTTTATTGAGCATAGCCCGCAACACAAATAGCGCGCTGATCATCATCTCAGCCAATATAGATACCGGAATAGCGATAGCAAGCGCGATTGCTGGTCCTTTTCCGGATATAATGGCGAAGGCAGTTCCTAATACGCCGCCGGTAATTACATCGGGTGGTATAGCCGCGCCAACTTTTATGTTACCCATAAATATCAGCTCCAATGTAGCGCCAATAATTACTCCTTGGGTCAAATCTCCAAGCACTAAACCAACCAATGGCCCAAGCACCAGTGGGCGACTTAGCAGCGTAGTACCTAAAAAGTCTTCGGAATGACCAAACATCGCGATTAACGCAATGAGAATAAATGATGCTGACACTATATTGGCTGTTTTAAGGTTGAAATGGGGTGTATTAATGTAGGCATATTATATATTATATCAAACTTTCAACCAGTTGTTTGCTATCTGTGGGTACTTGTCGTACTTCCAGTTCAATTCCTTTATTTAAAAGTTTTTTTATAACAACTATGTCACTGTCAGTTATCGCGATTGCTTTTGATATGGGTCTTGAGCCGTCTCTTGTGCGTAAACCGCCAAAATTTATAGATCCGATCTCGGGTACATCAACCACCAGTGTGTAAGCATCTTGAATGCTGTTAATGATCAATAATATTTTAAGATTCTTATTCTTTTCGTCATTCAAAAAAATAGCAGCGTCTTTTAAAGATTTTATCAGCAGTTTAGTACCGGCTGGTTTAGCCAGGCCAAGCGTAAGTTTCATAAATTCATCTTTAGCTACTTTATCATTGGCTATAATAAGGCAATCGGCACCTATTGATGGTGTCCAGGTAAAGGCAACCTGGCCGTGTACCAATCTGTCATCTATGCGGGTTAACTTTATCATGCTGAATTTACTTGCTTGTAGAGTTTATTAGTTTAGTTACATACACCATTTGCTCTTTAGCGTTGATAATGGCGCTTTCAATTATTTCGGCTGCTGGTGTTTCGGCATCACCAAGTATCACCTCAATAAGTAAAGGCAGGTTAAAGCCTGATACAATATGTATATTCGGTTTGGTGCCCTGCTGTAATAACTGGTTTGTTACGCTGCCACCTAATATGTCAGTAAAAACTATTAGCTCATCCTCATTGCTAATCTGGTCTGTTATAATTTTTATTTCTTCTTCAATTGCATGATTGCCATCGAGGTATGCTTGTATAATAAATAGATTTTCTATCGATCCAATAATCATTTCTAAAGATGATTTTGCCCCGGCAGAAAATGTACCATGTGTAGCGATCAAAAATTTTCGCATGTTGTATTTATTCGTTTTTGTAAGTGTTGGTTCAGTAAATTTATTGTAAGAATATCGTTCTCCGAAACGCTTTATTTACCTGCTACAAGTATGCTGCAAAGTTTACTCATATGCTATTTTAAAGCCACTACATTTCCACTACTATACTTAAATAGTATGCGCGGGTAAAAATAGCTATATGCGCTTTTTAAAGCTTTTTATAAAAGGTAGTGCTAATGTAGGGTCGTGATAATCTGTTCTGAAAGAGCAAGGTAGTAGATTTGTTTAATAGTAACCAGTTAGCTGTTTCGCTACACAATTAATTATAACCATTATTAAGATTATGAAGAAGATTATAAGTCGGATCGTTATAACAACGGTGCTGTTAACGATAACAAGCATTGCACTCGCCCAGGATGCCGCTCATCAGTACGACCATAAAACATTAGCTATTGATGCAGTCGCGCCTGATTTTAATTTGCCGGGTATTGATGGTAAAACATACACCCTTAACTCGTTTAAAAGTGCCAAGGTGCTGATGGTTGTTTTTATGTGTAATCATTGCCCTACATCGCAAGCTTATGAAAACAGGATAATTAAATTAACGAGTGAATATAAACCAAAAGGAGTTAGCGTAGTAGCAATCAATCCGAATAACCCGGAATCACTCCGTTTGGATGAATTGGGTTACAGCGATGTTGGTGATTCTTTTGCCGAGATGAAGATTCGTGCTAAAGATGCAGGTTTCAATTTTCCCTATTTATATGATGGTGATACCGAGATAACATCCAACAAGTACGGTCCGGTTTCAACACCTCACGTTTTTATTTTTGATAAGGATAGGAAACTGCGCTATGAAGGACGGATTGATGATATGGAAAACCCGGCCAAAACTCCGCATTCTTTAGACGCGAAAAATGCTATTGACGCTTTGTTGAGCGGAAAAGAAGTGCCTATAAGTATTACCAAAACATTTGGTTGCTCCATTAAATGGAAAGAGAAAAGTGATGGTGTTGCGAAAATGACGATTCAATGGGCTAAAGAACCTGTGAAAATAGATAGTATAACTGTTGCCGGAATAGTTGAACTGGTAAAAAATCATACCGATAAATTAAGGCTGATCAATATTTGGGCTACCTGGTGCGGACCGTGTGTTACAGAGTTTCCGGATCTGGTTACGCTTAATCACTTGTATCGTGATAGAGGCTTGGAGTTTGTAAGTATTAGTGCTGATGATCCTTCAAGAATGGATAAAGCATTAAAGTTTTTAGTTGGTAAACAAGCATCGGGCCCTAACTACATCTATACGGGTGATGATAAGTATAAAATGATCGAGGCGGTTGATCCAAAATGGGATGGAGCTTTACCTTATACGATGCTGGTTGACCCTGATGGTAAAGTTGTATATAGCCACCAGGGGGCTATTGATTTTGATGAGCTAAGAAAGATAATTTTTGATGACCCGCTAATGGGGAGAATCTACAAGTAAAAAGCCATTTTTTGTTTAGTGTTAAAGTGGTTTCCCCGCTGTAATTTATTGCAGCGGGTTTTTTGCGGCCTCTATCAAAAAATCGTATAGGTTAACCTCAGGTAAAATGTTAAACTTTTTACGGATACGATACCTGCTGATCTCAACACCCTTAAGCGATATATTCATCAACTGTGCAATCTCTTTTGAACTCAAATTAAGTCGTAAATAGGCGCATAGTTTTAGGTCTGTTGAGCTCAATTCTGGGAATTTAGCTTTTATGTTCGATAGGAAGTTGTTGTGGACTTGATCAAAATAAATAGAGAAGTGTGTCCAGTCATCTACATTCTTTTCTATCTCATTCAATGTTCTGAATATGCTCCTGAACTCATATTCGGCATCGGGTATATTGGTTTTTTTAATGAGCTTTAATAAGGCTTCTTTAATGCTTAATAAAATACCGCCGCGCTCAACCAGGTTCATGGTCATGGTGGCTAATTCTTTGTTTTTAAACTGTAGTTCGGCCTCCAGGTTTTGTTTTTGTAATGAGATGATCTCTTTCTCGCTCCTGTCCAATTCCAAGCCATGCAGATAGCTTAGGCGGGCCTGTTCTTGTTCATGCTGGCGTTGGTGTACGGCAAATCTTTTTCGTTGCCATAAAATAAATAGCCTTATCAATATTAAAAGTATCAGCAAATAAAATAAATAAGCCCAAGCCGTTTGATACCATGCAGGCATCACTATAAAAGTATAATTAACCGGCTGCGAAGCTGTGCCTAAGTTGTTGCGGGCAATTACAGAAAAGGTGTACATGCCATAAGGAAGATTAGTATAATCCTTTTCAGTTTTGGGTGACCATGCCGACCATGATTGATCAAACCCTTTTAATTTATAACTGAATTCTATATTACTTTTCTGTGCATATAAACTTGATGAATATTCAAAATGAAAAGAATTCCAGCGGTTTGGCAGGCTGATAACTTGCTTCAGGCTTTGATCTGCGCCGGAATAATTATCGTTAAAAAAATAACCTCCGAATACTAAGCTATCCTTTTCTGCAATGGCTTTTACGGTACTCAACACAACCTTTAATGGTGTGGACGACTGTGTA
>Ga0302303_10001345_pt1 | contig 16262 bp, 16 predicted proteins | sample III_Palsa_E2_1_FD_194542 | JGI IMG/M metagenome (GOLD analysis project Ga0302303, IMG submission 194542) | Peat permafrost microbial communities from Stordalen Mire near Abisko, Sweden - III_Palsa_E2_1 | ecosystem: Environmental > Terrestrial > Soil > Palsa > Peat permafrost | place: Sweden... | reverse complement strand
GTCGATGACGTGGAGGGCCTCTGTGGGTTCTATGATCAAATAAGCGCCACTGGCCAGGTTGACCGTTTTCCCAAAGGCCGCCTTCATTTGCTTGGTGACGCCGTAACTGTCGAATATGGGAGAACCGTTGTGATGATAAGTCACAATCTCCATCTTTTCGGGAGCAATCCTCTGGATGTAGCTGCGGGTGTCGTTATAAATGTTTTTATCGTTGACTACTATGCGATTAAAATCTCCGTTCAGCAGATCTCTAAGGATGCTGGTGGTCTTGGTTTGTTCGCTCATGATCTTCGTAGGGGCCACCGCACCTTTCAGGTTGTGCTGAAGGGTCTTCCAACTCTCCACGAGCATTTGCAGGTCTTCATGCAGCTCTGCGGTGTTCTTCCCCTCCGCAGCGGTACGGACAATAACGCCAAAGTTTTTTGGCTTTATGGCTTCCACAATCTTGTGCAAGCGTCTCCGTTCCTCTCCTGAATGGATCTTGCGGGAGACCGCGACAATATCATTAAACGGAGTGACGACTACGAAACGGCCCGGCAGGGATATCTCACAACTCAGGCGGGGGCCTTTGGCGGCGATGGGTTCCTTTAGGATCTGGATGAGAATATTGGGTTTCCCGTTCAATACTTCATTGATCTTACCCGTCTTGACTATTTCAGTTTCATTCTGGAAGTTGGAAAAATCAAACCCCTGCTCCGATTTATCGTTGATGGCAACCTGAGTGAACTTCAGGATGGAACGGGCGTAAGGACTCAGATCGGTATAATGAAGGAATCCGTCTTTTTCGAAGCCGACGTCTACAAATGCAGCATTCATACCCGGTACAAGCTTTTTTACTTTACCCAGGTATAAATCCCCTACAGAAAAACTTGCATCTGCCTGTTCGTGATGGAGTTCAACAAGTTTTTTGTCTTCCAAAAGAGCGATCTCCACTGCCTGCGGAGCTGCATTTATAATTAATTCCTTGTTCAAAGCTTATTCCCTTTAATTTCCAAAGTCACATCATGCGATTTAAATACGGGTTCGGCTTCCTAAATTACAAATAGTTTTGATAAACAATTCATTATCAGAAGCCAAAAAAGCCGGCAAGCGACTAGCGCAAACCGGCATGAAGCAGGTTGAAGGAACAAATAATGATATTATTTGTTCTTTTTCTTATGACGATTCTTTCTAAGACGTTTTTTACGTTTGTGTGTGGCGATCTTATGACGCTTTCTTTTCTTACCACAAGGCATACTACAATAATTTTTTTAGTTAATAATACAATTCACACCACCGGAGCCACTGTTACTACTGCAACAATTGGATACGTTTATCTATTTCCCTGATAAAGGAAGTATCATTTTTTACTTTTCCGGTCCCTTCCAATCGAATAAAGCCCGATTTCAGCGACTGGTAAGTTTTTTTTGCAGCGGCCCTGTCTCCTTTTCCCTGATACAAATCAGCCAGTCTCATCATTGCGTCCAGGTTATCCGGGTCGTGGCGCAGGACCGTTTGAAAGCGGTCGATTGCTCTGTCCGATTGCCCGGAAACAACCCCGGCAATACCCAGCATGTATTGCGCATACATGTTGGTCGTATCTCTTTGGGCTACTTCCCTGATCTTCAGGATGCCTTGCATTGTTTCCTGCGGAGATCCGGAAGAACTTCCGAATATATAGCAACTACCCAGGCTTACTTTGACCGAATCATTTCCAGGATCCAACACCAGTACTCTGTTGAAAAGATCTTTTGCCTGATCGGCTTCCCAACTTCTAAGGGGAGCTTCCTGGACACTTTGCAGGTCCTCAAAAAACAAATTGGCTGCAAAGGTCAGGCTTTTTTCAGAATTTTCCAACTTCGCTGCTTCAGCGGTATATTCCGCGTAGGGCACGAAGATTTTTGCCGAGTCCCCCCAGAATATGGCTAACTGCCTGTACGCGCGGATTTGCTGGGTTTTTACGTCCCCCCTGGTGATGGAATTCTCCAGCGTTGTTACGTAGCCTACCTGGGCTGGTGTAATTTTTTGTTTTGCAATGCTCAACATAGCGGGAAAATCAAGCTGCGCGCTGTCATTACCCACGTTGCTTGCGGTTTTGGCAGATGCCTGGGGAACCGTTCTTGCGAAAAAAAATAGCCCTACTAAAACAATGAAGCCAAGGCAAATGACCAATAATTGTTGTTTTTTTACCACACCCTACATATTAAGGGGGCAAAGTTACTTGCCATTCTGCATTTTCTTGACTTCTGCCACGAATTCTTTAGAAGGTTTAAATGCCGGGACATAATGTTCCGGGATCTGTACGGCTGTATTTTTCTTGATGTTGCGACCAATCTTGGCTGCTCTTTTTTTGGTAATGAAACTTCCAAATCCACGGATGTAAATGTTTTCACCGTTAGAAAGGGTTTCTTTTACTTCTTTGAACATGGTTTCCAAGGTAACTAGTACGTCTACTTTTGGAATTCCGGTTTTGTCCGCGATCTGGTTCACTAAGTCAGCTTTACGCATGGTGTTTGAGATTAAGTTAGAACGACATATTTTAACAGAACAAAATACATGCCCATAAAATTGGTTCTAAATTTTTGAATATTAAAGTGATATAAAATTAATTTTTTCCTATCCCTTCTTACCTAAAGGTACAATTAAAATCTTTTTGGAGCAATTCCACCATCTTTGGGGGGACGGAGGGAAAATATTATGCATACCCGGCAATTCAGGGAAACCCTACAGGAATGGAACAGGACTGAAAATACCCGTCAGATGCCCTGGAAGGGAGAAAAGGACCCGTATAGGGTCTGGTTGAGCGAAATTATCCTGCAGCAAACCAGGGTTGAGCAGGGGCGGGCCTATTATGAGCGGTTTATTACGGCTTTTCCTACCGTAAAAGACCTGTCGGATGCCCCCGATGAGCGCATTTTTAAGCTTTGGGAGGGGTTGGGCTACTATTCCAGGTGTAAAAACCTCATCCTTTCCGCCCGGCATATTGCCCTGGAAAGGGGGGGCCGGTTCCCGGATGAGTATGAGGATATCCTGGAGCTAAAGGGGGTCGGCCCCTATACTGCGGCGGCCATCGCTTCTTTTGCTTTTGGACTTCCCCATGCGGTGGTCGATGGGAACGTCCTTAGGGTACTCAGCAGATTTTTTGGGATCGGCCTCCCTGTCGACAGTACCGAAGGGAGGGCCATGTTAACCGGGCTGGCAGAAAAATGCCTGGACCGGGAAGCCCCCGGGCTCTACAACCAGGCTATTATGGATTTTGGGGCGGTGGTGTGTAAGCCGGCTAACCCCGATTGCGGTCATTGTCCATTCAGGTCCGGTTGTATCGCCTTGAAAGAGGACAAGGTGGGGATTTTACCCCTCAAGAGCAAGCGCCTAACGAGGAAAGACCGGCATTTTATCTTTGTTTTGGCTGAATTCAGGGGATCCGTGTACATAAGGAAAAGAACGGGAAAGGATATTTGGGAGAATTTATTCGAATTTATAGGTTATGAAGTGGCCGGTCAGAAAAAAGGCATGCGAGAATGGGAGGATTACAGGCACCTCCTGAAATCACAATGGTTCGGCAAATTTATTGGAAAGCACCCATTTACTGTGATTTCGGCATCCCCTGTCTACCAACAATCCCTGACCCACCAGCAAATTCATGCCCGTTTTGTCCGCATCAGGCTGGAACATCCCCTTTCTGATCCTGCAGATTACTCCCTCACCCGAAAAGAGGAAATGATGCAACTCGCGTTTCCCCGCCTGTTAAATGACTACCTGAACGCCCGGACCTACGAAGGCTCCCTGTTTTAGGATGCACTTTTAGCGCCTTCTCCTCCTTTTAGCCGCTTGTTTATTGCGGAAAATTTACTGTATATTTAGAATGGAATGTAGATCCGCGGGGAGGCCCGTATTATCGCAATTAAATAAGACCCATTATGAGAGGCGTAAATCGGGTTATGCTAATTGGTAACCTTGGAAAGGATCCAGATGTTCAATATCTGGAGGGGAACATCGCAGTAGCTAAATTTCCTTTGGCAACAACGGAAACTTTTAAAGACAGGGCTGGAAAGCTGATCTCCCAAACGGAATGGCATACGGTGGTCCTGTGGAGGGGTCTCGCTGAATTAGCACAGAAATACCTGCACAAAGGGAGTTTGGTCTACATTGAAGGAAGACTGAAGACACGCAGTTGGGAAGACAAGGAGGGGAATAAAAAATTTGCTACCGAAGTGGTAGGAGATAATCTCATTATGCTCGATAAGAGGGCTGATGTTGGGGGAGGACCCCCGGGTTCAGGTGAAGTACATGGGATGGAAGGGCTGACTCCGGTAGATATTCCACCTATAGGGGACGCAAATGACCTGCCGTTCTGAAAAATGAGGTAATTTTGCCAACTTAATTAGTCATTTTGGATCGTCCGGCTGTATCACACACTCTTTTATTGATGATAAACTCGCAAGGTACTACGGTATTCATAGTGCTTTTCATTGCCCTTATTTTTCTGTTGTTTATTGTAAGCGGAGCTGAAATCGCCTACTTTTCCCTATCGTATAAGGACCTCAACCTCCTGAAAACCAAGCAGCAACCTTATGCAAGGCGAATTATTACCTTGCTGGATGAGCCTAAAGTGCTCATGGGCTCACTGCAGTGTGCCAACGGGCTTCTGCACATCGTCCTCATTCTGATGGCCAATTTCCTGATGGATACTTTTCTGCCGTTGAACGGCGACCTGGTATGGGTTGCCCTGCTGCTGAAAGTGCTCATTATTACCTTTGTCCTCCTGTTTTTCTGTGACGTGCTCCCTAAAGTTTACGCCACGCAGAACAATATAAGGTTTGCAAAATTTTGTAGCTGGTGGCTGGATGCCTTGATCGTACCCCTTTTCAGGCGTACAGGGCAGTTCATGATAAGTGTCGGGGATGCGGTAGAAAGCGGCCTGGGACTTTCTAACCCTACAGCTTACAGCCTTCAGCAGATAGATAAGGATGAAACTTCCCAGGAGGAAAGGAATATCCTTAAAGGCATTGTGAAATTTGGGAATATCACGGTCAAACAGGTCATGCGTACCCGATTGGATGTGAGTGGCATCAATTACAATCTACCCCTGGCAGAGATGATGAGGCGGGTGGAAGAATTGCATTATAGCAGGTTACCCGTTTATAAGAACGACCTGGACGAAGTCGTAGGTATCCTCAATACAAAGGACCTTCTGCCATATATCGGAGATAATTCCGACTTCGACTGGCACACGCTGCTGAGGCAGGTTTATTTTGTCCCTCAGAACAAACTCATTGACGACCTTCTCAAGGAGTTTCAGCAAAAGAGAACCCATATTGCTGTGGTGGTCGATGAATTCGGGGGGACAAGCGGCATCGTCACCCTGGAGGATATACTGGAAGAGATCATTGGTGATATCAAGGATGAATTTGACGATGAAGAAAGCGGCAATAAGAAGATAGACGAGTACAATTATATTTTTGAGGGACGGACCATGATCCACGATGTCTGCAAGGCGATGGATCTGCCCTTGGACACCTTTGAATCGGTCAGGGGGGAAAGCGATTCTCTGGCCGGTCTGGTGCTGGAATTGGCTGGAGAATTCCCAGCTTTGAATGAAGTTGTCTCCTCCGGGGATTTTGATTTTGCGGTCGTAGAGACGTTTCGTAACCGGATCCAAAAGGTTAAAGTAACTATTAAGCACCGTCCCTGACTTTAATATATGAACAAGCATAAGAATTATTTAGCCGGAAGTGTGGCCCTGTTTTTATCACTTTGTGGGGCGGCCTGCCTTTTTCCGGCCTGTAATGGCGTTCCCGTCCCCAAGCCCAAAGGCTACTTCAGGATACAGTTCCCCGAGAGAAAATATCAACTGTTCGACCAGCCCGGGTATCCTTATAAGTTCGAGTACCCTGTTTACGCAAGGATCGTAAAAGACTCCTCCTATTTCGAGGAACAACCTCAAAATCCTTATTGGATCAACGTGGACTTCCCGGAGTTCAGGGGAAGGATTTACTTAAGCTACATCAATATAGGCACCAGTGCTTTATACAAGGTAAAGAATGGAGCGGGTGTTTACAAGGATTCCAGCGGGGTGAATACCTTTGATAAACTGGTCAACGATGCATTTAACCTGACCAACCGGCACGCCTATAAGGCCAGTTCGATCGATCAGGATCCCGTGTCCCCCCGCCCCGGCGTTTCAGGGTTCATTTTCGAAGTGGGAGGAAATGCTGCTACCAGCAAACAATTCTTTGTGACGGATTCGTCCAGGCATTTCCTAAGGGGCGCCCTATATTTTGACGCCCCCCCGAATGAGGACTCGTTGAAGCCGGTTAACCGGTTCCTTTTCGAAGACCTGAAACACCTGATCAGCACCCTTCAGTGGAAAGCGACAGATAAGTAACCGTATCCCCGTACCTTTACATGCGCTAATCTTTTATTTCTTTTTATGATTGTTATTGATCATGTCATCGTGAGCGACCATGTGGTGGAGGAACAATTCGTTTGTGACCTTAACCACTGTAAGGGGGGATGCTGTGTGGACGGAGATGCGGGAGCACCATTGACCAACGAGGAGCTGAACCTGCTTAATGAATCCTTTGAATCTATCAAGCCTTACCTGGACCGGGAATCCCTTAAAGAGATCGAGGAACAGGGCCGCTATGTATATGACCGCAGTTTCGGCTGGGTAACCCCTACCATCCGGAGTAAGATGTGCGCTTATGGTTATGTAGACCAAAGCGGGATTGTAAAATGCGCCATTGAAAAGGCACATAATGACGGCCTGACATCCTGGAAGAAGCCCATTTCCTGTCATCTCTTCCCAATCCGGACGAAGGTTAGTAAGGACAAGCAACATGAGTATGTAAACTACGAGCCGAGGGAGGACCTGTGCAGCGCGGCTTGCAGCCTGGGCAAGAAATTGAAAGTGCCTGTCTATGTATTCTTAAAGGATGCCATTACCCGGAAATTCGGAGAAGATTTTTATACAGCATTGGACCGGGTGGCAAAGGAGTATTATTTAAACGACGATTCAAAAAGCGAGGGACTATGAAGGAGCCTGCACTAACCTTTTTGGCCAAGAGCACGATAAAGGCATCCGACCTGGAACACCGGCGTAAGATCAATTTTAATATAGGCAAATACAACGCGGCCGTACCCAGGGGCAAAGAGCAGTTCTCTGATGTTACCCTGGCCAGGGAGCGTGCAAAGAATGTAAAGTGGCGGGCGCTGGAGACACTGGATCAGCAACTGGAAGAATTTGAGATGAACCTGACGCGTAGGGGAGGAAAGGTCATTTGGGCGGAAAATGGAGACCAGGCACTCGCAGCTATCCTCAAAATATGCCGGGAAAAGAATTGCAAGACATTGGTTAAGAGTAAGTCGATGGTGACTGAGGAGATCCATCTCAATTCCTTCCTGGAAAAACATGGCATTCAAAGCATCGAAACGGACCTGGGAGAATATATCCAGCAGCTGGACGGGGAAGCGCCTTACCATATTGTCACTCCCGCTATGCATAAAAGCAAGGAAGACATTGCCCGCCTTTTTGCTGACAAATTGGGGACGGACCCTTCGTTGACGCCCGAGCAACTGACCCTAAAAGCCAGGGAAGTACTTAGGAGTAAATATGTAGAAGCGGAAATTGGAGTTACGGGAGCGAATTTCATTATAGCGGATACGGGCAGCATTGCCGTCACGGAAAATGAAGGTAATGCCCGTTTGAGCAGCGCTTTTCCAAAGACTCATATCGTGGTGGTGGGATTGGAAAAAATGATCCCTTCCATTACCGACCTGGCGCTGTTCTGGCCGTTGCTGGCCACTTTTGGCACAGGTCAGCAAGTAACGGCCTACAATACGATACTCAGTGGCCCTGCCCAGGCGGGGGAAACAGACGGTCCTTCGGAAATGATCGTGATCCTGCTGGACAACGGTAGGACCAATATACTGGCAAGCCCGGTTCAGCGGGAAAGCCTTTATTGCATCCGTTGCGGTGCTTGCCTCAATGCCTGCCCCGTGTACAAAAATATCGGCGGTCACAGCTATGGTACGCCTTATAGCGGACCGATCGGAAGTGTAATCACACCGCACCTGAAGGACCTTGGTGAATATAAGCACCTCAGCTATGCCTCTTCTTTGTGCGGAAATTGCACTGAAGTATGCCCCGTTCGAATTAACCTACACGAACTTTTGCTGGAAAACAGACATGAGGCTGTAGCCGGTCATACCCTGGGATGGAAAGAGGGATTTGCGTGGAAGATATGGAAAGTGGCTTCCCTGAACCGGAAATGGATGAATTTGGGAAATGGAAAATTGAAGAACAAGGTTGTGAATGGAATGGCGAAGGAATGGACAAAACATAGGGGAGACCTGGACTTCGCACCGAAAACATTTAATGAATTGTGGCGGGAGCAACGAGGCTCCCGCACTTTATAGTAGGTGCTTACGGATTCATTCAGATAACAGACACTTAGGGATTCATCTAGGCTGATTGGTAGTAAACGGGTTGGAATTCGAATACGGTCTTGCCGGAGTCCAGCATATTGAACCAGGATAAGAAGGTATGGATGGTTTTTTCCAGCATTGAAGTGGCGGCCACCCATTCCTGTATTTCCACTTTTGATATCGTGACCTTTATCAGTATGGATTCCTCTCCAATTTCCGGGAGTTCGGGATGTAACATCATCCAATTATATAATTCCTCTGGATCCCTAACTATATATCCCCTTCCTGCAACTTGCATCGAGTGGGTCGTATTCTTCCTAAAATAATTTAACTGTGCGGGGAAAGTAGAATCAAACTCACTGACCCTTTGCCCCGGCTTGGTCATGACGAACCAAAGTTGTCCAGCTTCATCCACATCCAGAGTATGGACCACGGTGGGAGGCAGATGAAGAACACTTTCGCTCACGTCATAAAACAGGGCTGTTCTCAGGTCCAGGATCTTATCCTGAATAATACGTATGGTATTTTCTTGCCTCATAGGTTAATTTTTTAAGTGTGAGAAACGGTGAAAAAAATTAGACATCTGCTCCCCGACGTATGAGACTTAATAAGATAGACACTACGGCAAGGACCAGCAAGATATGTATCAAGCCCGAAAGGCTGTACACAAAAACCCCAACCACCCATCCGATGATCAGGATTACAGCAACAATGTATAAGAGAGATCGCATAAAAAATGGTTTAGAGCTTTATACAATCAATGCAAAAGCTCTGCCATCTGTTAAAGTGGCCGGCAAATGCGTTTTTGCAATAATTACAGAGGGAAAAGAGAAAATCGTGTGGAAAAAATTCCCCTAATCTTTGGGAAAAGTCAGGATGAAAGTGGTGCCCGTTTGTTCTTCGGAACGGACATCAATACTCCCCTTGTGCGCTTGTACTATATTAAGGGTAGCCGCAAGGCCAAGCCCCATCCCATTGCGTTTGGACGTAAAATAGGGCTCAAAGAGGCGGGATAGATGCTCCTGGCTGATGCCACATCCGTTATCCTTTATGATAATCAGATGGTGTTCAGTATTGTCCTGTAACTGGATACTCAGTTCTCCTTTGCTTTCTTCCATCGCTTCAATCGCATTGATAATGATATTGAGCAGGGCGATCTTCAGCTTTTCAGTATCCGCCAGCATAAAAAGAGAAGGGGCCGGAAATGTTTTTTGAAGACGGATCTTCTTTAGGTTCATTCTATCTGCTGCCATACTTATGGTCTGCTCCAATATATCATTCAAATCGCTCTTTTGCAATACCATATCCGTTGGCCTGGAGGAATTTAAAAGCTCTGATATGAGCGCTTCGATCCTGTGACTATTGCGTTGAATGATATCCAGGTAAAATTCCTGGTCAGGATCTTTCAGGTCATGCAATATCTGTTCTGTGGAGAGATTGATATTATTCAGCGGATTTCTTACTTCGTGCGCAAGGGTTCTGACCAGGCGGCCTGCAGCGGCTAGTTTTTCGGCCTGCAGCGTTATTTTTTCCGTCTTTTTGAGGTAGGTGATGTCGTGGATGATCCCTTGTACATAAGTGCCTTCATACTCATTATGTTCCATAGAGGCACTTATGATACAATTCAGCTTATGTCCATCTTTGCTGGTGACAATGATCTCCCAGTCATTGATTTCCCCCGTTCTTTTGAGTTGCCCTTCCAGGTGTGCTTTATCCTTTTCATCCTCCAGTAGGTCAGTCAGGCAGGAGTTCAATAATTCGGTCTTATCATATCCCAGCAATGCCTGCATTCCGGTGTTTACATCCCTCATTTTCAGTTCCTCGTCCGTAATGAATACCGCATCCTTGGAACGCTCGAATATATTCCTGTATTTCCTTTCATTATGCCTGAGTGCTTTCGTAGATTCAGATCGCTCCAGAGCATAACGGATACAGCGTTCCAGCTTTTCTGTATTCAACTCCGTTTTGACCAGGTAATCGGTTGCGCCCACCTGCATGGCTTCCATGTCTATCTTCATATTCCCTTTACCGGTCAGGAGGATAAGGGGAGCGTCGCAATGATGACTGATGGCATTCCGGATGAGGTCAAGGCCTGTTTGAAACCCTAACCTGTAGTCAATGAGGTAGATATCATATTCCCTGTTGATAATCTTCTTAAGAGCATCCCCGTATATGGGGCACCAGTCAATAACAAAGGATTGACCCGGGATATCTTTGATATAATCCCCGGTAATGAAGTAATCGTCTTCATCATCATCAATGACCAGTATTCTCTTCTGTTGAAAATTATTTCTTGTCATATAATTTCGGGAAGGCCTTTAGGGGTGCTGTACCGGCAAAAATACGGTAAAGACCGAACCATTATCCGGTCTGGAATCGACACTTATGATTCCGTTGTGCTGATCCACGATCTTCTTGCAAATGGCCAACCCTATTCCCGAACCGGGATATTCGGATTTGCCGTGAAGTCTTTGGAATATCTGGAAGATCCTCTCCGCATACTCTTTATCAAAGCCGATCCCGTTGTCCGCTATAGATATTTTGTAATATTCCAGGATTGGAGAAAGGCCGACTTGTATCTTTTCAGCGTGGGTGACCGTTTCTGAATCGATCCGTATGAAAGTACGGGAATTGGGTTTTCTGAATTTCAGGGAATTGCTCAAAAGGTTGACGAATAGTTGTTTTATCTGCGTGCCGTTGCAAACGATGGCGGGCAAAGTGCGCTGTTCAATAACCGCTGCGGTTTCTTCAATCTTCAACTCCAGTTCGTACCTGGCGTCCTCCATGATGATATTGAGGTCTGTCAGGGTAAAGGCGTCATTGTTGCGCGTGATCCTCGATAATTCCAGGAGGTTGTCAATTAAAATGCGCATGTTTTCCGTAGCAACGGTCATCCTTGAAAGATAAGCTTTGCCTTCCGTCCCCAGGATTTCACCATACTTGGCTTGTAGCCTGTCGCTAAATGTTATGATCTTCCTCAACGGCTCCTGGAGGTCGTGACTGGCTACATAGGCGAATTCCTCCAACTCTTTATTAGACCTGTTTAATTCGGATACGTAGCTTTCAATCTCCTGTCTGAAACGGGTTACCTTGGTGACATCACTGATAATACCCAGCAGCTTAATCAATTCTCCATTTTCCCGTTTTACCGCCTTTGCCATACAGTGAATAATCTTCTCTTCCCCATTCCTTGCGATGATCCTGTATTCTATCTCGTAGTCCTGTTTTAATGCAATACTTTGTTTGATAACGGAATCCAGGCGCTCCCTGTCTCCGTTGACCAGGTGCTGCATATAGAAATTGTACTGTTCGTCAAAACCCAGGGCACTTACTTCCTCTATAATTGATTCGTCATAGCCCAATAAAGCATATGTACCGATGGACCGTTCGATTTTATTCTTAGCAAAGTCCCAGTTCCAGGTGCCGAACTCCAACATGTGTTCCGTATCCTTAATGAGTTCTTTGGATTTCTGCAACTCTTCCCTTGATTGCATTTGGTCGGTGATGTCCTGGGAAAAGAAAAGCAGGGAGGCGGGTTTCCCGTCCTCATTCCTTCGGAGAACGCTTCCCTGGGTTCTGTAATAACGCCATCCATCGCCCTTATGGACAAAACGGGCATCGAATGAATGTGTTTCTTTGTTTTGCAGGGAATGATAGACCTCTAACTGTTTCTGCACTGATTGCACATCATCTGCAAAAATCATTTTCATCCAGTCGTTCTTCCACGATTTTACATCATCGGCGGAATATCCGAGGAGGTCGGTTATTTTTTTACTGACATAGGATAACAATCCCTTGTCCGTATCGTACACATAGACGATTCCAGGAAAGAAATCACTAATTACCTGGTGATTAAAAGGATCTGCATTTTCACCCTCTTGTATATTGTCTTGCGCTGTCATTTCCTGGCTACACTTGCTTTATCCTTTTGTACTGATTTAAAATATTGTAAATGGTTTTACGGTCGATATTGAGCAGTTTTGCGGCCTTGGACTTATTAAAATCCACTTCCTCCAGGGCCTTGAGAACCATTTCATATTCTGCGTCGAGGCTGGCATTTTTCAGGCTCTTGAATTCCTTCTCTTTTTTGGGCAATGGAATATCTATAGGGGCAATGTGGAGTTCTTCCCGGATTTCATTTTCCTCTATCGCCTCTTCAAATTTTAATTTATCATAGTGGGTAATCTCAAAAGGCAGGCTGGGTATTTCAACGCGTTCACCCTCCGTGAGCAAGGTAGACCGCTTTATTACATTCTTGAGTTCCCGAAGGTTCCCATGCCATACATAGTTCAGGAAGATCTCAACGACTTCGGGGCTGAAACCCTTTACATTCTTACCCAGTTCCACATTTGTCATATTGAGGAAGTGCCTTGCAAAGAGCATGATATCCTCCTTGCGTTCCCTAAGTGGGGGGACGGTTATACTAAATTCATTGAACCGGTGATAAAGGTCCTCCCTGAATTTCCCCTTATGCGCGGCGTCCCATAATTTTTCATTGCTGGCTACGATGATACGTACGTCTAACTCTATATCTTTTATGCCTCCCACTCTCCGCATTTTACGTTCCTGAACGACCCTTAAAAGGGAAACCTGGATATCGTAGGACAGGTTGGCAATCTCATCCAGAAATATGGTTCCCCCGTTGGCCAATTCAAAACTTCCGGTCTTTTGATTTAAAGCTCCGGTGAATGACCCTTTTTCGTGGCCAAACATTTCGCTTCCCGCGAGTTCTTTAGAGAGCGCTCCGCAGTCTATCGCCACAAAGGGTTGATTACTTCGCTTACTCCTGGCATGTATTTCCCGGGCGATCACTTCCTTCCCGCTGCCGCTTTCCCCGTAAATAACAACACTATAATTCGTTGGGGCGACCAAGTCGATCTGTTTTAAGATACTTTTGAATTCAGAAGTATTTCCATGTATATATTCGTTTCCAAGTGCCGTGGACGCGGTTTCCGAAGTGTCAGAGGCAGAAGCTGCCACTGTTCTGGGTGAGATATTTTTGGGTTGGGCATTCTCCGAGAGCGCCTTTTTTATGGTGATCAGGATCTCGTCCGGAAACAAGGGCTTGGTTATGTAGTCAAAGGCTCCGTGCTTCATGACATCTACCGCCGCTTTTACATCACTGTAGCCGGTGATAATAATTACAGGGGCCGAGGAATGCAATTCTTTGGCTTTTTTAAGCAATTCATCCCCATTCATGTCTTCGAGGCGGAAATCGCAAAGAATCAGGTCGGGCTTATTTGATTGAAGCCATTCTATTGCTTTTTTGCCGGTATGTACGGTTTCAACTTCAAATCCATTCCGATGTAGGAAACGCTGTAACAACTGGCACATATCACGATCATCATCAGCGACTAAAATTTTATGCATAACTTTATCCGTTTACTCTTGTGATATAAAGATTGTAGGATATGAATTGGTTTTTTGGGCGATAACAATAATTAAGATAGGCGTTTTTCATAATGTTAGCACTCTTAAGGCATTCTGTAGGTAATATATCGGTTGCAAGACGAAAGCCAAATTGGGTGGGAAGCTTCTTTAAGCTTTAGGATAATGTATAAACACGTGAAAATCAGCGTGTTGATTTTTTGACTATACAACCCCAGGTCATTGCGGACAAAAGGGTCACTCGCTGCCCGAAATATGTAGAATTTTTTCCCCACAACTCAAATGGCTACCATGTATTCACAAGCCCGGTCAAATGTATCGAGAAGGGCATCTTCGTAATGGCTGGAATTATGATGTAAAGTGAAACTTCCTTTATCGAATCCTATTTTACATAGGGCGAATTTGCTCCCCTGGTCGTGGATCACCTGTTCATACAATTCCAGTTCTATGCAGTGTATGTGCTTGTACAGGCCGGTCAGTTTTTGAATCCCGTCCTTTACTATCTCCATGAGAGACAGCGTGGCATTCACATCGGGTGTCTTGAATTCCATTTTAAGTGTTAGGTTATTCTGCATGTCATTATACCAATAAATTTTATGCCGGAACCAGTCTTTTGTTTTTTTATAAGGTACCTTTAACGACAATCGTTGTTAGAACAAAATGCCCTTCAATGCTCAGACCTCCTATACTTATCGCAGAAGACGACGCGGACGACAGGTTTTTGCTTCAGACTGCATTTGTTGAAAATGGATATACTGACGCCATTAATTTTGTTGAAAACGGCGTGGACGTGATGAATTATCTCCGGAACCTGGCTGAAGGAGACAACGCCGTCTACCCTAGCTTCATCTTATTGGATCTCAATATGCCTAAGAAGAATGGCAGGGAAGTCTTAAAGGAGATTAAGGAACATCCCGAGCTGAAGAAGATCCCGGTCATTATATTTACGACTACGAAAAACGAACTGGAGATTAACCGTTGTTATGAATTGGGCGCTAATAGCTACATCGTAAAACCCTCCAGCTTTGAGCTTTTGCTCAAGATCATCGACCAGATCCGCAATTACTGGCTACTGACTTCGGCCATACCCATATAAAATTTGGCATCCTGTACTTTATTGGCACGACTATTTAATATTATATAATGGAATCCTGGTTGAAGGATAATTGCCTTCTTTTAATAAAGACAGGTGTGGAATAAATTCTACAGTCATGGTATCCTGGACGGATTCCAGAACAAAAATATAATTATGAACGGATGACACGAGCCGCAGGTAACCGAGCGAAGCGAAGGTTAGGAACGAGGAGAAGCGAGGAACGAAGCTTCGACGAAGTTCGGCATGTGACCGTTGAAAAAGACATTAATTACACATGAAAAAGGTGCTGATTATAGATGATGAGATCGATTTCTGTTCCCTGATGAAACAATTCCTTACCAGAAAACATTTCGAGGTAGAAATAGCACATACGTTATCAGAAGGGCTGCAGAAATTGCAGGATACAAAACCTGATTTGGTTTTTCTCGATAATAACCTACCCGATGGAATAGGATGGGACAGTGTGGTTATGATGATAAACCGGCATCCGGGAATAAGGATCAATCTCATCAGCGCATTTAAGAATGGCCAGGAACCGGTTATTCATGCACAGGTTAAGATCCTGGAAAAACCGGTGACCTTTTCCGCATTGGAGAATTACCTGCAATGAAAGAAAAGCAGGCCCCTTATCTGCCGGCTATCCCTAATGCCTGAAATGGCGTAATCCCGTCATGACCATTGCCAATTGTTGGTCCACCGTGTATTGAATGGAATCTTTATCCCTTACTGATCCGCCCGGTTGAATGAATGCCGTTATCCCCGCTTCGTGAGCAATCTTCACACAATCATCGAATGGAAAGAATGCGTCTGACGCAAGCACCGCTCCTTTCAAATCAAAATTGAACTGGTGTGACTTTTCAATAGCATGTCTCAATGCGTCCACCCGGCTGGTCTGTCCGCAACCTTTACCCACCAGTTGTTTGTTCCGCACCAGCGCAATGGCATTTGATTTCAAATGTTTGCATATTAAATTGGCAAAGACCATGTCCGACTTTTCGGCGGCTGTAGAAGTTCTTCCTCCTACTTCGTTCCAATGCGCATAGTTTCCTTCGTCTGTCGTTTGGGAAAGGGTTCCGTTCAGCAACGATTTGTATTGGTGGGTTGCCTTCCATGGGGCTTTCTGGACAAGTAATATCCTGTTCTTCTTTGCGTGCAATACTTCCAGCGCGTTAGGCTCGAACCCTTTAGCAATGAGCACCTCAAAAAAGATCTCGCCAATGGCTTCGGCTGTAGCTTTATTGATGATGCCATTGGTCACCAGCACTCCGCCAAAGGCGGATTCCGGATCTCCCGCCAGGGCGTCCTTCCATGCGTCTAACAATAAAGGGCGGCAGGATATGCCACAGACATTGGTGTGCTTGATGATCGC